>Ga0316205_10000874_pt1 | contig 44556 bp, 36 predicted proteins | sample 3monthpyrite_MG_FD_204941 | JGI IMG/M metagenome (GOLD analysis project Ga0316205, IMG submission 204941) | Microbial mat bacterial communities from mineral coupon in-situ incubated in ocean water Damariscotta River, Maine, United States -... | ecosystem: Environmental > Aquatic > Marine >...
ACATCACTATAATTGACCGTTACATATCTAAAGAGCTGCTATTAACCTGGTTAGCCGTTACGCTGGTATTAATGTTAATTTTACTCAGTGGTACATTAGCTCGTTTACTTGGAAAAGCCGCCGAAGGTGCGATTCCAGGTGATGCAGTCTGGTCTTTGTTGTTATTCACAGGTGCCAGGTATCTGATATTACTTATTCCTCTAAGTTTGTACCTCGGAGTATTATTGACATTTAGTCGCCTTTATAAAGACAATGAAATGGCCGCCATGTCAGCCTGCGGAATTGGTTTGAAACGGTTATACAGGCCACTATTTATGGTTGCGATACCAGCAACCGTTATTATGTTGTATTTAACACTCTTTATGATGCCCTGGGTCTCTCAGCAAGCGGAGCTGCTAAAGTCAGAAATTGAAAATAGATCTGAACTTACCGGGTTAACAGCGGGCAGATTTAATGCATCAAGAAAAGGTGATGCGATTATGTTTTTGCAGCGTCAGTCTGAAGACGGTACGCAAATGCGTAATGTATTCTTACATCAGACAAATAAGAAAGGCAAAAACCAGTTGCTTGATAATATTGAGTCAGCAGATTTAGCCAGGCGTTATAAAGATGATAATGGGCGACACTTTATCATGTTTGAAAATGGGCAGATGTACGAAGGGGAGCCAGGAACATCTAATTTTCGAATTACACGATATGAGAGAAAAGGCATATATTTACCTGAAAACCAGATAGATAATACAGTTAGCCGTAAAAAAGCAGTTCCAACAGTAGATTTGTGGAATTCAGATAGGATTGATTATCGTGCAGAACTACATTGGAGATTATCTTTGCCTATAGGGGCGTTCTTACTTGCTGTTTTAGCTTTACCCTTAAGTTATACAACGCCACGTAAAGGGCGATATTCCAAACTGGCTCTGGCGATTTTAATCTACCTTATTTATTCAAATTTATTAGGTATTGGACAAACCTGGGTTGAGAAAGAAAAAGTGCCTGAGTGGCTAGGCTTATGGTGGGTTCACGGGTTTGCAATGATCTTAATTGTTTATTGGTGGTTGAAACGATCGGGTGGTATTAAAACATTTTTACAGCAAGTGAACCCTCAAACAGCTAAGCCAGCGGTAAAATCATTGTGAGAATATTAGATCGTTACATTTCCAGGACTATAATTAGTGGCACATTAATGGTGTTATTAGTTTTGGGTGCGTTACTGGCTTTTGTCGATTTTGTTTCAGAAATGGATGACGTGGGTAAAGGCCAATACAGTATGCTGCAGGCAGCTATGTTTGTTTTATTAAGCTTACCAAAACGCTTGTATGAACTTTTTCCCACAGCCGTATTAATAGGTAGTTTGTTAAGTTTGGGAACACTCGCTGGTAATAGTGAGTTTACCGTGATGCGTGCCGCAGGCATTTCAATAATGCGCATTGTCTTTTCAGTATTAAAAGCGGGTTTCATTCTACTGGTGTTTGTTGCTTTAATTGGAGAACTAGTTGTGCCAAGTAGTGAGAGGCATGCGCAAACTCTCAGGGCTAAAAATTTACAACAAACGATTAGTCTTGCAGGTGGTGGCGGTTTTTGGGCACGTGATGGTCAACGGTTTTTATATGTAAGTCATGTTTTTCCTGGTATGAACCTCGGGAAAGTTAATATTTATGAGTTATCTGAGAATAACCAGTTGAGACGGGTTACACATGCAAAGTCGGCCCAATATTTAAACGGTCAGTGGCGATTAAATGATATTCAACAGACAGAGTTCAATAACAACCAAATAGAAAGTCGTAAAATTAAGTCTGAAGTATGGCAAAAATTACTCAATCCGGATTTATTTAATGTAGTAAGCGTTGAGCCGAGTAATATGTCTGCAATTGATTTATTTAAATACAGTAATTATTTAAGAAGTAATGACCTTGACTCCAGCCCTTATGAACTGGCATTTTGGATAAAAGTATTTACGCCCGTATCTAGCTTGGTGATGTTACTAATTGCTTTACCGTTTATATTTGGCTCACAACGAAGTAGTGGTGCAGGAAATCGAATGCTTGTGGGCTTGTTATTAGGTATTGGTTTTTACCTGTTAAACCGCACAGTTAATCATTTAGGCCAGGTTTACCATGTTTATCCATTTGTAAGTGCCTCAGCCCCGGTAATAGCGGTTGCAGTAGCCAGTTTCTATGCTTTGCGCAGGGTGAAGTAGAGCATTAACTGTTTTTTATTATTTGAAAGATGCAGAGTGCTTGATTTTAAAATTATGCTTGAAAATATAATACTGTATTCTTACGAATGATTATTTCTCCAGAATCACGGGGTTCATCACGTGGTTCAAATGTAATATTCATCAAAAAGTTATTTTTTTTCTAATTGAACCAGATACGATGATGACAATATGTCGTGCCAGGTTCGTTTTCGGCTATCAATCAAACTCCATAAAAAGCCTAAACCGAATACACTCCAGGATAACACCGCAGCAAAAGCCCGAATTGAGGCCTGTTTTTTATCGATATGCGTACCGTCTTCAGAAACAAGTCGTAACATCCATGTTTTCATACCCAGAGTTTGTCCGCCATGTGACCAGAACCAGACATAAAAAAGAAAACCAGTAGTAAAAATGGTGACAAGCATAATAATTTGATTCATTAAGTAGAAGGGGTGTTCCTCAGTAATGGCATTACCATCATTCATCATAAAGGTAGTAAAAATACTCACCGTTACAGCCACGATGAAACAAATAGCAATTAATAGAAAAGAATCATAAATAATTGATAACAGACGTTTAAATAGAGAAACCGGGGCATATGAGTCAGGAGCGGGCATTTATAACCTGTTTATATTGTAGTGGAGTGAAAATTGTAACGGATTGCACAATTTGATGCATTAATCATTGTTTTACCGGCTTTTATCAACCGTATTCACATGTTTTCTGGTTTTTGATATAGACTCAATACAAACAACTACTATTTTCTGGAGAATACCATGATGAAACGAAGTCTGCTAACGGCTGGCTTAATTGCAGCATCAATATCGAATGTACATGCGCTGCCGTATGGTTTTTATGATGCACGTTCGGTTGCAATGGGTAATGTAAGTGTAGCTACAGGTGGTATAACTACAGCTGCATTATCAAATCCCGGAATGTTATCGGTGAATGAAAATAACGATAGTTATGCTTTATTGTTACCTGCACTTGGTGTTCAGGCGATTGATGATGGTAATGTAATTGACCTAGTTGATGAGTATCAGGCAATTGATGGACCGGCTTCGTCTATACCAAGACAAATTCAAATTTTGCAGGAGCTCGATGGAGCTAGTGTCATAGGTGCAGTCATACCTAATATTGCATTTGTATCGTCGGGCGAAAACTTTACATGGGGCATTACTGCTCGCGCAGATGCTGTTGTGTCAGCTGGACTAATTGATATTAATATTCCGTCTGCTACTAATTTGACGCTACCTGATGCAACTGTCAGGGCACTAGGTGTTTCAATTTCAGAAATTGGCGTGCCAATGGGAACAGATTTTTCTTTTGCAGGAATGCAGTTATCGGTAGGTATAACGCCAAGATTTGTACAAGTTGACGCAATAGAATACAGATCACCCATTTCAACTTCAGATATTGAAGACATACAAGACCTTGATTCCGAAGATCTTGGTAGCTTTACAACATTTGATGCGGGTATTACTTTAAATATAATCGATACATTTAGAGTGGGCCTTGTTGCAAAAAACCTGATTGAAGAAACAAAATACACAACTGCTAGTGCTACGAATGACTTTATCAGTACTGCAGTCGATTTTGATACCCATTTACGTGTTGGTGCTGCATTTGATATCGGATTTATGACAATTGCTGCAGATATGGATTTAACTGAACGTGACCCAATTGCATTTGAGAATCCATCTAAGTCACTAGCAGTTGGTGCAGAAATTGATGCATTAAGCATTATGCAGTTCAGAGTGGGTTATCAATCTAACTTAGCAAGTGGTGCAACTGATCCAGATTTATATTCTGTGGGTTTAGGTTTTTGGCTTGGATTTAATCTTGATGTAGCTGTTGTTGCCGGTGATGATTCTTCATTTGGTGCTTTTGTTCAAACAGGATTTCATTTTTAATCTACAAAATGAAATAAAATATGAATAAATTCCAGTTATAAAGTGTAAAAAACTTCGACTCTTTTTTTTTGAAATAGAGTCTTTTAAGACAAAAAAATATAATTTTGAATTAATTAAAATCAAAAAAATTGTTTAAACTGTAAATTCCAAAAAGTTTAAAAAAAACAAAAAAGTGTAAAAAAAATTTAACCTGAACCCTGTTTCAGGTTTTTTTTGCAAAAAAACTAAGTTTTTTTGCAAAAAAAGCACAATAACGCCTTGATTTATTTGTAATATCGAAAATACGAATTATAATCTGTGCATCAACCCGATGAATAGGAATAATAAAATGGCCCGTAAAAAGAAAAAAGCAGTAAAGAAAGCAGTAGCTTCAAAAAAACGTGTAGTTAAGAAAGCAGTAGCTAAGAAAAAACCTGCAGCTAATAAAGCAGCAGCAAAGAAAAAAGCAGCAGCAGCAAAGAAAAAAGCAGCAGTAGCTAAAAAGAAAGCAGCAGCAGCAAAGAAAAAAGCAGCAGCAGCTAAACGTAAAATTGCAGCAGCAAAGAAAAAAGAAGCAGCAGCAAAGAAAAAAGCAGCAGCAGTAAAAGCAGCGGCAGCTAAAAAAGCAATTAAAGATCAGATTGTAGCCGTTAAAGCTGAGCTATCAGCTGCACGTGAAGAGCTGAAGGCAGCTGCAAAACGTGAAGCAGCACTAATGAAGATGTCTGGTAATAAAGAAGCTGCAATTGCTAAGTTTGTTGAAAAGTGGACTAAGCAGCAACTTTCTAAGATGGAAAAATCTCTAAAGCCTAAAAAACGTAAAGCAAAAAAGCGTAAATAAGCTATTTGAGTCATAGATTAGCAATAATCTATAAAAAAAAGCCGCTTCCGAAAGGATGCGGCTTTTTTTATTGGCTTAGATTTAGTTTTAAACTTAAAACAATAAAGAAAAATGCACTTTGTCCGCGAATGAACGCAAATGAACGCAAATTAACGCAAAATTTACGAGTTTATGCGCCCACGGCGCATTACACCTTACTAAATACTTTTGATTTTATTTGCGGATATTTGCGTTCATTCGCGGACAAAATGCTTTTGTTTAAAAATACCGCACAAGAATAAGGTGTGACACCTTAAAAGTTATATCAATTCATTAAAAGGTTGTACTTCAACTGTTTCACCCACTTCAATATCACCTGCATCACGTTCTAAAACGATAAAGCAGTTGGCTTTTGCCATTGAACTCAACATATGGGAGCCCTGTATACCTGTCGTATCGACGATTAACTGCCCATTTTCATCGCTAGACATAACTCCACGTTGAAAATCTTTACGTCCAGGGCGTTTTTTGAGTTTAGAAATACATTTAGCCTGCAGTTTAAGTGGGGCATTTAGTGTTTCTCCTTCTAACAAACGCAAACTTGGTTGTACAAATTGGTAGAAAGTTGCCATAGCTGAAACCGGATTACCGGGTAACCCAAAGAAAATAGTGTCATTAATATGACCGAACGCTAAAGGTTTACCTGGCTTCATTGCAATTTTCCAGAAACCGACTTTACCTATTTCATCTAATATGACTTTAATAAAATCAGCTTCGCCAACTGAGGCGCCGCCAGATGTAATGACTAAATCAGCAATACTCGATGCTTCTTTTAGTGTCAGCTCAATTTCTTCTTTTATATCAGGCACGACCCCCATATCAATGCACTCAACGTCCATTTTTTGTAACATACCAAACAAAATATAACGGTTACTGTCATAAATATCACCGGGTTCAAGATGTTGTCCAACCCCTTTTAACTCATCACCGGTAGAAAAGAAGGCTACTACAGGTTTTCTTATTACTTTAAATTCGGTTACGCCAACAGATGCTAACAATCCAAGTTTTGCAGGAGATAAACGTTCACCCGCTTTAATAATGGTATCACCGGTAAAAAAGTCATCACCTGGGTTACGAACATTTTGTTTGGCTTTGTGTTCATTTCCAATTTTTATATCACTACCATCTACTTCGGCATGTTCCTGCATAACAACTGTGTCAGCACCTTCAGGTACGACCGCACCCGTCATAATTCGTACAGCTTCTCCTGCTTTAAGTTTTCCTTCAAAAGGGCCACCGGCAAAAGATTTACCAATTACTTTTAATTTTTTCTCACCTGTTTGAGGGATGTCTGATGCACTAATTGCATAACCATCCATTGCTGAATTAATAAAGGGAGGAACATCAAGAGGAGATCGGACATCTTCTGCCAGAATATGTCCGGCAGCTTCGCGGATAGTGACGTTTTTTTTGCCCTTTATTGGGGTTATATTTTGTTGAATTCGCTCAAGCGCCTGTTCGAAACTAAGTGAATTAGGGTCAAATTCATCATTACATGAGCTTTGTTTTTTAATCATAGTTTGGTCTTCTTGTTGATTGTTTCTTTATAAAGTTAGCTGATTTCAGTTTGTTGGCTATATTGAATAACATAGTCAGCAATGTCGTCTATGTTATTTATATCAAGCTGTTTTAAGTTATTTTCTTTTAATGGCTGCTCATTATCATGAGCAATGGCAATGATATTGTCATCTTGTGGATACATTAAGGGTTTACCTGTTGACTCTCTATGCAGTTCAATTTTATTGAACGGCCACTTTTTAAAACCTTCTACCAGAACCATATCAACTGTATCTGCGGGAATGTGAGTTAGTATTTCCTGTAATGTTGGCTCAGTTTCTATTTCATTCTCAATTGTTATTACAGTTCGCACACTAGAACAAATTAACATAGGAACAGCGCCCGCTTTACGCAATTCATAACTGTCTTTGCCTGGTGTGTCCATTTCAAAGTTATGATGTGCATGTTTTATTACAGCGATGCGCATGCCGCGTTTTTTAAGCTCAGGAATAAGTTTGAGAAGTAAGGTTGTTTTACCGGTTCCACTAAACGCTGCAAAGCCTAAAAGAGGTTTGTCGTAAGTTATTTTATCAGTAACGGGGTTTTGTGTAGACATTAGTTCATATCATCCGGACGATTAAAATTGTTAAAGTCATTGCGCTGTGATGAAAAATCACAGATAGCAGGATCTATTAAAGAGATAAAATCATGAACTTTACGTCTACCCTGCTGTAAAAACGAATTGAGTAGTGGTTTATGTTGACACGATAATAAAGAAAACAGCGGTTGAAGTCTGTCTCCATCATGGCATATAGCAGATTCTTTGCTCTGAGTCTGTAAACATTGCCATAGTTGATTTAAAAGGTTTGCAGGGGGGCTGGGTGTGTCACACGGCAGGCAAAGTAAATATGGGGTAGTACATACATGCATGGCACTGGAAATGCCGGCTAGTGGCCCCTGATAACTGTCTTGAAAGTTATTATTGTCATCATTTACAACACAGCCTGCATATTGCTTATATTTTTCCATGTTTCTATTTGCACTGATTATAACTTTATCTGTTGGCGCATTTATAGCCTTAATAATATGCTCTATCATTGGTTTATCCTGCCACAACATCAGACCTTTATCTGCGCCGTTCATTCTTTGTCCCCGTCCACCGGCGAGGATTAAAAATGAGACTTGATTGAGTGGGTTTGTGTCGGACATAGATTTATCTTGCCTGCATATTGTGTATAGGCTGAAATTTAAATACTTTCAGTGTAATCTGTGAGTGGATGTGGGTTTTATTATATATCAATATGCTGCCTGAAATTATGCTCCATGAAATTATGCTCCCAGGAATTTTCACTTCGTAATATCTAAAATGGCTATAGTTGATCAATTACCTGCTGCAGAACAATCTATTATTGAGAGATTTCTTGATGCTTTATGGATGGAGCGCGGCTTGAGCCAGAATACGCTTTGTGCATATAAAAATGATCTCTCAAATTTCGCGTTATGGTTATATCAAAATAATAGTAGTTTATTAGAGGCATCCCAGGTAAGTTGCCAGGCTTTTCTTGCGTTCAGATATGAACAGGGCAGTAAAAATCGAAGTGCAGCTCGATTGCTATCATCGATGCGACGCTTTTATGGTTGGTTGTTGCGAGAGAAAAAAATACAAATAGACCCTGTTGCATTAATTGAAGCGCCGAAACCGGAGCAACCATTACCCAAAACCCTGACAGAGCTTCAAATTGAAGACTTGTTGAATGCACCCGATATGAATTCTGACTTAGGTTTAAGGGATAAAGCCATGTTGGAGACAATTTATGCCACTGGTTTGCGAGTGAGTGAATTGATAGGTCTGGAGTTTTCACAGGTGTCTTTAGATCCGGGAGTTGTGCGTGTGATGGGGAAGGGGGGGAAAGAGCGGCTGGTACCTTTGGGGGAAGAAGCTGTAGAGTGTTTGCAGGATTATATAAAGCAGGCAAGGGCGACGCTAATGGCCCGGCACCCACCATGCAATGCATTATTTGTAACCCGAAGAGGCAAAAGCATGAGTCGACAGGCTTTCTGGTATTTAATTAAGCGCTATGCCTCTTTGGCAAATATTGACGCTGAAATCTTATCACCCCATACCCTGAGACATGCATTTGCTACACATTTATTAAATCATGGTGCAGATTTAAGGGTGGTGCAAATGTTGTTAGGCCATAGTGATATTTCAACTACACAAATTTATACACACGTCGCGAATCAGCGCTTACAGCTGCTTTATCAACAACATCACCCCCGTGCGTGATGGCTGGCATTTTGCATTAATTGTCAGAATTTAATATTAAATTAACTTTAAATGAGTCTTTTATGCTCGGAATTAATTATACTTGCCCCTGTCTATGTATACAGATCACATTAATATTGAGAATTAATTTATGAAATTACTACTAAAATCGGGCCTGCTTTTAATAACAATGGTACTTGGGGCTGTGTCAACGGTTCATGCAAATGAGCTTGAAATAAAAGAATTAACAGAAAATATCAGTAAACGTTTGCCTGCTAATACCAAGCTGTCTGTAAAAACAACACCAATTTCGGGTGTATATGAGATTATGGCGGGTGGCCAGATTATGTATGCGGATAAAAATGCCCGTTACATATTTGATGGTGATTTAATCGATTTGAAAACAAAAAAGAATATTACTGAAGATACCCGCGGTTTAGTACGCCTTGATGCGTTAAAGCAACTGGGTGAGAAGAACATGCTGGTATATACACCTAAAGGTAAAATAAAACATACAATCACCATATTTACCGATATATATTGCCCATATTGCAGAAAGTTGCATGATGAAATGGGCGACTACATGGATAATGGCGTAAAAGTACGTTACATATTCGTTCCATTTAAAGGCCCCAAGAGTGTTCAAACATCGGTTTCAGTATGGTGTGCAGATGATCAAAACAAAGCAATGGATCAGGCTAAAAGTGGAATTGAGGTTGAAAAGAAAAGCTGTGATAACCCAATTAGTCAGCACCAGGCACTTGCGACTGATATTGGTATAAGAGGTACGCCTGCAATTATGCTTGAGTCAGGTCAGGTTTTACCTGGTTATGTTCCTTCGGCTAAATTATTACAGCAGTTAAATAGTACGCTTTAGAATAATATTTTGTTAAGTAACATCTCCATCGGGGAAAGAACGCCGTTTTTTGGCGCTCTGTCCCCTTAATCCATACCACTATCCGCTGATAGTGTCGTGAACCGACTCTGTAAAACTCTTGATGGCATCAATAAGGGGACAGAGCGGGAAAGATGCTCAGTCCCCGATGGAGATGCGCCTGAAAAGTGTAATCTCTTTCAGCTCATGACAATCTGTCGTTCGTCTCGTTCTCAGCAGGAGCATGGGAACAAGTTATACAGCACCTTGTCTTATTAATGCATCGCATTAAACATCTTACGGCGATACTTGCCTACCAGTGGATGCTCATCACCTAACAGACTAAACGTCGCAAGTAATGATTTTTTTACTGCGCCATCCTGAAACTGGTTATCTCTGATTAAAATATAAATTAAATTTTCCAGCCCTGGTTCATAGTTATCTTGATTAATCTGTTGTATCGCGAGTTGGTAGCGTGATAAATGATCATCTGGCGTTTCAGCTAGCATTTTTTCAAGTTCATTTATCTCAGGGGCATTCTCTGATACCAGTGCCAAATCAATTTTGTTTAATAAACTGATGACCTGAACATTTTCACGATCGGCTATGCTAAATTTGTTAAGCCTGGTTTTTGCCGCTTCATATTCTTTTTCACGGGCCTCCAGGTGAGCAAGATCTATTTGAATTGTAATATTGTCAGGTGCTAAAGATTCAGCTTCAAGTAGCATTTTTTTGCCACTATCAAAATCGCCTGACTGAATAATTTCAAAGGCCTGATTTCGTAAATTGTCGGCTTCAGATGTTGAATGTCTGTCAATTAATGCTTTGATATACTCTTCAGTTTGTAAGCCATTGAACTGCTCAACCATTTCTCCATTTTTAAAAACAAGCACAGTTGGAATAGAGCGTATTTGAAATTGCTGGCTTAATGAGAGCTCGCTTTCGCTATTAACTTTAGCTAATACAAATTGCCCATTAAGACTGTTTGCCAGCGTTTCTAAAACAGGTATAAGCTGTTTGCAAGGCTCACACCACTCAGCCCAAAAGTCGACCAGCACAGGCGCTTTAAAGGAGTTTTCAATAACACCTTGCTGAAAATTTTGTTCTGTAGCATCAAAAATAAAACCGGATGAACTCATTATTTTTCCCAAATTTATAATGTTTTTTTGTTTGTTAAAGGTGCGGTTAATTTAATTATTTGTGAAATATGCCTGTCACTTATTCATTGAAATAAAACAACTCGGAGCATTCAGTAAAGAGCAGACAGGATATGACTTCCTTATCTGGCCATAATTGCTTTATGCCGTTAGCGTAATAGCTCATTTGTTGTTGATATTCTTGCGATATTTTATCAAGGTTATTTGTCTCTGCATGTTGATGCGTTTTGTAGTCCACGATAATGACTTGATCCTGTTTAACAATTAACCTGTCAATAATGCCATAGATAAGGCGATTATCTTTAAAGTACTGTATAGAACATTCATTATGTATTTTAATAGCATTTTCAGGTTGAAATATTTTCTGCAAGTCAGGGTGAGTGTAATTAGAGTGAGCAATTGAAAACCAACTGTCTAGTTGCGTGTTCTTTTCAAGGTTTATTTCAAAAGATATTCTGTTTATAACTATGTCTGCACTTTGTTTATCATCTAAAGTAAGAAGTTCTAACATACGGTGTATCGCTATGCCGCGTTGTCTCGCTATTGGGTTATCCGTGCTTAGATTGGAGTCGCCAGCATTTGGAGAATTTGAACGAGTTGTGGTCAGACTTGGTGCCAGCATTGACTGAGGCTTTATGTGCATATCAATTTTTTTGCTTAATGCACTGTCTATCGGGTGTTTGCTAACTGAATCAGTCGTTTGATCTGAGATGCTTTCATCACATGTCACCTGTTCACCAAAACTATAACTTAAATGGTTATCTACCTGTTCATCAGACTGATCAGATAATGCTTGAAGCGCATTAAATAAAGGTTGGTACCAGTTAGCAAAGGGGCCTCTGTCTGGTTGGCAGCCACTAATAAACAGATATTGCCTGGCCCGTGTTATAGCGACATATAATAAATTTGCGTCTTCTTTTTGTTGAGACTCTTTAAGTTGCTTTGTCAGTGTTTTGGTAAAACCATCCTGAAATTTACTTGCGGGTACCAGCTGAAAATGTGTTGGTTTTTTATCCTCTACTGGCCAGTCAATTAAGGTGCTTAATGACGATTTGTCTTTAGAGGCGGTAATGGTATCAGCCAGGTAGACCACGGGCGCTTCAAGTCCTTTACTCGCGTGAATAGTCATTATTCGCACCCGTGCCTCTCTCGTTTCCATAGGCGCTTCATCAGGCGCGTCACTCTGGGTATTTCTCAGACTGCGCAGATGAAATAAGAAGTGCATTAAACTCGGGTAACGGCCGCTATCTAAATCAAGTGCCATTTCCAGGAAAAGTGTTAAATTGGCCTGTACCCGAGCTTGTAATGGTGTCGGTGTAGAGCGTTTGTAGCGCTCCAGAACATCTGCCTGGGAAAATATTTTATCGAGTAAGTCATGCACTGGAATTTTATCTGCCAGTGCGCGCCAGTTACTTAAATGTAACCAGGCGCGTTTAAGTGGGTGAATATCATCGAGTTCTTCTGCTAAAACTTCAAGTCGATTAAACCAGTGGCCCTGATGATGGTGGGCAGCAAGTAATTGCAGGTCATCATCGCTAGCATTGAACAAGGGTGATTTTAAAACCTGTGCCAGTGCCAGGTTATTGAAAGGGGTCAAAAGCGTATCAAGCAATGCTTCCATGTCCTGGATTTCTAAACAGGATAAAAAAGTGCCCCGATTCGTACCTAAATAGGCAATGCCGGCATCGCGTAGTGCCCGCTCATAATCTTCAACATGTGCACGTTTACGAACCAGAATAAAAATATCATTATAAGTTAGCGCGCGGTGTGAGTCGCCTTCAGTAACGGGTGTATTGTTATCAATAAGCTGTTTTATATGGCTGGCAATCTGGCGAGCTTCTTTCTGGTGAATCCCCGACGTTTCAGCGCGAGCTTCATTTAAGGGGTTGCGACAATAAACGGGTTCGGCCTTATCGTCCAGATCACTCATGCGCCAGAGAGGTAACACCTCAACCTTCCCTGCAAGATTTTCCAAATTAGTTTGATGTTCAATAAAACTGGGTAACTTGTTTTGAAATTCTTCCTGTAAAAAAACAGCGTTAACTGTATTAATGATGGCTGGCGATGATCGCCAGGATTTATTCAGGGGAAAAGATTTGGCATTCAAATGTTGTGTTAACCATTCAGAAGCCTGTTGTTGTAATTCGGGCTTTGCACGTCTAAAGCTATAAATAGATTGTTTCTCATCACCCACTAAAAATACACTACGGTGTGTTTCAGATTCAGCTGATGCCATTTCCTCCAACAGTGGCAATATCAATTGCCACTGCGTCGGGTTGGTGTCCTGAAATTCATCAATGAGTAAGTGTTGTATTTGTTGATCAAGTTTATATTGTATCCACAGGGCGTTTTCAGAGTCCTGCAATAGTTTATAGCTACGCCATTCCAGATCAGTAAAATCAAGTAAACGTTGTTGGTTTTTTAGAGTTTGATAGTGTTCAATAAATTTTCCACCGCAGTAAAACCAGTGGTGATTGAGTTGCCAGCAATGTTGTTTATTAAGTTGCTCGAGTGTTTCTAATATCTTATTACTGATTATTTCATGTGATTCCAGAAAACGATCAGCGTCATCATCCCCCAGTTTTTTGCGAAGTGCGGCGCTATCCTTACGGGCCAATGGCGTATTTTTTTGAGTTAGAAAACATGACCGTACAAGGTTAAAGGCATTTTTGTCTTTTGGTGTTTCTACCAGCCATTCAGCTAAACGATTTGCAAATTCCAGATTTTTTTTACCTGCCGCCAGACCAAGCAGTTTTGAAAACTCTAAAATACGTTGAATGAGTAAATCATTAAAAAAATCTGTTACAGGTTCTGTTTTAGAATCATAATCGAGTGCAGATGCAAGATTCTGGCTAGCGAAATCAGCTTTGTTTTCTACTTCGGTATCGGTATATGCCCACCAGTCACTTCTGTGTTGTAAAAAACTATTTAATACTTTATTTAGATTAAAGAGCCCGCCGCAGTGTTTCATGAGTGCCTGTAAATGGCTTGATAACTCCCCCTGCATATTCAGGGTGGCTTCATTAAATAATGCATCTCTTGCCTGTTGAATGAGCAAATCTGCACTTTCCAGTAAATCAAAATTTGGAGGTACATCAGCCTCAATAGGAAAACGACTTAGTAAGTCCTGACAGAAAGAGTGAAATGTCAGTGTGCGAACAGGGTAATCACAGTATTGGTGTGCTTCATATAATGCCCGTGCTTTTTGTTGATAATCGCGGCCTAAATCCAGTTCTTCCAGTAATGAAAAGAGTTTTTCATCCTCTACGGTAGCTAATTGGTAGAGTCGCTCAGATAAACGCTGCTGCATTTCGGCAGCGGCTTTACGGGTAAACGTCAGAGCTAAAATGCTACCGGGTTCAGCATCTTCCAGTAATAGGCGAACGATGCGGGTGACCAGCATGTAGGTTTTACCACTTCCAGCAGAGGCGGTAACAGTGGCATTAATATAGGGATTTGCAGCTTGAAGACTCATATTCGTATTCTACGGGATATTCAAGATAAATGGTCGACTCTCATTAGATCTTCTTAACTTAAAGAGGGGCTTTATATTTTAAACTCGTTCCCACGGTCCCCGTGGGAACGCATAGGGCTTAACTCGCTGATCACCGCTCTAGTTAACAAATATCCATAGTCCGGCTAATTAACGCCTTTGTAAATTGCGTCTTAGCCTCAACTCTTTTATAGTTCACCAAAATCCAAATTGAAATCGAGAATATTGAATGAGTTCATATGATGCTTCAGCCATTGAGGTTTTAACCGGCCTTGAACCTGTACAGAAGCGCCCGGGTATGTATACCGACACCACTCGGCCGAACCACCTTGCGCAGGAAGTAATTGATAATAGTGTGGATGAGGCGGTTGCCGGGCATGCTAGTCGAATACAGGTAATTCTATATAAAGATGGCTCATTAGGCGTAACCGACGATGGGCGTGGTATGCCGGTGGATATTCACCCTGAAGAGGGTGTGCCGGGTATTGAAGTGATTATGACTAAACTGCATGCCGGTGGTAAGTTTACTAACGATAATTATCAGTTTTCCGGTGGTTTGCACGGTGTGGGTGTTTCCGTGGTTAATGCGTTATCTGACCGTGTTGAGGCAGAGATAAGGCGTGATGGCAAAGTTTATACAATAGCCTTCGCCCACGGAGATAAGGTAAGTGAGCTAGAAGAAACAGGCACGGTGGGTAAGAAAAATACCGGTACGCAAATTCGTTTTTGGCCAGAAGCAAAATATTTTGATTCAGTAAAGTTTTCAGTTTTACAGTTAAAGCACGTATTGCGTGCAAAAGCTGTTTTGTGTCCAGGTCTGCATATGACCTTTCTGGATGAAAAAACCGCGGAAAGTGAAGAATGGTACTACGAAGATGGTCTGGAAGACTATTTGCTAGAAAGCCTTAAGGGTTTCGAATTATTACCCCCTCAGCCATTTATCGGCTCTATGGCTTCAGAGCATGAAGCAGTCGATTGGGCTTTATTATGGTTACCAGAAGGCGGTGAGTCTGTTGGTGAGTCGTATGTAAATTTAATTCCCACTGCACAGGGCGGCACGCATGTTAACGGTTTACGCACTGGCTTAACGGAAGCCATACGTGAGTTTTGTGAGTTTAGAAATTTATTACCCCGCGGTGTGAAACTTAGCCCGGAAGATGTCTGGGAAAAAGTTAATTATATTCTTTCTGTTAAATTGTTAGACCCCCAGTTTTCAGGTCAAACCAAAGAACGCTTATCTTCAAGAGAGTGTGCTGCATTTGTTTCTGGTGTGGTTAAAGATTCATTTAGTTTGTGGTTAAACCAGAATACAGACCAGGGTGAACTGATTGCCATGCTGGCAATTGATAACGCTCAAAAGCGATTAAAAGCCGGCAAAAAAGTAGCGCGTAAAAAAGTAACATCAGGCCCGGCATTACCTGGAAAATTAGCAGATTGCAGTTCTTCGGATGTCAATCTAACTGAACTATTTTTAGTAGAAGGTGATTCGGCTGGTGGCTCGGCTAAACAGGCTCGAGATAGAAATAATCAGGCAATTATGCCGTTACGCGGAAAAATTCTTAATACCTGGGAGGTTGATGCGGATCAGGTGTTAGCTTCTCAGGAAGTGCATGATATTTCTGTCGCCATAGGTGTTGACCCTGATTCAGATGATTTGTCTGGCTTACGTTATGGAAAGATATGTATTCTGGCAGATGCGGACTCGGATGGTTATCACATTGCTACATTACTATGTGCGTTATTCCTAAGACACTTCAGAACCTTAACAGAAGCGGGCCATGTTTATGTTGCTATGCCTCCGCTATTTCGAATAGATGTAGGTAAAGAAGTTTTTTACGCATTAGACGAAGCTGAAAAACAGGGTGTGTTAGATAGAATTACAGCAGAAAAGAAAAAAGGCAAAGTTCAGGTAACCCGCTTTAAAGGCCTGGGTGAAATGAATCCATTACAATTACGTGAAACCTCTATTGCGCCCGATACCAGACGCCTGGTTCAGCTAATAGTCGAAGATGGTGATGACAGTGATAAAATGATGGACATGTTATTAGCTAAAAAACGTGCATCAGATCGCAAAGCCTGGTTAGAAGACAAAGGTGATCTGGCAGAAGTTTTATAAAAGCGGTGAGATAAAAACAAAAACCAAACCGCTTAATTTATAAAACGTTCAAATTGCCCTGTTAGAGAACATATCCCTCGGGGAAAGGCCGCCGCTTTGTGGCGCTCTGACCCTTTACCCCAACCCATTGAGAGTATTCTGAGGGGAGGGTTTTACACATGCGACCGCAAAGCATCCTCATGCTCCCGGTACACACCCTTACGAATTGGAAACACAAATTTCGTGTGGCTCATACTCACCTGCCCCGACTCTATAGTAGCCGCAGGCAAAAACGACATAATGTACTGGCTTTTAATATCAGGGAAGTGTGATCTAAATTCTTTAAGCGTCACCATTACACCGCGATCATCAAGCGTGCCCAGTTCACCTTCTTTAATAGCTTCAAGAAAACGTTGACTCAACACAAAATACATATATCTATTTTGTGTTATTTTTTGCGTATCAAGGACTTAGCTTGGTTCGACCCCCGGTACGTCCCCTAGTGCCTAAACAGTTTAAATATAGCTAATACAATGCTTTGTTATTTCATATGAATAAAATAGCTCTCTATTTATCAAATCAGCTTGAATTATCTAAAAATCACCAGCTAGTCAGTTGGTTGTTTATAAAATGCTTATCTGTAATTTACTTTGCTGCTTTTCTATCTATTGCTGTTCAGATTACTGGTTTAGTTGGTGAGAATGGAATATTACCTTTTAATGACTTATTAGACAGTGCTTTTCAACATCATGATTTTCTGGCTTTAGTTTATTTACCGAATCTTTTCTGGATAGATTCTAGTGACATTGCATTACAAGTAGTAGCCTATTCTGGCTGTATTGTTTCAGTATTAGTATTTATCGGTTTCAAACAGAAATATTTACTCATTGTTTTATTTTTGTTCTATCTGTCTTTGTTTCATGCGGGGCAAACCTTTCTAACATTTCAGTGGGATAGTCTTTTGCTTGAAGCAGGATTCCTGGCTATCTTTTTAGCAATAGGGCCAAGTAATCTGGTGATCTTTTTATATCACTGGTTATTGTTTCGTTTGAGATTTATGTCTGGTTTTTCAAAACTGTCTAGTAGTGATACGTCATGGGCTGATTTAACGGCATTAAATTATTACTTTGAAACACAGCCGTTGCCACATGTAGGTGCCTGGTATTTTCATCAGCTACCAGAATGGTTATTGCAATCTGGAGTAGTGCTTATATTTGTTTCGGAACTGATTGTTCCATTTTTTATTTTTCTAACAAGAAAACTAAGAATTACAGCTGCCATAATAACCATTGTTGTACAGTTGCTAATAATCGCAACCAGCAATCATAACTGGATTAATATTCTTACTATTGTTCTATGTTTATTTTTGTTGGATGATAATATTTTAAGAAAATATTTACCTGAAAAATGGCTGCTGATTAAAGAAAGTAAGATAAATACTGAAAAAAAGAGTGTCTTTGTATTACCTGTAGTTGCTATTTTAATTATTATTACTAGTGTTTCAGTTTTTTTTGAATTTAATTTTAAACAAAAGCTTCCCGAATTAGTTGCACAATCTAATCTGTTAGTAAGGTCATGGGGTATAGGTCATATCTTTCATGTATTTCCAAATATGCAAACCGAACGTCATGAATTTCAAATTGAAGGGTCTTATGATGGTAAAGAATGGAAAGCTTATCAATTCAAGTACAAACCAGGGCCTTTGAATCAAAGACCAAAATTTATTATACCCCATCAACCTAGACTGGACTGGATGATCTGGTTTGTCCCACCTCAACATCCCCGGTTTATGGGTTGGTTTAATCGGTTTATTATGAAATTGAAGCAGGGTTCACCTGAAGTACTTTCTCTATTAGAAAGTAATCCTTTCAAAGGAAAGCCGCCCAGATTTATTCGCGTACAGGTATTCCAGTATAAATTTACTACCACTGATGAAAAAGAAGCGACGGGACAGTGGTGGAAATATAGGTATTTGGGTGTGTTTCCTTATGTACGGGCTCGAGTTCCATAATAATAAAATCTATCTGCCAACGTACAAGTAATAAATGGTTAGCTGGCTCGGCCCCAGGGTATAAGACGGAAAGCAGTACATCGAGGTCAGACCTTACATTTTACATGTTACCCAAACAAGCAAGTACTAGAATGTAAATTGTAAGGCCTGACCCTCTTAACTTATTACGCTTCCTCTTCATCCGCAAAAATACCTTCAACCGCGAAAACCAGTGACGTTAGCTCGCCTGCCATGAGGCAAAAATTGGCATCAAAAAGATCGTCTTGTGAATCGGTTTGTGTGTCTTTTACTTCATCAGTCACGACTTCAAGAAATTTAATTTTGCTTAGCATTAGAAAATCTGAGAGGGTAAAGCGAATACGTTCATTCCATGTGAGCTCAAGTTCGCTGGGAAACATTTTTCCCTCTAAGTGAGCGATGATTTCCTTGCTTGATAAATCCTGATTCTTACAAGTAATTGCGCCTTTAGATTCGTCGTTATCAACCAGCTTACAGTTATTTCCAATTTCAAAGTTCTCAGGCGCGAACTGTTCAACCAACCATGTGCGCATAAGATTTTTAGGGCTTGTTTCGGCATTAATCATAATGGCACTGAACTCTTTAATGATTTCATGTAATGACTTTATAAAAAGAGTGGTATCCGTATCGGATGTGCTGTTAATAACCAGCAAATTGCTGCTTGCCTGGATGTAAGCGTAAATGGCTTTCTTTTTAGAAAAGGCCTGGGGCAGCATTTGCTCACGTACTTTTATTTTGATAGCTTCTTTGTCTTTTTTGCCTAACGGTCTGCCCAGTTGCTGTTCTAACTCGGTTGCACTTTCCTGTATGCGTTCTTTGACGGCGGATGCTGGTAAAACTTTGGTTTCTACTGTTAGGCATATTAATTGATAACCACTGGCTGCATATATTAAGGGCGCGTCATAATTGCCTGTTGGTGGTGTCCAGCCATTAGATGTTTCCTGAAGTTTGGTGCAGGGAGTAAAGCGTTTTTGCTCGAGTAACTCATCAGAGATCTCGAAATCGCCATTTAATTTATAGATAGATGCTTTGTTAAACCACATGGCTTTTTCCGTATTTGTTAGCAATAGTGAGTATGTTATGTTGCTCTAACCATTAATGTTCACTTTGAACAAAATTCATAGAACCTGTGCGCTTACACGACTCAGGTGCATTAGCGTTATATCTCAGTGAGCCTCTGCATAAACCTTGCTGGATTTAGATTGAGATAATCGGTTAGATATTGTTCACTAAGCGGCGGGTGATTATTACTTCATGATAACGATCTTAGAGACGAATTTAGCGAATGTAATAATAACGGCTAGAGAACACCTATTAGAGCGCGGTGGATTCTAATAGGTGTTAAGTTGTTATTCAAGCTTATGTATTATATGGGCACCCATCTCATGCACCTGGTAAAACAGAGCTAATCAATAACTTACAAATTAACAAACTTGCTATATGCTGTTTGTTGATTAAAGTGGCAAAGCCCTTTAATGTCTCAACCGAATAAAGAGAAGAACTAGACATGCATGAAATCATTTGCCCACACTGTAATAAAGCATTCAAAGTCGACGAAACTGGCTATGCGGACATTATGAAGCAGGTACGCGACAGCGAGTTTGAGCAGCAGTTGCATGAGCGGCTTGAGTTGGCCGAGAAGGACAAGCTAAATGCGGTAGAGCTCGCGAAGAGCAAGGTCGGCAGTGAACTGCAGGTGACCGCCGCAGCCAGAGACGCTGAGATTCAGGAATTGAAGGCAAAACTGGATGCCGGTGAGGTTATGCAGAAACTGGCTGTGACTGAGGCCCTGAACAGCGTGGAAAAAGAACGCGACGCGCTCGCTAATCAACTGCTGCAAGTGAAGCAAGATAACCAGGCTGCTTCGACGCTAGCTGAGGCAAAGCTCGATGCCAACGAAGTTGCGCAGAAGCTGGCCATTACTGAGGCGGTTAGCGCGGTTGAGAAGGATCGCGACGAATTGAAGAACGAGCTTAAGCATGCAGAGCTTGAAAAAGAAATCGCCGAGAAGGCACTTAAGGATAAATACGAAACACAGATTAAGGATCGCGACGACGCGATTGAGCGCCTGCGGGATATGAAGGCGCGCCTCTCGACCAAGATGGTTGGTGAAACCCTTGAACAGCATTGCGAGACTGAGTTTAATCGCATTCGCGCTACTGCGTTTCCAATGGCCTATTTCGAGAAGGACAACGACGCAAGGGCTGGCAGCAAAGGTGACTATATTTTTCGCGATACGGACGAGGCGGGTACTGAGATAGTCTCGATCATGTTTGAAATGAAGAACGAAAACGATACCACTGCCACTAAGAAAAAGAACGAAGACTTTTTAAAGGAACTTGACAAGGATCGCACGGAGAAGGGCTGCGAGTATGCAGTGCTAGTGTCGCTGCTTGAACCCGAGAGTGAACTTTACAACACGGGCATAGTCGATGTGTTTCATCGCTACCCGAAGATGTATATCGTGCGCCCGCAGTTCTTTATTCCCATTATTACGCTGCTGCGTAACGCGGCGATGAAGTCGCTTGAATACAAAACGGAGCTCGCGCTGGTTAAAGCACAGAACGTTGACATAACCAACTTCGAAGATGACCTGGATAAATTCAAGACGGCATTCGCAAAGAACTATGAACTTGCCTCGAGGAAATTTAATAAAGCTATCGAGGAGATTGATAAGTCAATCGACCATCTACAGAAAACCAAGGATGCGCTTCTAGGCACTGACCGTAACCTGCGCCTTGCAAGCAACAAAGCTCAGGACGTAACGATTAAGAAACTGACGCGCAGCAACCCTACGATGTCGAGCAAGTTCAAGGCGCTAGATAATCAAGCGCCTGGCGATGCTGAATGAAGCAAGATTTGGGTTAGAGCGCAATTGTTGATAATATTAGAATTTGTGGGCTCTTAACTCGATTAATTCACCTTGATTACCCCCCCCTGATTAATTGGGCAATCTGTTTATTCAATAACACCAGTCTAGAGATTAAAGATAATAAGTATGATTAAATCGACATTGCAAACTTTATTAAATGAGTTAGAAGCACCTAAGCTATCAAGGCAGTTTGGTAAGGGCTGGATTAGCGGGGTACTTGCTCTATTGCTTGGCGTTATTAGTTTTTGCACGGTACTGATTTTACATTATCCTGAAATTTTAACTGTCCCTGAAATCCGTTCTCAAGTAGATGCTCCATTTATTAGAAATGTATTGATGCTGGTAATGGTATTAGGTTTTCTGCTTGCCTGTATCAGTATGATTTTAAGGCAAAATAAAATATTTGGTTTGAGTGCTGCAGGTTTGATCTTACTGTCTATCGTTTTGGGTGGTGTAGCTACACAAAAAACAGCCGAGTTTTCCGGTGACATTTACTTTGGTCTGGACTGGTTTGTACTAAACTTGTTAATTACAGGTATTTTATTTCTACCATTGGAGAGAATGTTCAGGCGCGTTGATCAGTCAGTGTTCCGTATTGAATGGCGTGAAGATTTATTTTATTTTTTAATTAGTAGTATATTCGTTCAGTCTTTAACTTTTTTATCAATGTTGCCTGCAATGACATTACTGTCTTTTAATACCCTGGCCTCAGTTAAAAGTATTGTGGCAGCACAACCTGTCTGGTTACAGTTTGTTGAAATCATGTTTCTAACAGATTTTGTGCAATACTGGTTACATCGATTTTTTCATCAAATTCCTTTTTTATGGAAGTTTCATGCTGTGCATCATTCAGCTCAGGCGATGGACTGGCTAGCAGGTTCACGAATGCATGTGATGGAAATTATAGTTTTGCGTGGTTTAACTATTATACCAATGTACGTTTTAGGGTTTTCTGAAACAGCGATTTATGCATATATAATAATGGTGTACTTGTATGCAACATTTGTGCATGCCAATTTGAAGTTTGATATTGAATGGTTAAAACCGGTCATTGTCACTCCGCGCTTTCATCACTGGCATCATGGTGTGGAAAAAGAAGCCGTGGATGTGAATTTCTCGGTTCATTTTCCTGTTTTTGACAGGCTTTTCGGGACTTATTATATGCCGAAAGATAAATGGCCAGCTGCTTATGGTATTGGTGGGCATCCTGTTCCCGGTGGTTATATCAAACAGTTTCTGTATCCTTTTTCAAAAAAATAGATCTAAAAAATTAAATGGAATTTATGGGTTGTATAATCATAGTTATACAGCAGTAATCCAATTATGTGTTAAGAAGTGAGTTATGTCGTATACAAATTCCTGGGAAACCGACGGTTTATATAGAAAATTTTTTGCTGAAATAAGCGGTGATGAAATACTGGAATCCAATTTTGAATTGCATGAGCACCCTAACTTTAAAACCATAAAATATATTATTAATGATTTTATCGATGTAACGGCATTTTCAATAGAGAGTTCACACACTAAAGCTTATGCATCAAGTGATGCGGTTATAGCTAATTCAAAAGGCAGGTTAAACATTGCTCTGGTTGTTGATCAGGATGAACTTATTGCGTTAGCAAATGGGTATCGTGAACAGATGCTGGGGCAGTTATTTAAGTGTGAAATATTTCAATGTGTTGAAGATGCCCGAAAATGGGTGTGTAAGTAGATATCAAAGCTACAGAGTAATTACAAATATTGATAACTCTGTAGCCTTGTGTTTAATTATAGTTTAATCAACAACATAAACTTTTTGATTTTCACCTAACCAGCGAGCATAACGCCAGTCAGCATAACCGTGGACAGTATAACCCTAGCAAGCTGTGTCATTTTCGATATCTTTTTATAGGCATAAAAATACTGTTCATTGGCTTTACGCAGTTAAGCTTGAGGTTATATTACCGTTTGTCATCAATGTAATCAGAAATCTCTGTCGGATCCAGGGATGAATTCCAGCTCTTCGCACTGTGTTTTAAAACTCTTTTCTTCCATTTTTTTATGCGAGAGCGAAATACTTGAGGGTTAGCGCTATCCTCATTCAGTTTTATAACGTTCATGGCAACGATATCTATATTTTCAAACTCATCATTATTAAAGCTGCGTTTTATACCGGACTTCAGTTCTTCTTTCATATCGCTGAAGATAAACATAATTTGCGTGCCCGCATTTGTGCTTTTTAACTGGCTGCTGCAAAGCATCATGGCGCCACTGATATCCGTGTATTTGGCGCTGCTTTCATTATCTGCAAAGTCACTTAATGTTTGGGCAAACTTTAGTTTCTGCTGGTTTGCCTGAGAAGGGCGATAATCCAGTTTTAATTTTCCTTTTATATTTTCTTCATTAAAACTGTTACTGTCTATGCTCATTAAAATCAGGCTGTCACCGGGTACCAATTTCGGCACTATACCTGCCTTAATGATCTTAACCATGCTTTTTTTCTCTTTAGCATAGGTGCCAGAGATATCAGCCAGTGCGCATATTGCAGTTTCATATTCCTTATTATCTGAACAGGCTGAATTTAATAAAATCCCTGTGATAAGGAAAAAGCTATAAATTATTTTTCTTTTTATCATGTCATTATCCATTGTTAGCCGGTAACGATTTGCTTTTAAACAGGTTGCCTATCTGGGTCGGTATAATGATATAGGCATCATAAATATGAACAATCGTTTTCATAAGGGTATTAAGTAAGTGACCGATAATTCCAACCAGATAACCAACAAGTTTAATGACCAAAATAATAAGTTTGCTGAGAACGTGCTGACTGCTTTCAATTAGCATTTCCAGAGGCACGGCAACCATTGCAAGAATCCATGGCAGTGTAAAACCTAAAGTGGCCTGACCAATAACGGTAATCTTAGATCCTTCCATTCCGGCTGTTGTTGATACACTTCCTGCTAATGCCTGAGTTGTTGCTGCATTCGTTGCCGTAATATGCTCACGTAGAATGGCCAGTGCAGCCTCAACAGATGCAAGAAAAAAGATACCTAGTAATGCGGCATATAAAAGCATACGTCGTTTGCCAAGTGTTAAACCCGCTATCTGTGGGAAAATATTAGTCACGCCCAGGGCTTCCATCAGGAAGATACCCAGTACAACTTCTAGCGTTACGATCACCAGAGCTGATATATCAGAAACATGCATCCCAAGTACCCGTGTACCTGCGGGTACAAGTTCAGACATGGGCAATGCAATTAACTGGAAGTTAACAAAGGCACCAAAACCGGCTACGGTAATTACTATAATTGAAAATATGAACAGTTTTGTAGCTTTAGATGACAGCATATCAATGGTGTCATCCCCACCCTTGCGTACCTTTTCATACTCCTGCATATATTTTTCAATTTTTCCTGACGTCTCCAGAACCAGTGAAACTTTGTTGTCAACTTCACTCATTGCTTTGAGGATCTTCTTCCAGACAGGTGCCATTGATGACAGAATTTTATGACGCTTGGAAGAAATTTTTTGCATTTCTGCTATGGCTTGTTTTTCACCGTCAATAGCAGACTTATGTAATTCTTTAAGCATGTTTTCTATGACCCGGTCGCCCGATGCAGTGCCTTTTATGCTAGCAATGGATTCAACCGCATCATTCCAGCCTGGGGCTTCAGGCACAACTTGACCGCATTCTTTAAAGTCAGAATCGATACTGGTTATATTCTCATCCAGTTTAAGGTGTAGCGCTGGATAATCAGCAAGATGTTTTGTGTAGCTGGCTTCTACTCGTTTAAACTCCTGAGCAATCTTTTGTTCACTTTCAGCAATATTTGATTCGAGCAGAACTTTTCTATTTTTTTCCTGCATTTTTAGGACAACAGATTTAATCCAGTCCGCTGTTTTCTCAAGACCACCTGCAATGCCATCGTTTAGGCTATCTAAGGCTAAGTGTAATGGTGCACGTGCTAAATAGAGAAATATCATACTCGCGGCAACCAGTACTGCGATAGAGAGAAATGGCATGTTTGGCCAAATATAAAAACTACTCATCTGTTGCTCCTAAATTGTTGTTTTATTTTTTGTTAATTTAGTAATAGTGCTAAGTCTGTTTTTTTTGAACAGAGTTAGTGTTGGTTGTAGTTATTGATTGTGATACAGCAATTGATAGTGATCTGCGCCTGTAGACTCAGTCAAATTGAATGCGATACGTTAATAATAATATATGTATGAGTTTATATTAATGTGACGAACTGCAAATTTAATTATTAAATTGGCCTGTCAGTACAAATTATTAAGCGCTTTTACTAAAAATTTACTAATAATCCCAAGTTATTTAGTTATATTATTAATGTCTAATGTGCGCGTGTGACGGTAAAATTTAAATTATTATGGGAGTCTGTATAAAATTAAGTAAACGACAGAGCAATTAAAAATAGCTCTGTCGTTTATGTTTCAATGTAAAGCTGCTTAATCAGCAGCAGTATTTGTTGATAGTGTTATATGTTCTGAACTATATTTTGGTTAAGGCATAACTGCCGGTGTGGTAAATACCCAGTCATTATCTTTAACCGGGGTATGGCAGCCCATGCATTCAAGTGCAAAGTTTTCATCAGCACCATATGGCTTTTGATCCTCGCCTAACCAGCGAGCATAACCCCATCCACCCGTTGATTTGTATTTAACATTATCTTTAAACATGAATTCGGCATGCACAAATTTATCTGGAGCGATTGCAGTTGGCCAGTGCTCTTCAGCTTTTTGTTTCCATACTAACTTCCCCAGTATTGATCCCTTTGGCCAGGGGTTCGTATGACCTGAACGAGCGGCTTTTACTGCAATATCATTTCCCAGAATAGTGCGAAGAGAGTTATTGTCAGTTCTATGTGATATGGATATTACTTTCCAGTCTTTATAATCTGCTGGCAAAGTAATGCCATTTGGAGCCGGTTTAATTGATTCAGTTGCGAATAGCGACTGATTAAAGAGGCTTAACGCAAATGATGCTGTTATTACAGTTATTTTAAAATTCATTAATATTTACCTTTATATCCTGTGGGAAATCATTGAGACTTCATTTCGTTCATGCTTATAACGGGTTAACCGATCATTTGATTGCATTTATTTGCAATCAAATGATCGGTTGGTTCGTTAAATAACCAAGCACAATTAATCAGGCCTGCTTTTTAAGAAAATACATGTTCAACAAAGATGAATTAAACCAGCTGTATCGTTATGCCTTGTCATTATCGATGCAGGAAGAAGGCGCTTATGATCTGGTGCAGAGCGCGATTGAGCGCTTGTTGAAGAAGCATCCAGCTGATGCTGATGCAATTGAAAAACCTTTGGCTTATCTTAAAGTGATTATACGAAATATTTATTTTGATTTAGAGCGACATAAAAAAGTGGTGCCGATGATTTCAATTGAAACTGACAATTTGTCATTTTTAGAACCTGTAGATGATAATTCCATGGAAGAGGTTTTGATTAACCAGCAGGAAGTACAGTTGTTAATTGGACGTTTGAATGCTCAGGATAATGAGTTGTTATATCTATGGGCTGTTGAAGAGCATACGGTTGAAGAAATAGCGGCTATTTATGCAAAACCAAGAGGAACCATGTTATCAAAGTTACATCGCTTAAAAAAACGTATTCGGGAGCAGCTTCAGCGGTTAAATGTTGAGGTCGATGTTATGAGTAATAAACAATGAATAATGATAAACAGGTGGTTAAACAGGCATTAAAAACATTTTATGCGGATAAGTCACTGTCTGATTCACAACTACAGACTTTGCAACAAACATTAACATCTCGTCTAACAAAAGATGGTGAGAATATAACGTCTGATAAGAATATCAGTGTTATCAAATGGCTGGGATCTATTGCAGCGTCATTTTTAATTATATGGATGACAGTTTATTTACATACACCACAGTTAGTTTCATCTGCTTATGCAGATATCCAGAAAGATGAAAGCTTAAATACAGGTATGCCCTTAGCTATAAAGCAGTGGTTAGATGAGAGTAACATCGCCAGTGTTCCATCGCAGTACCCGGTAGAAATGAGCAAGTTTTGCAGGCTAGACCAGAGTCTAACTATGCATATGCGAATTGCAGGCAAGGAGCAAGGTGAGCTGAATGTTTTCTTCCATCATGGGGAGCCGCGATTATTCTGGTTCAATGGCGCAGGAAAGCTTAATGATATGAACTGGAGGTTATTAAAAGTGCGTAAAAACCTGACGTTAGTTGTTTTGTATACACAGGATATGCGAGAAAAATCTGTACAACATATACTCAATGAGATGCTGCCAGAGCTTGAGGTATGATTAAGTACACATCTTATTGTCTGATTTATTGTGTTTAGGCGCGTATTTAAGCATAATCTTGCAAACGTAATTACATATAGAGAATGATTCACCGGTATGTCTAACCAAGAAGATTTAAATTTCGACGGCGTAGAAAAACAACCTCTGGCTGAATTTACTGAGAAAGCGTATCTGGATTATTCCATGTACGTTATTCTTGATAGAGCGTTACCCTTTATCGGTGACGGTTTGAAGCCAGTACAGCGACGTATTGTGTATGCAATGTCAGAACTGGGTCTGGTATCAACAGCTAAGCACAAAAAATCTGCTCGTACAGTGGGTGATGTGTTAGGTAAGTTTCACCCGCATGGCGATAGTGCCTGTTATGAAGCCATGGTATTGATGGCACAGGACTTTTCTTATCGATACCCACTGGTTGACGGCCAAGGTAACTGGGGCTCCCCAGATGACCCCAAGTCGTTTGCTGCCATGCGTTATACCGAGTCCAAGTTGTCTAAGTATGCCGAAGTTTTGCTACAGGAGCTGGGGCAGGGCACCGTTGAGTGGCAACCGAATTTTGACGGCACGTTAGAAGAGCCAAAATCACTACCTGCTCGCTTACCCAATTTATTATTAAACGGTACAACAGGTATTGCTGTAGGTATGGCAACAGATGTACCGCCGCATAATTTACGTGAAGTGGCTACCGCCTGTATCCGTATGCTGGATGAACCAAAAGTATCAGTTGAAGAATTATGTACCCACATTCAGGGACCTGATTATCCAACTGATGCCGAGATTATTACGCCACGTGCTGAGTTACTGGAGATGTATGAAAAAGGCAAGGGCAGTATTCGTGCCCGGGCAATTTATGAAATTGAAGACGGTGACATTATATTAACGGCCTTACCCCATCAGGTTTCGGGTAATAAAATACTGGAGCAAATTGCCCAGCAAATGACAGCTAAAAAACTACCGATGCTGGAAGATATTCGTGATGAATCAGATCATGAGAATCCAACACGTTTAGTTTTGGTACCCAGGTCGAATCGTGTCGATACAGAACAGTTAATGACACATTTGTTTGCCACAACAGATTTAGAACGTACTTATCGTGTGAATATGAACATGATAGGCATTGATGGTCGTCCTGCCGTTAAAAATTTAAGGACCATTGTTAAAGAGTGGATTACATACAGAACCACAACCGTTCGAAATCGACTAAGCTGGCGTTTAGATAAAGTTAATAAACGTTTACATTTATTGGAAGGTTTATTGATTGCCTTTTTGAATATTGATGAAGTTATTCAGATTATTCGTGAAAGTGAAAAACCTAAACCGGCATTAATGAAGCGGTTTGGATTAAGTGATGTGCAGGCCGATTACGTATTAGATACAAAACTGCGTCAGTTAGCCCGTTTAGAAGAAGTAAAAATTAGAACTGAGCAAGAAGAGCTGGCTGAAGAAAAAGCTAAATTAGAAAAACTGTTAAGTTCAGATCGTCGTTTAAAAACCTTAATCAAAAAAGAAATTTTAGACGATGCAGAAACCTATGGAGATAAGCGTCGCTCACCCATTGTTGCCAGAGATGCGGCACAGGCAATGGATGAGTCCGCATTATTAACCAGTGACCCTATTACAGTTGTATTGTCTGACAAGGGTTGGGTGCGCGCGGCTAAAGGACATGAAGTTGATCCGTATAAGTTAAATTATAAAGCGGGTGATGCACATCGCTCATCTGCTCAGGGTAAATCAAATCAGCCAGCTGTATTTCTTGATAGTACTGGCAGGGCATATACATTGGGTTCCCACACGCTACCCTCTGCGAGAGGTCAAGGTGAGCCTCTTACCGGTCGATTTAATCCACCACCGGGTGCTGTATTTGTTTCAGCATTAATGGGGGATCCGAAAGATTTATATTTATTTGTGACCAGTTTTGGTTATGGTTTTGTGTGTGAATTGGGCGAATTACAAACCAGAAACAAGGCGGGTAAAGCATTCTTAAAAGTACCGCCAGGTGCAAAAGTGTTGCCGCCCGTTAAAGTGCGTAGTCTTGAAGACGACTGGATAGTCGCAGTTAGTTCTGAAGGTCATATGCTGGTTACCGAATTGGCTGAGTTACCGCAAATGGCGAAAGGCAAAGGTAATAAAATTATCAACGTGCCTTCAGCAAAACTGAAAGATAATGAAGAGTGGGTTTGTGCAATAGATCTTATTCAGGATGGTGAAAAATTAGCTGTTTATGCAGGCAAAAAGCATAAAGTGATGAAGCCGGGTGAAGTCGATGAGCACGCAGGTGATCGAGGCAAACGTGGCTTTAAACTACCCAGAGGTTATCAGAAAGTCGATAAGATTGAAGTTGAGATAAAAGAGTAAGCTGTTGCTCATGTTTATAAGCTGGTGAGAGTGCACGCTGCTGTGACATTTCCCCGATGGAGAAACGTCAAAGCAGTCTATGCCACCATTAGTTTAAGAAACTGAAAACATACTTTAGGCTAATTTACTTCTCACCCCAAAGCTCATCAATTCTTGCATCTCGCCCGCAAGCATACCGATAATACTTATAACGTAACGGGTTCTTCTTATAATAATCCTGATGATAATCTTCAGCGGGATAAAACGTACTGGCCTGAATAAACTCAACCTTTAAAGGCGCTTTAAATGTTTTTATTTTTTCAATCTGTGCGGCAGATTTTAAAATCGCTTCTTTCTCTATATTGTTTTTATAAAATATAGCTGGGCGATACTGGGGGCCCCGGTCACAAAACTGACCATCATCACGAGTAGGGTCAATATGACGCCAGAAAAAATCAAGAACTTCGCTGTGGCTTATTACTTGCGGGTTATAAGTCACCTCCACAACCTCTATATGTCCGCTATTTCCAGCAGAAACCTGTTTATATGTCGGGTTATCTGAGGTTCCACCAGAGTAACCCGAAACAACATCAATGATTCCTTCGAGCTTTTCATAATCAGATTCAATACACCAGAAGCAGCCTCCTGCTAAAACAATACTTTCAATTTCGCCGGTCACAGCTGGTCTGTTCGTAATTTCCTTTGCCTGAGATGTTGCGCTCAATATAAGCGCTAAAGCGATAATGGGGGAGAATATAAAGGGGGGAATGCGTAATGACATGATAATGTCCTGCTAAGAGTCTCATCTATTAGTATATCAAGTGTGGAGTTAGTTCATTTTTAGCAGGTATAATGCGCTTTTATTGAATAACTTGTGAATAGATATGCTTATAGTCGTTTCCCCCGCTAAGACCCTTGATTACACAACACCGCCTAAAATTAAAAAGTTCACGTTACCAGATTATCTGGATGATTCGGCTGAATTAATACACCGTATGCGTGAGTTATCGTCATTAGATATTTCTGAATTAATGAAAGTCAGTACAAAAATTGCGGATTTAAACTTCGATCGGTTTGAGGTCTGGGATAAAAAATTTACAGAAAAAAATGCGAAGCAGGCTGTACTGGCATTTAAGGGTGATGTTTATACAGGTTTAGATGCTGAGAGTTTTAGCGCAAAAGATTTTAACTTTGCACAAAAACATTTTCGTATGTTGTCGGGTTTGTATGGTCTTTTAAGGCCATTGGATTTAATGCAGGCATATCGACTTGAGATGGGTACCCGGTTAAGTAATGAGCGGGGAAAAAACCTGTATGAATTTTGGGGTGATACTGTCACTGAAGGTTTGAATGCGCAGCTAAAGGCGGTTAAATCAAAATACTTGATCAATCTGGCATCGAATGAGTACTTTAAAGTGGTAAAACCAAAAGTGTTAAACGGTGAGATTATAACGCCAGCATTTAAAGAGTTGAAAAACGGTGAGTATAAGATGATTGGTGTGTATGCCAAAAAAGCACGTGGTTTATTAAGCCGTTATATTATTCAGAACCAGTTGTCAGATATAGAAGACATAAAGTCATTTGATCTGGAAGGTTATAAATTTAATAAAAAAGTATCCAAAGGGAATAACTGGGTGTTTACGCGTAAAATACCTACTGCGAGGTAATCTTAAATGGGGAAAGCATATTGATTGAGCCTGACGATATTATTGAGTTTTGGTTCTCAGAGCCGATGAATAAACACTGGTTTAATTCGACGTCTGAGATTGATGTGCTGATTGGCGAGAAGTTTGAGTCGCTTTGGCGACTTGGCTTGGGCAATAAATTATCTCACTGGAAGCAGATGCCACAAGGCTGTCTTGCTTTAATTTTGTTATTTGATCAGTTTCCATTAAATATGTTTAGGGGTAAGCCAGATAGTTTCAGAACTGAATCGCTATCAATAGAGATTGCGTTACACGGTATTGATAAAGGTTACGACAAACAGTTACCCCGAACACGGTTAAGTTTTTTTTATATGCCATTGATGCATAGTGAGCAGATATCACATCAAAACTTATCAGTTGAAAAGTTTGAAGCATCGGGTTTAGAAAATAATGCCCGGTTTGCAAGACATCATCGAAGTATTATTGAGCAGTTCGGACGGTTTCCACACAGAAATACAATTTTACAACGCAAATCTACTCAGGCTGAGATTGAATATCTTAATTCAAAAGAGGCTTTTAAGGGCTAATGGTTATTGCTTTAGTGGCTTGGCAAAAGTGATTTGAGGCCCGGCAGGGTAATAAATAGCCAGGTATTTCGACATCTATATCCCTCAAAAGATATAACAAACCTCAGAATTAATGAAAACTGATGAAACAGTTTTATATATAATGTATTTATAAGGCTGTTTTTATGTAAAACCCTATAAATAAACCTATATTTTTTATTTAAACTCGGCTATTCTTATTCTAAATCAATGATTAAATGTGAATTGGAGTGGGTTTATGAGCGCTTTAACAAAAGAAATTGGTGATATTTGTATTTCCTGCACGATTTTTCCTGTTATTGGGATAACTGTAGTTACAGCGGTAATTTACTATTTAATTCAATTATTTGTTTGATTCTTCAGCTTTTCACATTAATCTGATCATGCGGCTGTTGATATGGCATCTCTTTATTGACAATAATACTGACATCAAATAAATCTTGTTTAGATGCCAATACCTAATTTTAGAGAACTCTCTCGATTGGAAAAGGCCTAGACTTGCTAATAAAGTTACCAGAGTACTGAGTTAACCTGCCATCGAGGTAAAATCATAATCTAGATCTGGTGATGCTTCCTGTAAGAAGTTGCCCTGTATAAAGTTAATACCCATGCCCCATAACACTGACAAGCTAGTTGCATCCTGTACGCATTGCGCAATGGTCAGCTTATTCATCTCCATTGCTTTTTCGGTAATTGCTTTAACTGCTTCCTGGTTTTCTGTGCTGGTAGACAGCTCATCCATAAATGAACGTTCCAGTTTAAGGTAGTCTGCAGGTATATGTTTGAGAAGTTCGAACGGGTTGCTGCCTGTTCCAAAATCATCAAGAGCAAATCCGCAATTTAATTCCTGTAATGATTTAGCAAGTTCAGCCGTATATTTTAAGCTGGTAACGGCGACACTTTCTTTTACTTCGAAAATGAGACTGTTTTTTGGTACATTATATTTCTTTAATTGTTCTTTTAGCCAGGACATCAGGCTGGTGTCTTTTAGTGAGTTAGCGGCAAGTTTAACGAAAAACAATGTACGCTTACCCTCTTTCCAGCACTTGGTGAGGGTTGTGATGGTGGTGAGTAATACCCATCGGTCTATAGCGATAGACATGCCTGTGCGATCAGCTGCCGGTAAAAAGTCATTAGGCATAATGATATTGCCTTGTTTGTCGAGCATTCGAACAAAGACTTCATAGCGTTCATCTGTGTCACCGTGCAAACTGATGACAGGCTGAAAGTTCAAAATAAACCGATTGTTCGTAAGCGCTTCTTTTAGTTCAGTAACCACTTGAGCATCAATTTCTTTTTGCGTTAACTCGCCTTCTTTTGGCTGATATATGACGACAGAATTGGGTCCTTTTTCGCTAGCTTCTTTTACCGCCCGTTCAGCGCGTAACAAGATTTCACCGGTATCTGGCGTATTAGTATCTAAAAGACTGACACCTATAGTACAGGTGGTATTAATTGACTGGTCTTTTATGTTGGCAATAAAATCATGTGAAACGGCACTGATTTTTTTTGCGTATGTTTTAATGGTTTCTAAAGTTTGGTTATAGGCAATAATTGAAAAAGTGTCACCTTCAAAGTGAGCTAATACGTCACCATTTGAAACTGAATCTTCAAACTTTCTTGAAATCTCATTTAAAAATTGATCAGCACCAACCACGCCAACGCTCTGTTTTATGTCATTAAAATTGTCGAGATGAATGAGAAGAGCAGCAGCTGTAACCTTGCCTTGCTTTGCTTTTGCTGCGGAGTCTTCTATGGTGTCTAAAAAGAACTGGCGGTTATAGAGTCCGGTAACGGAGTCAGTTTGGCTCATTAAGGCTAACTGTTGTTCTAGTTCTTTGTTATTAGTCTGGGTTCTAATAATGACCTGAATGCAGGGTTCTCCTTCAATGCTGGCAGGAGAAAATTCCATTTCACCTTTGAATTCAGTGCCATCAGAATTTCGCAAACTAAGTTCTAGTTTTTCAGCTTCAGAACTATCCGATTTTCCGTTATCACGTAAAAAAGATTTGAAGTTATCCCGGGCGTCTGTGCCAACCATGTCCAGTATGGGCATGCCTTCCAGATCTTCTGATTCATCAAAGCCAAATAATTTTATATAAGATTGATTCGAATATACGTGCATACCTTCATGGATGTAAGCGATGGCATCACGTGAAGAATCTAACAGAGCTTCACAGCGTTTTTCAGTTTCTTTTACTGCTTTCTCAAGTTTAAACAGTTTTGCAATGCTTGAGTGTGCCTGAACTTCTCTATGGATTACCATTTCAAGATGGGAGGGGTTATCGTATGAAGTTAAGTCTTTTGCTCCTGTTCTCATCGCTTCAATAACATCTAATTCATGTCCAGGGCGATTCACAGCTATAACGGGTACAGGTTCTCCCGCATTTTTTTCAATGCACTTTACAGTGTCCTGCAGTGAAATTAACTCCATTCCGTTAGAATAGAGGAGTATGTCAGGTGTTGTTTTCTTGATAGCCTCTATAAGGTCCTCGTCATCTTCTACACGGGTAGTATGTGCTGCATACCCTGAGCTGCGCATCAATTTAACAATGTTTTCTTCATTGTTAAATGAGTCATCAATAATAAAAATATTTATTTTTTTCTTTTTATCCACAGCTTAATATTCCAAGGTGATCTGGTTAATTATAATGAAGACCAGATTGAATCAAAGTTATCAGGTTCTTTTTTATTAGAATTTGATTCGTTTCCACTATCATCTTCAGGCGTTTCTTCTTCATTAATTTGTGAAAATTGAAATTGAGTAAATGAACCAGTGTGTTCACGTACAGTTCCCAGTTTTATTTCCATGTCACGTTCGTATACATGCATGTTTAATGTGTTGCCACGACGAAATGCATGTGCAGGTAAAAGTAACGTTGAAGGCTGTTGAATGGGTTTAATGCCAGGAAGCATCAGGCAATTAAAAGGCTCTTCGTTTTTACGCTCTAACCTTCGTACCTGACAGGATGTGACCTTTGGCGATAAAACCTGAACGCCAATTTCCAGGCCGTGCTCCTGGCTAAACTGCATCCAGCGAATCACGCCTACTCTCCATTGGTAGGTGTGATCAGGTTCTTTTTCACGAATACTGATTAATTCTCCAACCAGTGCACGAGATGGAAGATCAGAATCCCAGAAAAGGCAATAACCACCCGCGCTTACATTGGTTATCTTCCAGTGTATGTCAGGTTCTTCTTTGTATAGTTCGCCAATGCTGTTGTCATGGTCCTGAAGTTCCTGTGCATAACTCTCCGTTAATGTACGCCCTTTTGCTACCATATCCCACGCGCCTGCAGAACGGTCTTTTTCACTTTTCATTTCAGGATGCGTAATGAAAAAGGTCGGGTCTTGTTGAGAAAATATGTCTTTGTTTGCTTTCTCATTTTCCGGAATGGATTCGAGAGAAAACATTTTATTGGGTTTCCTTGATTTAGGTGCAGGTGGCGTGACTTCTGTGTTCAGGGCTTTGTGAATTGGGTTTAGACCAATTGAAACTCGAATATCATCATTACGAACAGCGCGTGAAAAGCGGCGTTTCGCACAAAGACTCCAAGAGGAAACCAGTGTACGAATTGTTTCCTGAGATACTTTGTCACCAATTGAAACAGCTGTTAGTAAATCATCAGAGTCATTATCCATTTTTTGAAGATGCTCGACCAGTTTGCTTGTTTCAATGGATCGAACATGCTCGAGATTTTTCAGATCGTTTTCAGAAACGCAGTTAGGAGGCAGGTCACCATCAAGTTTGCTGACAAAATATCGGTTTAATTTATTCTTAGACGGGTTGTTACCAATTGATGCCAATTTGGCCCATTCATTTATAGATTTAAATAGACGTTCTGCATCGCTTTGGCGTAAGGCATTTGGGCGGGCTAATGAAAAGAGTAATATCTGCTTATAATAATCTTCAGGCGTAATGCTCTTAACTGGTAACTCAGGGTCTTTAACGCCTTTTTGATGTAGGTTTTTAAATTCAGAATAACCATAAATTCGGTGTATATCCCACCATACGCCTTTAGGTAACTCTGTATAAATCTGACTGGAACGTAGTAGCAGTTCAGAGTAATAGTGCAGTGATCGTTCACAAGCAGTTAAAGTTGTTTTTGCGTCAATCTTAGAGAGGTTATTTGATGCTTCAAAAATGAGTATCTTATAACCAATAGCCATTTCATTTAAAAGAGCCTGATTAAGATGCGTAATTTTATGGCTTTTTTCAGGTAAAGGCAGCGTTCGGTTGATAAAGTGTTTGTTTAGCTGATTGAAAATATGTCGTGTTGGCTCACGCAGGGTTTCCATATTTTCCAGGCGATGTTTAGGAACCATAGCCTGACGGTTCAGATTAACCAGTCCATTATAAATCTGGCGAGTAAAGTCCCCCATATTGGCACGCTTTAAGCTAGCAAGCCATTTTTTTACTTTTCTAGGATGGTTTGGAAAATCATCCTTGTCTGGAGTTGTTTGTTCAGGTACGTTTAATTTCATATTGTTAATCGGCTTATATTATATCCATCTTCTTGCCTGGTGCCCTATGCTGATCTCAAGTCTATCCTATTTATACATATTATTTAATAAAAACAGTCAGATAGTGAGGCTTTTTAAGCCACAACATGCAATATAATACAATTTATAGCTCATTAGCCGGTGTTTTGCTGGTTTCTCCAGCGATTTCACGTACCAACTTAGGTACTAAAAAACCGGGTAAGTTGTTCTGCATTTCGGTAATAAGGTTTAATGCGTCAGTTAATTTCACGTCAAAATGGGCAGCACCCTGAACCGGGTCAAGTAAATGCAGGTAGTAGGGAAGCACGCCTGCATCATATAGTGATTCAGATAAATTAATCTGGTCTTTAAGTGTGTCGTTTATGCCCTTAAGTAAAACTGATTGATTTAGGAGGTGAATCCCCCCTAGTTTTAACTTTTTTAATGCGTTTATCTCTGCGTCAGAAACCTCATTTGCATGGTTCGCATGTATAACCATGCATACATTAAACCGACTATTTGCTAATCGATTAATCAATGCATTGGTAATTCTATCAGGCAAAACCACGGGTAAACGGCTATGTATACGTATGCGAGATAAGTGAGGAATGCTTTCTAATTGTGTTATTAAATGGTCTAGTTTTTTGTCAGATAATACCAGAGGGTCGCCACCGCTTAATATGACCTCTTTGACGCTATTATCTTTTTGTATATAAGCTAATGCCTCTGCCCATTGCTCACGTCCTGCGTTTTGTTGCTGATAAGGAAAATGGCGTCTGAAACAATAACGGCAGTGTACAGCGCAGGCACCAGTCGTAATTAGCAGGACTCGACCACTATATTTATGTAATAAACCTGGTGTTTTATTCGCATCTAAGTCCCCTACCGGGTCATTGTTGTAGCCTTCAATATGAAGAGTTTCTTGTGATTGAGCCATAACTTGCAGCAATAAAGGGTCAAGTGTATTTCCAGGTTGCATTTTATTGGCGTATGCATGGGGTATTTTAAGGCTAAATTGTTGTGTTGCAGAGAGGTGGTCTTGAAAATCTTCAGCTTTTAAATTAAGCATCTGAAGCAGTTGAGTCGGGTCAGTAATAGCGTGAGCTAGTTGTTGCTGCCAGCTTGTGTCTGATAATTGTTGGGGTGTGCTTTCATTTATGAGTTCTAGAGGATGCATATATATTGTATTTTAAGTTAATTTTAAAAATACATCACCTGCTCTTACATGTGCGTATTCTTAAAAACCGAAAAATATCAGCTTATTGGCTCATTTGAGCTCGATTTGGCTTATTTGATCGTTATTTTTTTGGCATTAAGGCTGGTTGCTAGTATCATACGCTCTGCTTTAAGCTTTGAAATATCTACTATTTGGTCGGTTGGATAATTAATTCGAGCATAATGTTTACAAAAAAGGTTATTTACACATGGCATCATACAGTACTAATGATTTTCGCGGTGGTCTTAAACTAATTTTAGATAATGATCCCTGCTCAATTATTGAAAACGAGTTAGTTAAGCCCGGTAAAGGGCAGGCATTTAATCGCGTTAAATTGCGTAACTTAAAAACAGGCCGGGTGCTTGAGAAGACGTTTAAATCAGGTGAGTCAGTGGAAGCTGCAGACGTGATAGACGTGGATATGGAATTTTCATATAACGATGGAGAGTTCTGGTATTTTATGGATCCAACTACATTTGAGCAGATTGGCGCCCCCGATTCTGCGATGGTGGATTCTGGTAAATGGATAAAAGCTCAGGAATTATGCACAGTGACTTTATGGAATGGCGCGCCGTTAGTTGTAGCAGCCCCGAATTTTGTTGAGTTAGCGGTTACTGAAACAGATCCGGGTCTCAAGGGTGATACAGCGCAGGGTGGAACTAAACCGGCTACGCTTGAGTCGGGTGCTACGGTTAAGGTTCCGTTGTTTATAGAAGAAGGTGAGATGTTAAAAATTGATACACGTAGCGGAGAATATGTGTCGCGCGTGAAGTCATAATGACTCAGCACTGGCAGCCAACAGCTACACTGGAAACATTTAGAAAAAGAGCCCGGATGCTGCAAAGTATTCGGGCTTTTTTTGCACAGAGAAACGTGCTGGAAGTTGAGACGCCTGTTCTGTCCAGAGCAGCTATAACAGATCCACAAATAGAAAGTTTTTCTACTTTATATAATCGCAGTGAATATTTTCTGAATACATCCCCCGAGTTTTACATGAAACGGCTGTTATCTTCGGGTAGTGGTGATATTTTTCAGGTAGCTAAAGTTTTTAGAGATGATGAAAATGGTCGATTTCATAGTCCAGAGTTTACAATGCTGGAATGGTATCGTCTGGGAATGAATCACCATCAATTAATGGATGAACTGGAAGCGCTTTTAGCTGAATTAATGATAGACCGGAAAATTGATGTAGAGCGGTTCAGTTACCAGCAGGCATTTTTGAATCAATTAAATATAGATCCGTTAGAAGCTGGTTTTGAAGAATTAAAACAGTGTGCAGAAGCGCATAATATTGAAACGCCTCAGGGTATGATTGATGACAAAGATATATGGTTAGACTGGTTAATGGTATCTGTTATTAGCCCTGGGTTTGCAAAAGAAAAATTTACCTTTTTGTACGATTATCCGGCCTCACAAGCTTCTTTAGCACGTTTAGATAAAAATGATTCTCGTAAAGCAAATCGATTTGAGTTGTTTTATGGTGAGCTGGAATTAGCTAATGGGTTTTATGAATTAACTGAAGCAAGTGAACAGGCAAAACGCTTTGAGCATGATAATGAAATTCGTCAACAGAGAGGGCAGAAATTAATGCCAGTTGATGAGTGTTTACTGGATGCTTTGAAATCTGGGTTGCCTGAGTGTTCCGGGGTGGCGATTGGCATTGATCGGCTTATGATGTTGTTAACGGGGGTGGATCGTATTGATGAGGTTATTAGTTTTGGGGATGAGTTTTAGATGGGGGCTTTTAGATTTTTGGCAAGCTCTTTTCTTTATGAGAACTTGAATTCTGTGTAGCCGCCGCGCTGGCGACTTACTTTTCTTGCAACAGCGCAAGAAAAGTAAGCAAAAGAACGCCGTCCTTTAGTCGCTTGTTCTCATTAAAAAGCAAATGAGAATTCCCGAAAATTGTAATGAAGGCTTCCAGTCGAATATTAAACTGTTAGTTCATTACTCCGTTGCCGGGTCGTCCCGGTAAGCCGTCCAGGCTTATCGTGACTCAAAATCACATCCCTGTGATTTTGCCCCTACTTAAATACAATTTTCGGCAAGCTCCAGAGGAAAAGAAAGTCAAAACAAAATAAACCTGAAGCTTCAAAAGAAAATGTTTACTCTATATTGTCATACCCGATAAAATCTTTTGGAGAGGTCTTTAATATGCGAAGCATAACCTGTAAGGCGTAGGGCAAGAGCCCGAAGTAATCCTTGTGCCGGGTATCCAGCGACTTTGAACAAACAAGCTTAAGTTAAAGGCTGATGTATATAACGCAGTAGTAATTATCTTTTGAGTTACTCCCTATTATGCAAGCTGAAGTTTGTATTCGATATAGCTAATATTCTGCTTGCACCACAAAGCGGTCTTTAAGATGTTGCTAATACAGATAACAAAAACAAAAGTTTTGGGCATGATGGCGTCTACATTTCATGGGTAACATCAAAGGGTAAATAATTCATTGAGGTTGTGAAAAAGGGTTGGCATTTTACAGAGTCAGTGGGTTGGGGTTGTGTCTAGACTTTTATTAAAAGGGTGCTTATTCTTCCTGTACTTGTGTAAACAAGGCCAAATACTCATATTGCATCTTGAAAAATATAGCAATGCTGATGTAATGATAAAGTGATTGTTACTACACAAAACACATTCATCAGGAGATGCCAACTTCCATAAATACTTGCTACTAATTACAACAAAATAAAGCTGAGTCTCAACTTTCTAAAATGGAATGAATGAATTCACATTGAGTGCTTTTGCTGCTCAAATCAGCTTGACTATCGTTATTCTCCAATGTAGTATGCCGCCAAATTAGGAAATGGTTAGCTTGTTGTTAAGGATGAGATTTGATTTGGACGCCGTATATTATAAGACCCTTCACGTTTACAATCCCACATTACAATCAATAAATTTTCGGATAACATCACTAACTCAGCGAGTAGTGGTATTAAGTTTGTTGTTTTTCGCGACTGTTTTACAGTCTAAAAAATTAGCTAATCTGCTTAGTTCTTCAAGTACAACCTCCATTATTAATTCTAAGAAATAATTTTATCAAAGTTATAGTTATACTTTTTATTTAATAAATAATGCGAGTTTTTTGTCATAAAATATTAATTATTTAAAACATTTTTTTGTTTAGAATAGCTATTCAGAATAGTGGTTTTAAATTTATAAAACTAAGGAAAGAATCATGAAAAAAGTAGTACTAAGTCTAACATTATTATTTAGTTTAATGTTGTTGTCAGGTTGTATGTCTATGGGACCTAAAACACCTGCTGAGTTTGTTAAAGGGCAGGCGGATAAAGAAATGTCTGCAGCATTTTCAAAATATATGGGCGGTGAAGACGATTATTATTTCAGCAACAAAAGAAGTGGGTTTACACTCAAGAAAACGCATATAGGATTTACAGGAAGTAAGGTCGACCGTTCTACAGCAATTTCTTACATTAAAAGATTAAAACTTGAGAAAGATGAGCTTGCTAAACTGTACAAAGAAGTGCTAGAAAAAAGAGGCAGCAGTTACACCGTTTATAAGGGTGTGATGAATAATAAAATATACGAAGAGATAGTAGGCGGAAAATTATCCGGTAGTAATGGTAGTTTAGAGCGTTATTATTATCATCTCACGCCCGCAATAATTGAGTATGATTCTGAAGGTCGAATGAAATCGGCTTTACTCAGGAACGCAACAATGACTATACATCCGGTTGATAGAACGGGCCCATATGCGCCTGTAAAAATCGAAATCGAAACATTGTTCATTGATAGCAATAAAGTTTATACCGTTGAATCATCTATTGATAATAATGAATTCAGCAAATATGAAATTTATTCAAGCAAAAAAGATACGCCGACAAGTAGTAATAATTCAGTAGCAAGCTCAGGTTCGCCATCAAAGGCAGCTCAAATTAAAGAGTTGCATGCATTGTATAAAGATGGGGCTATAACTGAGGCTGAGTATAAAGCCGAGAAGGAAAAAATTCTTTCATCTAGTCGCTCGCAGTCACAGCATAAATCGGTGCAAAAATCTGCATCGATAACGACAATGTTCGAACAAAAAATAATTAATAACTACAACAAGCAGCATGGTACTAACTTTACGTCTATGCAGCAAATTCAGGAAGCAAATAGAAAATAGCATTTATAGTGTATTGACATATATATAAGGCACAGACCAGTAATAAATTTAAAACGAAAGAATTAATGTGGTCTGTTCCTGTTATAAAACATGGGGTCAAGTCTTACAAGTCACATAATGTAAAATGTAAGACTTGACCCCAATATATGCCAATATATGTATGAAATTAACAACCAGTCCACACAATCTGCTTGTGATCCTGTTCTTTTGATTTATTTCCCCCATTACGCAAGCTGATGAATGAGTCATTTTTGTCGAGGCTTTCTGCGAGGATGTTTGAGCGAATTAGCTTTTTAATTCGTGAGTTCCGCAGCAGCCACAAAAATGGGGAATGAAGAAGGTATTTTTATTTTGTTTTTTAAATAAAAGATTGTGTTTAGAGGGGTGGCATTTCTTTGGTTACTTTCTTTTTGCTGTAGAAAAGAAAGTAACTCGCCAGCGCGGCGACACCACAGAATTCACGTTCCCACGAAGTCAGGAGCTTGCAAATAAACTAAGAGTTGAAACCCCAAAACATACAGCTAATATTTAATGATTCAGCTGCATAAATGTTTTCTGTTCTAAATAATGTAAATAATCAAATTTTATATGAAGACAACTTCTGCCCAAGAACAACCGGCGCATCATGTTTAATAGCATCATCAAGCGTAACCTTATCATTCATCAAAAGAACAACCGTAGACCCCAGATTAAACCGCCCCATTTCAATGCCTTTTTTCAAACTAATATCAACATTCTCATAAGTTGTATGAATGATTTTGTTTTTGCTAGGCGGAGTAACTGAGCCAGCCCAAACTGTATCAATTGCTGATACATTTACAGCACCTACGAGAATCATAATCATAGGGCCGTGATCAGTTTCAAATTTACAAACAAGTCGCTCGTTTCTGGCAAATAATCTAGGCACGGTATTCACAGTGTGGGGTGCTACGCTAAACAGGCGACCAGGCACATATACCATATCAGTCAATTTTCCATCAACTGGCATGTGTATGCGGTGATAATCACGAGGTGATAAATAAATAGTTGCAAAGCTTGCATTGGTAAAATCTTCAGCGAGTTTATCAATACCGCCGACCAGTTCTAATAAACTGTAGTCCTGTCCTTTAGCTTGAAATACCCGTCCATTTTTAATTGCTTGTGCCTGACTAACTTTTCCATCGACAGGGCAGACCATTGTGCTTTCTGAATTATCAATTACACGAGCACTCGGCTTTAAAGCGCGCGTAAAAAAAGCATTAAGCGTTTCATAAGCATATGGGTTCTCTTCGACTGCTTCAGACATATTAACTTCGTGTAGCGATAAATAAATTTTTAAGGTGAAGTTTTTAACAGGAGCCCATTTGATACGAGCGATTTTAAATACCACTGCTGAAATCAGGTGATGAGGTAAAAAATAAAAAGGTGTTGATTTTAAATAGTCAGTAAATGATGCTTTCATAATTGATTTCTCATGTAGTGCTTGGTTACATGCCACCGCATTTGCCGGCTGCACACTTCATGGCGCGAGACCTGGTTTTTTGAATTTCCACTTCAAGGGCTAATTTTTCTTTATTTGAAAGCATGAAATTAAGCTTAACTTTATCACCTTGTTTGAGCCACTTTGAAGGTTGAATTAACATCAAATGATAACTGCCAGGCTTCAAAATTAATTTACCATTAGCGGGGATACTTAGCTTTTTTTGTGGAAGCATTTTAGCGAAGCCATCAACTTCTTTAGAAAGATGCATTTCGACTGATTTAAAAGATGGGCTATTAATATCAATAATATCAATTTGTTTGTTGCTTGTATTATTGATCTGCATATATCCTGCCATAACACTGGCACCCGGAGGCGCTTCAGGAACCCTTGCATTGGTGATATTTAGATTATTAGCTGCATATGAATTAAAACTAAGCAGTAAGGTGAGGGTAAGGAGTAATAGCTTCATTAATTTAAGTTTCTATATAATTGATATTTAAGGCTCGTGATTATATTCTCCACAGGTTAATATTTAAAGGATATATATCAATCAACATTCGTTAACAGGCTTTAAATCATGTCTATACAAGCACCACCTGAGGAACTGAAGACTATAAGAGATTATATCCGTTGGGGTGTGAGTCGTTTTAATCAGTCTGAATTGTATTATGGCCATGGTATGAGCAGTGCGCTGGATGAGGTTGTTTATCTGAGCTTATTTGCTTTGAATTTACCCCATGATTTTCCTGAGCGTTATTTCGATAGTGCTCTAACGCAAGAAGAAAAACAGGGTGTTTTTACATTACTACGCCGGCGTATTGATGAAAGGTTGCCAGCATCATATTTGACGGGTGAAGCATGGTTTGCAGGTTTGCCTTTCGTGGTAAATGAAAACGTTCTGGTGCCCCGGTCACCTATTGCGGAGCTTATTGAAAAACGATTTGCCCCCTGGGTTGAAGCAGAGTCTGTGGAGAATATCCTTGATTTATGCTGTGGCAGTGGTTGCATAGGTATTGCTTGCGCTTATGCTTTTGACTGGGCATATGTCGATATGGTGGATATTTCACCTCAGGCTATTGACGTGGCAACAGAAAATATTCAACGCCATCAACTTGATGAGCGTGTTAGTGTCAT
>Ga0316205_10000875_pt1 | contig 44483 bp, 65 predicted proteins | sample 3monthpyrite_MG_FD_204941 | JGI IMG/M metagenome (GOLD analysis project Ga0316205, IMG submission 204941) | Microbial mat bacterial communities from mineral coupon in-situ incubated in ocean water Damariscotta River, Maine, United States -... | ecosystem: Environmental > Aquatic > Marine >...
TAGAGACGACCTTAGGGGTGCCACAGTGGCACGGGGGGGGTGCCACAGTGGCACGGGGGGGGTGCCACAGTGGCACACGGAAGGGCCCAGTGACGGGCCCAGTGAAGTGGTAGCTCCCCCCAACCCCCTCACCTGCGGTGAGGGGGAGCTGAACGACATCGTGCTCACTCGGGTTGCCCGAGAGAGCCTCCGGGCTGCCGGCATCACTTCGCTCGGCGATCTCGCCGAGCAAGCGACGCAGTCCGGCTTGCGGCGCCTTCCCGGCATCGGCCGCAAGACTGCGTTGAGACTGGCGCAGGCTGTCGAATCAGCAGGGCTGAACCTCCAGCCAGAACCGAGGCGATTATGACCGTTCGAGGCCCGTGGAAGCTCGTTCGGTCTGGCGCCAGATGGCGCTTGTTCGAGGGCGATCTGGAGCTCACCGGGCAGTTCGGCCCGATGCGTTTCGACGCCGTCGTCGGCATCGTGCCGCTGCTCGGGGCTCCTGCCTCGACCAGCGTTGCAATGCTTCGGCAAATCAAGGAGGAAAGGGCGGCTATCGCCCGAGACTACGCCAGGCTGTGGCTTGCAGCCTGGCGCTCTGCCGGCCGAGGAGAGGCATACCCGTTCGATGCGGACCACGACCCCGCCCGACTGCATCTCATCGCCGAGAAGTTCGAGCCTGAACCTGCCAAACAGGCATTCGGGCAACACATCACCACGAACCCGGACGCCACCATCGCGGCGTTCGTCGAGGAGCTATCCGGATGACCGTTCATCCCGTTTTGTTCGACCACGATTCGGTCGAGAATGAAGGCCAAAACCGTGGCTTCGAGCCATGGCAAGCGCTGTATATCGTCGTCCCCGGCAAGCCAACCGGGGCCGCTCGACCTCGGGTCGTTCGTCGCCGAGATGGCGGTGTGATGACCCACATGCCCGACAACAGCGTCCGCTGGGAGGAGCGCTGTCGCCAGCTCGCCGCCGCTGCTTGGGCGGATGAGCTTCCGCTCGACGAGCCCATCCGAGTGGTGATCCGGTCGGTCCACGGTCGCCCTCGGAAGCTGATTCCCAAGCGCCTCGGTGGCACGCTCACCGGGCCTGGTGAAGTCCGGATGCAAGCGGAGCTTGGTGGAGTGTTCGACCGTGTGCCGTGCCAGAGCAAACCCGACATCGACAACATCGCGAAGCTGTGCATGGACGCCTTGGTCAAGGCCGGCGTGATGCGCGACGACACCCGAGTCGTCGAGCTCGCCTGCTCGAAGGTCTACCAGGCCATCGGCCAGGCTGTTGGCCAGACCGATCTCCCTGGCGTCGAAATAGAGGTATGGACTCTGATGCCGCCGAAGGAGGACTCGTGAAGGTCTACATCGCATCGAGCCTCGGAAATGTTGCCACCGTGCAACGACTCCGGGACCTGCTCGTGAGCCTCGGCCACGAGATCACCCACGACTGGACCGTGGTGGAGCCTGGCCACGCCAACGACCCTCGGGCCGCCGAGCATCCGGGGTTTCCTGACTCGACTGATCCGATATCGATCACGCTCGAGGACCGTGCGGATGCCGACATCGAGGGCGTGGTGTCTGCCGATGCGCTCATCGCCATCCTGCCCGGCGGCGTGGGCACCCACACCGAGCTCGGGGCCGCCCTGGGCTGGAACCGGTGCGCGGGCGACAGCTACGGGAAAGAGCCCATCAAGGTCTTCCTGTGGGCAGCTGGCGGGCTCGACGCCTACATCGCGCCGGGTGGCTATCCCTGCGCGTTCTGGCTCGCGCCGTGTGTGCACCTGGTCGACGGGGACGCGGCGGACATGCTGGCGGCGTTCGAGTTCTGGGCGAAGCAGAAGGGGGCGTCATGAGCGCCCCAGGGAGATGACCGAGTAAGGCCGGACCATACGGGCTATAATGCCTATGAGGATTAGTGATGTTTTGGGATTCACTAACAGATCAGCAACGAGAAGGGGCCCGGCTCGCGTCTCGAGGCGCACGACCATCCGAGGTAGCCAGAACGCTCGGGGCATGGGAGTGTGAGTGCGTTGGGTATGAGAAGTGAGACGCATACATCGGAGATCGCGGACCACGGCAACAACGAGACTTGGTGCTGCGCGAGATATTTTTGATGGGTTCAGTCATGGCGATCGGGTGATTGCCCTGGTTGGTGGGACGGCGTCGATGATGGACGTGGTCACATCGGCTGTTGAGGTCACCGGGCCGGCGAGTCTTGAACTTGGGACGTGGACTATCAGCATTGATGATGTCCGCACCATTGCTTGGATGCTGGAGAACGGCGATCTCACCAGGGTTAAGGTTTTGGTTGATCGGTCGTTCCGCTCGTTCCGCTCGTACTATTCGGCTCTTATAGAGCTGCTCGGTCGTGACAGCGTGATTGAGACACGGACCCACGCGAAGTTCGCGATCTTGCGTAATAATGCGTGGAATGTGGCAATCAGGTCGTCTATGAACGCGAACAAGAACACGAGATGGGAACAGGTAGACGTGGATGATGATGCAGGCATATGTGACCTGTTTTCAGCCCATATAGACGCATTAACAGGGAAAAGGAGCGCATAAAATGCAGTCTCGTATGAAATGGATGAATGTTGGCGATCTGGTTCCGTGGAAGGAGAATCCTCGGAAAAACGAGCTGGCTGTTGGGCCGGTTGCCGAGTCGATCAAGGAGCTTGGATTCGGGGCTCCGATCCTCGCCAGAAAAGACGGGCTACATGTCATCGCTGGGCACACGCGGCTCAAGGCCGCCAAACGGATCGGCCTGAAGAAGGTTCCGGTCGTGCTGCTGGATGTAGACGAGCGCCAGGCGAAGAAGTTGGCGCTCGCCGATAATCGTCTTGGGGAAATTTCGTCGTGGGACAACGACGGCTTGCGAGCTTTACTCGAGGAGCTCGATAGCGACGGGGAGGACATCGGCGTTCTCGGATGGTCCGGAAGCGATATCGACAAGCTGTTCGGGGAGATCGACCACTCACTCATGGAGTGGGACGACGGTGATCTTGAGAGTGCTGAACAGATAGTCGTTCTGCTGCACACACCGTTCTCGAGCGCGACCAGGATCAGGAAGATGCTCGAAGACGCAGGGATGGTCTACGACCTTCATCTACGGTTCGAGGATGGAGGCCAGAAACCATGAAGGTCCACAACTCTAAGACGGCCCGGAAAGTCAGCCTCCGCCAAAAGATCGTGGGGGGCATGGGCGCGCTGAAGGTGCTCGAGCTGTACGCTGGGCCAGGTGAAATGAGACATCAAGCGTGGGTGGATGCCAACAAAGTCACCGGAATAGACGCCGATATGAGGAGCGTTGCGGAGTACCAAGGCGACACATGCAGGACACTGCGCCACATCGACTTCACCGAGTACAATGTCTTTGATGCGGACGCGTTCGGCGTCCCGTGGGAGCCGGTATGGCTAATATCAAGGAAGTCCGGGGCTTTGCCAGACGACATCGCGGTCTTCATCACGGCAGGCGGGGCGGTTACTTCAATGGCGGGGACATTCCGAAAGGCAGGATGGTCGCGCCAGATGTGCGACGCGCTTTGCGTCCGGCCAGGAGACCCAATCAAGGGACTGTACGGCAAGAAAGCATCCGCGAATACGGCGGCCAGAATGGTCGCCGCGTTCTTCGCGGACAGGGAGATCACGAAGGCAGCCTCCGCAGTCGGGGGCGCCTCCGGAGGCACGCTCTACGCGGGCTTTCGGCTCTCAAAGAGGTAGCCTGCCTTTGCGGCAGGTTTGCCTCCGAGCAACGGCATCTGATGCCAGAGTTTACCTTCGAGGGTGGCAAGTTTGCCACCCCTCTTGATCGCCTTGGTGGTCCCGCGGCCGCCATGCTGTTTGTGGAAAAATGGGATGCCAGCCGCAAGGCAGGCGTCGCGAAGCTCCTCGAACCACTGAATCTCGGCGGGTCGGGCATGGTGTCCAGCCTCACCGCCGGAGATCACCCATCCGATCTCGGCATGAGTCAGTTCTTCCGCCAGGCCAGCAACGCCGGTCGGCGGGAGAAGGCTGCCAAGGAGTGGCTCGCACGACAGCATCCGGATGGTCTGCCGGTCGCCGGCCATCGCCAGTCCATCCAGCCGAGGGTAAATCTTCTTCGTTCCATCGATGACCTCCCTCGATTCGATGGATGTACCGGGAAGCACGTTCCCCGGCCATCTACCGTACTCGGCGATGACCTGGTGACTAATGCTCATCCAGCGATCGGGGCGCTTGGTCAGCACCTGGTACGTGTGCCGAGGCGTCTCGGCCATGGTCTTGAACACGCTGAGAATGAACCCGTCTGGGACAAGAGGATGGAGCAGATCGCTCATCGAATTGACGAATACCAGGCGGGGCTTCCGCCACCGCCTCGGCTCGTCGACCTTGTCCGGATGCAGCGTCACATTGAACCCGTTCTTGTACCGAGGATTGCCCATCGCCTCCAGGCGACGGGCAAGAGCTGCTGCATAGCAGTGCTTGCAGCCCTGCGAAATCTTCGTGCAACCCGTTACCGGGTTCCACGTTTTATCAGTCCATTCAATGCCGCTGAACTCGTCTTTCTCGTTTCTCATCATGCACCTCTTGTTACTCAATAAGTATAACACTAACTGTTGGCTTTGGAGGCTGATAATGGGCTGTAAAACGCTTTACACGGAGGAAAGGATAGGGCGGCTTTTGCAGGCTATAAAGCTCGGTGCAACCTACCAAATGGCCTGCAAGTTTGCGGGGTTCTCTTACCGGGCGTTTCGGGGATGGATGAAGGACGCCGAGGACAATCCAGAAACGTCGAAGTACAGAGGCCTTCCGGAGAGGGTCCGTGATGCGGAAGGCGCCGCTTGTGTTCGATGGCTTGGGCAGATCGAGAAGGCATCGTCGTCGGATTGGAAGGCTGCCGCATGGAAGCTCGAGCGCAGGTATCCGGGCGACTTCGGAAAACGGGCTGTCGAGTTCTCTGGGCCGGGTGGCGGCCCGATACAAATCGAGAAGATGCCCGGTGAAGATGACGCGATTGCGAAGTTGATTCGGCGACTTGAGGGTGAGAACTGACTGTTCACTTTGATCTCGATGCGTACGACGCGAGTACCTTGTTCATCGCGGAGACATCCCGACGTTCGTTTGCGGTTGGGCTCCGCGATCTTCCAAGCGTAGACCGAGAGACGTATCTCAGAGGGAGGTGCCGTTGGCGGGTTGACGAGTTCGCCGATCTCGTGATGCGGCAGGCGCTCGAGCGGATCGGGCCGGTCTCGGATCCCAACGACATCGACGACTTCATCTATGGCCTCCCTCCAGGGCGAGCTGGACGCCGCAAGAGCACGACCCAGCGACTGCTGATGACCGGCCGCGGGGTCGGTAAGACGACCCGGCTGAAGATCCGAGCTCTCCATGGGCTGCTGTTCGGCTGCACGCGGGTCGCGGTCGCTATTGGCGCGTCGGATGACGAGGCGATCGGGTGGGTGGACACCATCCGGGGTTGGCTCGAAGCGGATTTGCCAGTGTTGTCGGCAATGTTTCCAGAGCTAATGTTCAGCGCGTCGAAGAAGAAGATCGCGGTCACGACACGATTCGGCACCTCGTTCCTTCTGGCTCGGTCCTTCACTGGCGCCATGCGCGGGATGAACGTGCAGGGCCGCCGCCCGGACGCGATCTACCTCGACGACATCGAAGGCGAGGACAAGTCGATCACGGTGAAGGCCCGGGATCGCAACCAGATCCGCCTCACGAAGAAGGTGCTCCCGCTGGTCCCGCTCGAGGGCGGCGCCGAGATCTGGTGGGTGCAGACCCCGGTCAACTACGACTGCGTCGCGGTGAGGGCGTTCAAGGGAGAGGAGGAGCTTCGCGGCTGGACATGCCGCCGCGTCCGGGTGGTCAAGAGGTGGCCCGAGTGCGACCCGAAGGGGAGGGCAAGCGCGGGGCTCTGGGCCGAGAACAAGGCGATCTACTTCGATGTCGACACCTACGGCGAGGACCAGGACGCCCGGACCGAGGCTGCCCACGAGCACTACGTCGAGCACCAGGACGAGATGGACGCCGGGTGCATCGTGCTCGACCCTGTCCGGATGCCCATCGACGCGGCGTACCGAAAGCGCTGGGACGTGGGCGAGACTGCGTGGGCGACCGAGTACGAGATCGATATCCGTGCACCCGGCGCAGGTGTTTTCGAGCCCGACACCTGGCCGCGGTACACGTGGGTGGGCGAGGACCGGGACATCCTCCGGCTGCATGGCCGCGAGCTCCCTGTCCGAGGGATGCAGCTCTCCGCTCACTACGACCCGAGCGATGGAGGGGACGACGGGGCGCTCGTCATCGTCGGCAAGCTGCGCGGTCGGTACTACGTGCTCGACGTGCACCTGTGGGAAGGGGCAAGGCTCTCCCAACAGATCGCAGCGATCCCGGATGCGCTCCGGCATTGGGTGAACCTCGGGCTGAGGTCGCTCCAGTGGGAGCCCACCACGGGCTCGGCGTCGGTCGTCGAGCGGGAGATCGCGACCCGCCTTCGGGAGGCCGGGGTGTCCGTGGCGATTGACCGCAAGCACAGCACGGAGCGGAAGGAGTCCCGCATCGTGGCGACGCTCGAGCCCAAGGCTTCCGGTGGTCTGCTCGCGGTGTCCGAGGGGTTCCAGTCGCGCCACGAGGCCCAGATCGCGGACTTCAACGCTGGCCAGCGTGACAACAGAGACGACCTGCTGGACGCGCTTCAACGGTCGATCGAACGCCTGGAGGCTGTCGATGGGGAGATCGACGCAACGACCGCGGCGACAGCGCTGCGACGAGCGGGCTGGTAGGATAAGGTCGATCTGACTTGTTGTTCAGGTCACAACGACCGCATCGAGGTAACACATGGCTTTTCGGCTCGACTCCATCGCGAACGCTGTGGGGAGCTTCGTCAACTCCGTCGCCGAGGGGATGGGCTTCGGCGTCCACGACCAGGGCCGGCAGCTCGACACCTGGCAATGGCTGACTCGGTCCGGCATTGCGCACCGTGTGGTTTGGGGCCCGCCTGAAGATGCTCTCGCGCACGGATGGCGGACCGTCGCCGGCGACGACGTGAAGGACATCACGGAAAAGCTCGACTCCGAGCTGTCCCTCCAGGAGATTGCGATCGATGCACTGGGCGCCGCCCGCATCGACGGCGGGGCCTATGTGTGGCCTGTCACCGACGGCGACGAGTGGAGCGAGCCTATCGACCTCTCGCAGCCGCACTCGATCACAGCGGTGCACGTGATCGAGAAGGACGAGATGTCTCCCAGGAGCTGGGACCTCGACCCGGGGAGCCCGTCGTTCGGTCTGCCGACCACCTGGAGCGTGACGCTCATGCGTGGGAGCCAGAGCATGCACGAGGTCGTGCATACGTCGCGGCTCGCCTACGTGCCCGGCAGCCAGGCGACGCAGAAGCAGCGGGCGGACAACGACGGATTCGGAGTGTCGACTCTCGGCCTGTACCTGGCGGCCCTCGATGACCTCGAGCGGGCATGGAGCTCGTCCGCGACGCTCGTCTCTCGACTGTCGATTTGGTGGGTGCGGATCAAGGGGGCGGCGGCGGTGGCCACCGGCAGCGAGGAGGACGTGCTCACCACTCGGCTCGGCCAGATCAAGCGCTTCGTCTCTACGCGCTCGCTCGTGCCGCTGTTCAACGACGACGAGATGGGCTGGTCCGGGCCCACGGTCTCCGGCATCCGAGACCTCGTCAACGCGCTCGCGGAGCGTGCCAGCGCTGTGGAAGGAATCCCGCTCTCCAGGCTATTTGGGACTCCACCTGGTGGACTGTCCACGGATGACGCTGCCGGTCAGCGGTCCTATGGGGCGCTGCTCTCCCGCATCCGCGAGAGCAAGATCACGCCGGCTTTGCTGTTCATCTACGCGGTCGCGATGGGCTCGGATGCATCTCGCCGGATCGAATGGCCCCAGCTCGACAAGCCGACAGCGAAGGAGGCCGCGGAGGTGTCGCTGCTCAACGCCCAACGCGATGCTGTGCTCGTCACGCAGATCGGAGCCGTCACCGATGACGAGGTCCGGGCCCGCTTCGGGTGCGAGCAGGAGCGCCCGCTACCCGTGCTCGATGCGGCGAACGACGTAGCGCCGGCGTCGATGGATGAGCCCAGCGCACCCGTCGGGCTGCAAGTGCCGTCGGCTGCGGCAGGGAAGGTCCAAGACACGGCGATGAATGGGGCCCAAATCGCCGGAATGCTCGACATTCAGCGCGCCGTCGCCACCAAGGAGATCACGCTGCCCATGGGTGTCGCGGCGATGATGCGGGCCTTCCAGATGGACCGCGCTGTCGCAGAGGGTCTGTTCGCGGGCTCCGACACCATCGAACCCCAGGACGCGAATGCCACGCCGATTACGACCGCGTAAGCCCTGGCGCATCCGGGGCAAGAATGCGCCCTCACCGCGGGGGTACATCTCGCTCGTCCGTCGGTGGTGGCGGGACTATTCGGCATGGGCGCTTGGAGTGCTCGACGAGCTCGCCGGCGTCCGGACCGACAACCTCGACGACGCGGGAACCGAGCAGCTCACGCTCGAGCTGAAGAACCGCTCCAAGCAATCGCCATCCGAAGGGGGCCCGCCGGCGCCTCCGTCTGCGGGAGCCATCTCCAGGGCCGGCCTACCAGCAGCCCGCCAAGCCGCTAAGGTGCAGCGCAAGGTCCTCCGGGATGCAGGCGCCCAGCTCGAGTTGCTCGTCTCGAATCTCAAGATCGCGACCAACGAAGACGGCGAACTCGTTGGTGTTGACCTTATCCTCGGAGGCGTTGAGCAGGTGACGCTCGACGACTGGGCGAGAGAGGGCGCAAAGCTGGTGAGGCGTGTTCCTGTTGATCAAGAAATCAAGCTCCTTCAGGAGGTGTCCGATGCCGTCGCCCAGGGCGGCACCTGGCGCGAGCTCCGTGCCGTGCTCGAGCAGCGCCTCGACATCGGCAAGCGCAACCTCGAGCTGATCGCCCGCGACCAGGTAGCGAAGCTCAATGGCAAGATCACCCAGGCCATGCAGACGGCCGCGGGAGTCGACGAGTACACCTGGCGGGCCAACCGAGACGCCCGTGTCCGTGACAGCCATGCAGATGCCGACGGGAACGTCTACTCGTGGGCTTCCGACGGGGCGCCCGGGGTCGGGTTCTATGGAGAGGCGGCCCATCCTGGCCAGGCAGGCCAGTGCCGGTGCACCGCTGAACCGCTGGCGCCAACCGCATGGGCGTCCTGACGCTGCTGCGTGATCAGCCCGCCACGCGTACGGCAGGCGGCAGCCACGACCCATCAGGCTCCGGGGTGTACCCGTGCTTTTGGAGATGCTGGCTGATCGCATATCCGATTTGATCGGCGAGGCTCCGCCGCTGCTGCACAGCGAGGTGAAACAGCGCCTGCCTCTCGCCGACGGAAAGATTTCCAGTGACTCGGATGTTGTCTCGTGCGTTCATGCGGACTTACCCCGTTGTTAGCCGATCGTAGCACTTTCACGCGGATCCGGCGAGTGATGTAGTCTGATGTAGATTGCATCAATCTGATGTAGTCTGATGTTAGTTGATGTATGTGCGGCCTCCGCCTTGCGCAGGGCGAAGTCGGCCGCGATGGTTTGGGGGTGAATACCACCCGTTCAACCATCCGATGCGATGTTGCAGACACCCCAGTTGCCGATGGCGAGCTGCGTCTTGATCGTTCTACTCTCCATCCCTCCAAGCGTAGGGACGATGGTTCCTGGGTATACGAGGCGCACCTGGCGTATGTCGGCAGGGAGCTCGTGTACGCCCACGGCCGCGAGATAGCCACCAAGGAAGCGCTCTCGGATGCGACCTACCTGGACAGCCTGAAAGGGCTCGCCGTGGTCGCGAGGCATCCCAAGGCCCGGCGCGTCGACATCACGAAGCCCGGCACCTACCGCGAGGTCGGGACCATCCTCGACGCTCGATGGGACGACGGCTCGGAATCGACCGTAATCGAGATGGTCGTTCGCGAGGTCGACGCCAACAAGGCCATCCGCGAACTCGGCCAAACCGGGGTGAGCGAGGGGTACGCCGTGACCCTCCTCGACGCCTCGACCAACCCCGCCCGCCAGCTCGGACGGCGGCCCAACCATGTCGCGCTCACGCTCGACGACCCCCCACGAATGGCCGGCGCCCATGTACGCGTCGACCACCAGGAGCACTCCATGGAACTCGCTGCTCTCCTCGCACTTCTGTCGGGCTTTGGTCTTCGGACCGACTCCGCCGAGAAGCTCCACGAGGACCTCGACAAGCTCAAGGCCGCGAAGAAGACGGCCGAAGACGAGAAGGTTCGGGCCGATGCCGCCGAGGAGCGCGTCGAGAAGTTCGCGCCTCTCCTCGAGCTCCTCGACCTCGACAGCACTCGCACCGACGCCGACATCGTGCCCGCTCTCGAGAACGCCATCGCTGCTCGGTCGGTCGAGCTCGCCGAGCTCCGGCTCCGTGCTGACGCCCTCTCCGTCGAGCTGCCCGCCGAAGCCAAAACCGTCGCCCAGGTCCGGAAGGCGCTCGCGCTGGCTCTGAAGCCTGACGGCGCCGGCGACGACTTCGAGGGGCGCTGCGACTCCGCGGACTTCTGTTCCGGGCTCATCGCCTCCGCGTCGGCCAGCCGTGCCGACAGCTCCCTCAACCGCGCTCGGTCGAGCGTGACCAGCACCCCCGTCAACACCCAGCCGCGCATCCCCGCGGTCTGAAGGAGTAGACCATGTCCAGTCTCCAGTCTCCCGCCGGTGGTCCGCTTCGGCGCCTGGCCCGCTCCATCGGCCGCGTTGTCCGCAGCGTGCCCGGTCGTGAGGTCCATCACTCCCGCCTCGACGCCGAGGGCTCCCAGCCCCAGCAGTCGGTAATCACCATCTCGGGCAACACCAACGGTGCGTTCACTGTCGAGGTCGCCGACGCCGGCACTCCCGGCACCGGCATCTCCGCCCAGTTCACCTTCACCGCCGCGTCCAGCTCCATCGACGACATCGTCACCGGCCTGGCCGCCGCGGCGAACACCGCCATCGCGGATGAGGGCCTCGGCTTCTTGATGGAAGCGGCCGTCGCCGACCTGGCGGCCAACACCGCCACCCTGGACTTCCACCCGGGAGTGGCCGCGACCGTCACCAAGATCGCGGACCCCGCCACCGACATGGCCGTTGCCACCACGGCCGCGACCTCTGCGCCCACCTACGGCTTCGGCGAAGCTGTCGCGCTGACGGGTCTCGTCTCCGGGCAGCCCAACAACGGGCTCTCGTCTGGGATTCAGCGGCCGGTGATCACGAACACCCAGTCGACCCTGACGTACACGGTCAACACGAACTCGAACACCGACACCTCCTCGCTGGACCTCATCCACACCCCCTACGGTGGTGTTCCGGATGCTCGCCCTCTGGCGTACACGGCCGGAGCCTCCGCCGCTGCGACCACCGCGGCGATCGCAGCCGCCGCCGGGACCCGCTTCCCGACCGCGACCGTGACCGACAACAGCGGCGTCAGCGTCGAAATCGCCTTCTTGGCCGGCGACTCCATCGGCATCGGGGCGCTCACCGAAAGCGGCACGCTCGACGTGTCGGCCGCAGTCGCTGCCGGCTCACTGCCCACCTTCGAGCTCGTCCGCTCCACCGACGACGTGGTGCAGTTCGGCACCTACCCCGGGACCACCGAGGGGGCATCGGCCCACCTGCCCGGAAACGCGGTCCCGACCGCCGGCGCAAGCGGCTCCACCGTCTACGCGGTGGCTGCGACTTCGAGCTCCATCGTCGACGGAGACCTCGTCTACGTCGGCACCTCGGGCGCCGAGCGCGGACAGCTCTACCGCTCGGCATCGAGCACCCGCGTCCCGTGGCCACAGGCCACCTTCCGGGGGCTCGACCCCAACAACTCCAGCGTCGCTCACATCGAGCTTTGAGGCCCACCATGACCTTCCAGATCCCCGCTGTCGGTCACGTCAGCATCCTCCCGGAACATGACTTCCAGTCGGCTGTGCGTCTCGCGTCTCGCGACCTCCGGAATGTGCGCGCCGACTCCCGCGTGTCGTCCATGCCGACCCAGTTCGCCCGGGCGATGATCCGCAACTTCGCGGACTCCAAGGCTGCCGCGCTGGTCGGAAACGACCGACTCGACGCGGATGTCAGCGACGACGCCAAGCTCGATGTCATCGCGGCCATCGCCCAGGGCCTCCACCTGGAGAACCGGAACGACACCATCGAGGACCTCGGGCTGCGCAATGACGCCAGCTACCTGTTCCCGGGTGACGGCATCGGCTCGACCTCGAGCATCATCCGCCCCGCCGAGAAGAACCGGGCACTGCTCGCCAGCCTCTCCTCTCGTTCCATCCCTGCGAACGAGAAGCTCTTCCAGAATCGCTGGGCTGGCTACGAGGGCTCTGCCGACGTGTATCGCGAGGGCATGACGAGCTTCCCCCAGGCCGGCGCCAACACCGCCGCGCAGTGGAAGCAGACCACGGTCATCGTGACCACCACGCACACCCCGTGGAAGCTCGCCCTCGAAGGCAACCTCGGAGGACTCAACCAGGTCACCGAGGACGCCGAGGCCGCGCGTCGCGTGCTGCTCGACTACCTGGAGAACGCGCTTGTGCAGGGCATCCCCGGCGTCGCGGACTGGAACGGCGCCAAGGACGTGCCGGCCCCGATCTACGCGTCCACGGTGGACTACTCGACCGTGACCAACATGGACACGGTCTACGCCGACCTCATCGCCATGGTGCAGATGGTCGAGACCGCCAATGAGTTCCGCGGACAGGGCCCGAGCTTCATCCTGATGGGTACTCGATGGATCCAGCGCGTTCAGCGGCTGTCCAACATGAACGCCGGCGGTGCTTCGCTCGGCGCCCAGCTTCTCGCCATGGCGCTCGAGCAGGCCGGCGTCACCGGGATCATCAAGGCGCCGTCGCTGACCGGGCAGGGCCCGAATGGCGCGGACGCCAACTACGACATGGCGATCCTGTGGCGGCCCGACCCCGACGGGCTCCGCTGGATCAACGCAATGAGCCCCTCTCCGGTCCGCACCGTCGAGACCATCGGAGGGAGCACCACCCTGTGGGCCATGGCTGGCGGCGGACTGGAGGCCCCTCGGGCTGACTCCGTCGGCATTGCCTACGCCAAGGTCAAGTGAGGTACGCAATGAAGAACGCAACATCCGCCAAGACGGTCAAGGTGTACAGCAAGGCGAGAGGGGTCATCATGATCCCGCGCAAGGAGTACACGGGATTCGTGGCCATCGAGCCAGGCATCACCGATGTTCCCGCCGCCGAGTGGACCGAGGTGAAGGGCCACCCCGTGGTCGAGCAGTTCAACCTCGACTCCTGGGCGGCCTGATCGATGGCGTCGTCCGATGCCACGATCGTCACTCTCTGCCGGACTCTCTACCCGGCCGTGACGACCTCCGTGGCGTCGGATGCCTACCTCATCGCCTGGCTCGATTGGGCGAAGTCCCTCGTGGGCATTCGGGCATGGGGCAGCAAGTACGACATCGCACTCGCCACCCTGCTCGCCCACGTCGCCTACCGCGACTCTGACGAGCTCGCCGGCGGGGCGACCGGCTCCGGCGGGGCGATGACCTCGATCCGGACTCTCCAGATGGCCGCGAGCTTCGGCGACCGGTCCGGAGCCGCCCAATCGGAAACCGACGCCGAGCTGCTCACGACGAAGCCCGGTTCGCGTTTCCTCTCCATGCGCGGCGCACTCGCGGCCGCGAACTTTCCCTCTCCTCTCCCGTAGGTCCTTTCCCATGCCTCCCAAGCCGAAGATCAAGCCAGCACCGCCGGTGCTGGTCACTGTCCATTACCGGGGCACCGAGCGGCTCGTCCTCGAGCACGGTGACAAGCGGTGGACGTGGACCCGCGCGAAGTCCACGCAGTTTATCCTCAAGTCCGTCTGGGATGACATCAAGGTTCGGCCGGTCGTCGCTCGCCAGCTCCTGCTCGGGGAGCTCGTCGAAGCATGAGCCTCACCGCCGCCATCAAGAACATCTCCAAAATCCACCGCACCCAGGTGACGGTCGGCGTGCAGGGGACTGCCCGCACGACAGCGGATGGGGAGGCTTCTCCGGCGGACCTGGTGGAGATCGGCTCGACGCTCGAGTTCGGCACCCGAGACGGCCGCATCCAGTCCCGTCCCTGGCTGCGGACCGCGCTGCGGAAGAACGGCGCGAAGTGGTCGCGGGGCTTCCGGCTCGCTCTCAGTGAGTGGGCCGGTGGCAATGTTTCCGGGGCCATGACCGTGCTCCGCCAGGTCGGCGTCGTTGCCGTCGGCGATGTGCAGGCCCAACTCCGCGCGGGCCCGTGGGTCACGAACGCGGACTCGACGGTCGAGCGCAAGGGCAGCGATCAGCCACTCGTTGACACGGGCCAACTCGTGCAGAGCCAGCGCGCCCAGATTGAAGTCCCGGGCAAGGCCCCGCTGGTGGTCGCATGATCCCGCTGCTCGCCAAAACCTCGGTCGTCCGCCAGCGTTTCGGTGTTCCGACGCATGTGGACTTCCGCATGAAGCAGGGGGTATCGACGGACGACTCGGTCGAGATGTCGATCCAGCCGGCCCCAAAGTCGGTGATGGAGCGGTTGCCCGATGGGCTCTCCTCGCGTGACGTGCTGTTCGGCGTCTCCTACAACACGAGCATCCGGGCTGGTTCGGATTCGGTCGAGCCGGATCGGCTCGTCTACAACGGCGTCACCTACCAGGTGCAGCAGGTCGACATCTCGCCTGCCTTCCTCGGTCAGCGCACCCATGCGGTTGTGACCGCGATCGCCGTGCAGGCGCTCTCGATGCCGGAGCCGGCATGAGCGGGATCACCCAAGAGGCCGCGAAGCAGGCGGTAGCGGTAGCGGTAGCGGCCCTGTCCGGGATGGCGACCACGTCGATCTTCCTCGACCCGGTCGATGCTGGCCGGGCTGCTGGTGACCATCTGTTGATCACGATGCAGGGCGATGTTCAGGTCGGGTACCTTCGGCGGCCCCCATCCGCCCGAACCTCGCCCGAGCAGAATCGGCAGATGACGGTCCAGGTCGACGCCTTCGGCGAGTCCACGATCGGGGGCGGGGCCGTCACGGCCCTACATGCGGTTGCTGCCCAACTGATCAGCGATGTCCCGGCGGCGCTGGCCCTGTACGCCGCGGGCGTCTCCATCCAGAACGTCGGGGCGGTCAACGACATCACGACGCTGTTCCGCTCTGGACATGAGCCACGAGCAACGCTCACTTTCCGCGCTGGGTACGTCTGGGCTGGCCCGACGGCTGCCGAACCGACCCCTGCCACCTCCATCATCGTCGACATCGAAAGCGAGGGCGGGGTCACCGTCGACGCCGACGCTGTCGTGACCGTCACCGTGTGAGGCACACATGACCGCGATCTTCCTCGACAACTTCCTCTCTGTGACTGTCTCCCTGATCGGAGCGGTGAACCCAGCTACCGGTCTCGGGGCCCCGCTGTACTTGGCGATCAAGGACTCCGGCGACCTCGACGGAACGACTTCGTACAGCTCGGCGGCGGATGTCGCAGCAGCGCTCGCCGGCAACGACATCAGCGCCCAGGCTGCCGTGGACTTGACCGCGATGTTCGCGCAAAGCTCGCCGCCGTCCATCGTCTACGTGGCCACCTACACGGTCGCGACTCCCGAGACTCCATCTGACGCGCTGGACAAGGCGGTTGCCGCCGTCCTGCCGTTCGGGGTCATCGTCCAGGAGAGCCGTACCGACACCGACAACTCGCTTGTCGGGACTTGGATGTCGACGCGGACATGGAACTACGTTGCGGTACTCCAGAGCGCGACCGCTGGGCTCATCACCAGCGGAAAGCCGTCCACGCTCTCGGCGGCCGAGGTCGAAAGCGTGGTCATGCTGTACGGCACGGCGACCGAGCCCCTCGCCGCGGGTTTTGCCGGTCTCATCTCCGGCACCTCCATGCTCAACCAACCGCTCGCGATGCACGCCCGCGTCAAGGGCGTGGCGCTCACGGCGCTCACGAATGCCGAGCATACCCTCGCGCTGGCAAACGGCGTCGGGGTCCTCGAGCCGTTGGTCCGCGGATCGGGCTCGACCGAGCGCATCATCTCCGGAACGCTCACCTACGGCGACCAGGGCTTCAGTGGCGTCGCCACCCTGGTCTACCTGGTGTCGCGAATCACGTCTGCCATTCAGGCGCTGGTTCTCGCCAAGGCGATCAAAGTCGAACCCATCTTCGCCACCCAGAACGGCGAAGCCGAGGTCGAGGCCGCAATCGTGCCCATCCTCGCGGAGCTCGCGGCCGCTGGACACTTCACCCCTGGCCAGGCCGGGACCGCGCCGAATGAGACCTACCTGCCCGAGGGCTGGGGGATCTCCATGAGCTCGCCAGGCTCCACCGTCGTGGCTGCTGTGACCGTGCTGATCGGCCAGGAAGTCACAACCATCTCCGTGCCCATCACCGCCGAGGTCCAATAATGTCGACCAACAACATCCAGAACTCCTCCCTCGTCCTCGGCGGCCTCCTGATCCCGTTGAGCGGTGAGGGGACGTTCGCCACGTTCGAGCCCGACCCTCGGTACTCGCACACGCCGAGCCTCTCGGGAAAGAGCGCGGACAACAAGATGCGCGCGCAAACGGGCGTGCTCACCATCTCGTGCTACGCCCACGACACGGCGAACAAGCTCCTTCGGGGCCTGGTCACGGCAGATGATGCCGTCGGAGGGCTCGGCACGCTGCCCGGGACCTTCATCAACCCGGCCGGCGAGAAGGTGGTCTGGCCTCGAGGCAAGATCACCCAAGTCGGGAAGGTCGATGCCTCCGAAGAGGCACAGGTGCTCTCGTACACCGTGACCTGCAACGGGTACATCATCACCCCGCCGGTGCTCTGATGCGCATCGAGGCAGGCAGGGCGGAAACGCCGAGGATTTATGAAGGGGACTCCCCTGTCGGGAAGGAGGGGATCGATCTCTTCCGCCGGGCCGGGGTCGTGATCTCCGACTGCAAGCTCTTCGAACTCGCGACCATGAATCCGGCAGATATCGCTCTGCGGATCTCTGGGCATCCGCGAGCCGAGGAGATGCTCTTCGCGACCTTCGCGGGGTGGACCGTCGACGGGGAGCGCTTCGACAAAGCCGCGTACTACGCCACCGGCAACGACCCGGAACGCCTCTTTGAGCCGTGGCTCGTGCTTACGGAGGCATGGATGCGCATGGGTTTTTTCGGCGCTGGCCTCCAGAGGGCCATCGTCCGCGCAGACAAGGAGGAGACCCCCACCTGAGGATGACGGACGCGGAGGTCGAGGGCTTCGTGAGCGCGGGAGGAGAAGGGCTGATCTGGAGAGTAGGTATGCACAAGGACATTCCAATGTCGATCACCGAGGCGGCTTCCGCCCCGGTAGACGTGCTGCTCCAGGCCGAAGTCATGGCTGACCACCTGGACCGCGTCGAAGAGCGACTGCGCGTAAAGCGAATCCACGAAGACGCCCACCGCACGGCGCTGCGGCGGATGAGGGGCGGACATGGCCGCTGACCGCGTCGTAGAGCGGCTCGTCGTCGCGATCAAGTACGCCGTCGATCAGACGAGCCTGCGCAATTCTCTGTCGAGCTACACGCAGGTATCGAGCGCTATCGCTGCGGCGACGCTCGCTGTGGCGGGCTTCACCATCGCCCAGGCTGCCCAGCTCGACGAGGTCGCAAAGACGGCCCGCGCTCTGTCGATGACGACCGAGGAGTACACGGCTCTCACCCATGCGGCCAACATCGGCGGTGTGAGCCAGAGCGAGCTCGGCACCGCGTTGCGGTCTCTCACCCTTCGTCTAGGCGCTGCCGGCGCCGGCTCGAAGGAGGCCTCGGACGACTTCGCCAGGCTCGGGATCTCCATCCGAGACGCGAACGGGAACCTGAAGACCGCCGGCCAGGTGCTCCCGGAGTTCGCTGACGCCCTGAAGAGTATGAGTCAGGGCGACGCCGCGGCGCTGATGGTCCGCAACCTCGGGCGCTCCGGGCTGACGATGAAGACCTTCCTCGATGGTGGGTCGGAATCAATCCGCGAGCTCACCGCGGAGGCCGAGGATCTGGGCGTCGTGCTGGACAGCGAGACCGCCGCGAGCGCCGAGCGATTGACTGACTCGGTCACCCGCATGTGGGCAATCGTGAAGGGCTTCGGCTTCCAGCTCTCCGGAGAGCTGATGCCGCGGCTCGCGGATGTGATCGACTCGTTCGTCGGTTGGGCTAAGGCGAACGACGGGATCCTGCGGAGCGGGATCGAGCGGGGCGTGCGCGCCCTCGGCCTCGCCCTTGACTACCTGGCTACCCCGGTCGGCAAGGTTGCCGCCGGCATGGTCGCCGTCGGCGCCGCGATTGGGGCGGGGCAGGCTGCGGGCGGGCTTATCGGCGCGATGCGGCTGGCGTCTCCCGCGATCAATGCGGTCGCTACTTCGATGGGCGGACTGTCCGCGAGCATGGCTCTCCCGGTGCTCGGCGCGGTCGGGCTCGCGCTTGTTCTCGAGGATCTGTGGGTGACCTCCCAGGGAGGAGATTCGGTCACTCGCCGACTGGCGGCCGCGTTCGGCGTCGAGGATGAGACCGTTCGACTTCTCGCGGGCTCCGTCGAGGTGCTGTCTGCGGCCTCCGAGGCGATGGCTGCGCTGTTCCGCGAGTCCGCCCTGGCTTCGGTGGATGCGCTTACCTCCGGGCTGACCGGCTTGGCGGGCGCGCTGACAGGCATCGTGATGTTCCTGCCGAACCTGCTCGGGCTCAAGTGGGAGGACACCCCGATGGTCCGGTTTGGAAACTGGCTGGCGAGCTTCCTCCCGTCGCTCTCGGCGGTGATGGACGCCCTTGGAGGGGCGTTCGATTTCGGCAAGGCGACGCAGGGGTTCAAGATGCTCTCGCGCTTTGCTGCCGGTGATTCCGGTGTGCAGCTCAACCAGGACCGTGGAGCCATCAATAGATTCGTGACCGCGCCAGTTACCGGCGTCGCCCAAAGCGCCCGTGAACGGGCCGGCGTCACCGTCTCGCCGACCATCAACGTCAACGCGGGCGCATCGAAGGCGGACATCCGCGCGGAGTCGTTCCGGGTCTTCGGCCAGGAGCTCGACATGGCCCTGTCGACGGCGGGGGTCCTGTGAGCACCGAGGTCGCCCTGATTCGTGAGGACGCCACCGAGACCATCGTGCTCGAGGGAGCGATCTCGCTTCAGCTCACGCACAACGGCCGAGTCACCGAGTATCCGGTGCCGGACCGGGAGCACATCTCCGACGGCTTCATCCGCCTCCCGCGCCTGGTGACCATCTCCGCGATCGTCTCACCAAGAGCCGACACGCCAGGACGGGCTCCAGGAGACGCCGGCGTCGCCGAGGTCTGCGACCAGCTCGAGCGGTGGCAGCGAGACGCGGCCCCCATCTCCGTCCAGCGACCGGGTCGGCCGCTTATCCAACTCATGGCGATCGAGTCATGGAGTGAGCGCCAGGACGTCACCGACGGACTCAACGTCGAGATCGCGCTGAAGGGTATCCGGATCGCCCAGTCGGCGGCGGTATCCGTGGCTGGCCCGCCGCGTGCGGACATGGCCGGGAGCCAGGCGGATCCTGGGAACTCGGGGCCTGGCGTGCTGACCGACTTCAGCGGTGATGCGGCGGCAAGCGATCTTGCAGGCCCGGCGAACCGCACATCCCTGCTATTGACCCTGCTCGGGGGTGCAGGATGATCCGCGATCGGCTGATGGACATCCGCACCGGAGGACGCATCGCCTTCGAGCGCTCCTTTACTCTCGAAGAGGTCGTCGTGAACCTCCGGTTCCGCTGGCTGGCCCGGATCGAACGGTGGCTGGTCGAGATGTTCGCCGCGGACGGCGGACGGCTGTCGCTTCCACAGGTCGTCCAGCCGAGTGCCGAGTTGCTCTTCGACCGCCGCCCGGCGAACGCTCCTCCGGGTCGGCTGCTCTGGACGGGACCCGACGACTACACCCAGGCCAGTCTGGGCGTGACGCTGACGCTGCTGTACATCGACTCCATCACGCCGGAGCGCCGCAACGTCCGTGACACCTACGTCACTCTGGGGATCATCTCATGAGCATCCTTGCGCGCCGGGAATGGGCTCTCGAGGTCGGCACGCCTGGCGGCCGGGCCGTCCGCTACGAAGGTATGCGGATGACCTTCGAGGTGCGGCTCGGCGGGGACCCCACCGACCACGGGGCGACCATCGGTTACTGGATGCCGCCCCTCAATATGGTGCATTCGCTCGGCGCCGAGGACATCGTCGTGCGCGTGCTCGCTGGGTACGAGGACGGCGGCGCTGTGGAGATGGCCCGCGGGGCAGTCGTCGCAGGCAGCATCAAGGACCGGCGAGGATCGACCGATCCCAACGTCGAGTTCCAGATTTCGGCAGCGGGAACGGAGATGCTCCCGGTGCTGTCCCGCTCGATGCCCGGTCCGGTCTCGGCATCGGAGGTGATCGAGCAGATCCGTGCCGACCTCGGCCTTCCTGCCGACTCCATCGATCTGGCCGATGATCCCGTGTTCGAGCGCGGCTACATGCTCTCCGGCACGCCACGCGCGGTGCTGTCCGAGCTCGCGCTCTCCACCGGCTGCAACTGGGACCTGCCCGACGGCCGGCTTCGATTCTGGCCTCGAGGTCAGCCCGCTCGACAGCTCCGCGATCTGTGGACCTCGGGGACGGGGCTGCTGGAGGTCAGCGGCCCAGGCTCGCAGCGGACCATCGAAGCGATGGCGCTGCTCCGGCCTGCGATGCGGCCCGGAGACATCGTCCGTATCGATGACCAGAGTCATCAGGGCGACATCGTGGTCCAGGACTGCACACACTCCGGCGACACCTTCGGGGATCCGTGGTTCACCCGCATCACCGGGAGGCCTCTCGATGGCTAAGCACACCTCCCTCTCGAAGCTTGTCGCGAAGATCAACGACCGGATCCGCCAGAGTGTCCGGGTATCGGTGGTCGCGCGGGTGGAGTCCTTCGATCCAGCGACATCGACGGCGGACGTGAAGATCGTGGTCCAGGAGGAGCGAGTCACGGCCGACGGCGACCGCATCCCTATCGAAGCCGTCTCGATTCCTGGCTGCCCGGTTCTGTGGCCAGGTGGCTGGCTGCGTGGGATGACGGTTGGGCTCGAGCAAGGTGACGAGGTCATCGCCCTCATCCGCACGCAGTCGCACGACGAGATCGACGGAGACCGCGATGTCGGGCCAGTCCTGCCAGCGGCCGCCCGGCGAATGGACCTGTCGGACGTGGTGCTGATCCCCGGCTATCACCGGCCCGCGGCGAGCTGGCCGAGCAGCCGATGGCGCTCTGATGGGCAGATGGTGCTCTACGTCGGCAGCGGCGAGGCGGTCTTCGTGGGTGACAGTACGGCCGCGAAGGCTCTGGCGCTTGCGGAGAAGGTGAACGCTCGACTGACCTCAATCCAAAGCAAGTACGACACCCACAAGCACGCATCTTCTTCAGCGATACCAGACACGCTGATCGGGCCCCTCGATCCAGTTGACTGCGCCGACGTGAAGGTGCGCTCATGAGCCGCCCCTGCCTCGCCCTGGACCCGACCGGCACCCGGATCGCCGTCCCGCTCCGCTACGTCTCGGGCGCCGAAGCCGTGCTCACCAAGGTCCGCATCGCGCTCCAGTCGGTGCGCGGATTCTGGCCGGACAACACCCAGTTCGGCCTTCCGCTGCTCGAATGGCTCGCCAACCCGGCGACGCCTCTGATCGAGATCGAGGGCACCGTTCGTCTCATCCTGTCCCGGATCGAGGGCGTGCTCGAGGTGGTGGCCGTGGAGGCGGCCAAAACCGGCGGCAACGTTGCCATCACCGTGCGCATCATCGTCGACAACGGGGCTGACGAGGCACTCGTCGCGCTCGTGGGCGACATCGACGACCCGAACAGTCCAGGCGCCTGGTGGGCGCTCTTCGGCCCGAACCCATTGGTGCCCTGATGACGCTTGTGAACGACCAAATCTGGACGGTCAGCATCTCCTCGGAGCGGCTCCTTGCGATCCGAAGCGATCTCGATGCCGCCCTCGACACGACGCTCGACTACGACCTGACCGCGGATGGTGCATGGACGCGTGCGCAGGCGGAGCTCGCTTACCGGCAGGACCAGGGCATGGCCCTCGCGCTGGCTACGATGCTTACGGTGTCGGCGCCCCCGGCGGCGCTCTATGCGAGGGCGGTAGACGCTGGCCTAACGCCTCGTCCAGCGGTCGCTAACGAGCGGCTCATGCCGGTGAACGTGACTTCGGGGCCGCTGCTGCTCTCGCCCGATCAGAAGGTCGTCGACGACCAGGGCCGGACGTGGACCATCATCGGCGCGCTCGAGCAGGGCACATTCTCGGCGATCGAGCTCAACGCGGACGGAAAGTACAGCATCGACAACCAAGACCTACTGCACCTGCTCGCGCCTTTCGAGGGCGCCATCGTGGTCACCTCGTTCTCCTTCACGCCCACGATCTCCGGGGTGAGCTTCGTGTCGCCCTCGAGCGGGGCGATCTTCGTCGGCGGTCGCGATGCCGAGACGCCTGCACAGCTTCGAGCACGCCTCGCAGGCACCAAGGTGTCGCCGAGCGGATCCGCGACGGGCCTGCATACCGGACTGATGGAGATCGACGGTGTAGAGGCGGTGTCCATCACCGAGAGCGCGGGCTCCATCGAAGTCGCCTTCCAGACCAGCTCGACTGAGGGCGGCGTCGTGTCCCTGATCGAGATACCCGAGGCGGTGTATCGCCTGAAGGCTGCTGGTATCGCAACGACCGGAAGCAGCGGAGGTACGATCACGGGTGTCGACGGATTCCCGGTGCAAATCAGCTTCGGCTCGCTGTCCACCACCACCGTCGCGGTGGTAGCAGCGCTCATCACCGACGGCACCATCTCCGACACCGATGCCATCGCTGCCGCGGAGGTCGCCATCTCCGGAGTGTTCGCCACCCTATCGCCAGGTGACCCCATCCGGCTCCTCGCTCTTCAGGCGGCCATCGGTGGAATCACGGGCGTCATTGGGCTAACCACGCTCACGCTTGACGGCGGCACGGCGGACATCACGCCATCGACATCTACGACGCTGCTGACGCCAGCGCTGCCGATGACTGTGACGGTGACGCCATGAGCTACCCATACGTAGACCATGACGAGGCCGCGATCGGAGTGCTGCCAGGCATTGCTGCCCGAGATGAGGCGGGCACCTACTTCGTGGAGATGACGAGGCAGCTCTCGTATCTCGATGAGGACGTCGCGGAAATCTACGAAGGGCTGGTCGACCTCGAGCTCGCCACCGGCGGCGTGCTCGACATCGCCGGCGACCTGGCCGGCGAGGTCCGCGGCGGCCTCGAGGACTTCGAGTACCGCCGACTCATCGCCGGTCGTCGCATCGCCCGAGCTGGAGCCATCACCGCGCCCCGCGTGTGGGCCGGATGGATGGCCTTGACCCTCGCATCTGGTGGGCGGCTCTACGAGCTTCCGCCTGCGTCGGTGCTGCTGACCGCTGATGTGACCTGGATTCCGAGCTCCACCTGGCTCGTCCGTGCCGGGGCCGTCGTGCGCGATCTCCTCGCCGCCGGTGTCCACGGAAACGCGGTCGTCGTGCCGCCCTCCAGCGCTCGGTACAACGCCGCTGGCCTGCCCTACGGGGTCGGGTCCTACGCCTACACACTTTCCGTCATGGGGGCTTGATGCCTACGAAACCGACAACGAACCCATACCAGTGGGCCACGAATCCCGGCACCCAGGAGCTTCCCTCCACGGGGCTCCAAGAGGCCGGGTTCGCCGATGGAATGCCCGTCCCCGACAAGATCCACAACCACATGTTCGGGACGCTCTTCGCCTGGCTGGTGTTCCTGTGGGGCGGCTTGCTCGGGGGGATCACCGGCGAGTTGGTATTCCTGCCATCCGTGTCGGCACCTTGGCACCCAGGTCCTGCTGACACCACCACAACGATCTCGGCGATCAACCCGGACGGAGTAACGATCACGAACAACGGCGGAGACAATGTCGCCGCCGCCTACTGGGCTCACCTGATTGCTTCTGGAACAATTGGCAACGTTGACATCGATATCGGCGCCCTGACCACCACGACAGGCAATGCTTCGGTTTCAATCACGATCAGCGGGTACAACGGCGGGCCAGGCGTCCCGGTGACGGCGACCTATGCGGCAAACATTTCCTCCACAGGCGTGACAACGGTTCCCCAAACCGCCGGAACCGCACCCACAGAGGGGCCGCTTACCGTACGATGCCAGATTACAACCGGCTCTACCAGTGGTGACCTTGTTCGCGTCGACTCACTAACAATCAACCTCTGAGGCTCGCATGAGCACCACCACCGCCCAAGCATCGATCGCCGCCATCCTGGCCGCAGGCGGAACCACCCGTGTCGACACCACCCTCATCGGGACCGACCGCCGCGAGCTGTCGCCGAACCCCTGGGGGCGCCCGAGCGCTGCCGAGGCTGGCTTCACCACGCTGAACACGGGCTCGGTGGACTGCCGAGTTGCCTTCCACGAGACCCCCCAGACGCGGACTGTCTACCTTGTGATCGACGAGACGGCGGCGCCGCTGACGGGGAACTACGTCGTCGAGCTCGACACCTTCGTCTCCACCTACGACGCGACCGCCGGCGCTCCTGCTGATGTCGATGCGCTGCTCACGGCCTGGGCGGCGAAGATCGTGGCCGACATCGGCCCGTCTGGTTCGCTCGGGCAGGCAGTCCAGTCCGCCACCCGGGTCGCGTATAAGGACCCCGCCGGAAGCTACGACGCGATCAAGCTGGTCGGCATCGTCGACCCGGCAACCCCGGCCGATGCCGAGCCCGCCGGCGTGGACTACACGACCTTCTCGATCGGCGCTTCCACGAGCTGCCCGGCCGGCGCCGAGCTGTACATCCTGCGCGAGGTCGACTCGGCCAGCATGGCCATCTACACGAAGAACGCGGCGAGCCTCACAACCGAGGTGGAGGCGAACCTCACCTCGGGGATGTCGGCGCTGCTGTCGGGCTGGACGCTCGCGGGCGATGTCGGGGCGCTCCCGACCGACGGCTATAGCGAGCGGCTCTATATGGCCTCGCAGTCCGCCGGATTCATTCGGCTGTATACCGCTGTAGAGACGGACGAGCCGCTGACCATCGTGACCTCGGGCACCGGGATCTACGGCCTGGTCAACCTGGTGGCGGCGTACCTGGCCCCGACGGTGTCGCCGTGAGTGTCAGAGGCATCATCCCGAAGACAGGTGGCATTGTGCCTCTGACTCCGGTTGTCACGGTGGGTGGGGGTGGATCTCCACCGGTGAATACTGTTCTACCGGTGATCTCCGGAAGTGCGCTGGTAGGTGCATCGCTGTCTTGCTCGGCTGGCACTTGGACCGGCGCCGCTACCATCACCTTCACCTACCAGTGGTATCGGGATGGAGTGGCCATTTCGGGAGCTACTTCCAGCTCCTACACGCTGGTGGCCGCTGACGGGACCGCCGGGATCGCTTGCGTGGTGACCGCCACCAACGGGGACGGGACGGCGAAGGCCGCGGCCCTCGGTGTGAGCGTGGGGATCGGGCCGGTGTTCACCTCCTACCCATCGATCTCCGGCTCAACGGATGTGGGCAGCGTTCTGACGTGCTCGCCTGGGACTGCGACCGGGTCGGGCTCGGTGACCTTCACCTACCAGTGGCAGCGCGACGGCGTGGATATCGGGGGCGAGACGGCTGCGGCACATACGGTGGTGGCCGCTGATGCTGGTACCCAGCTCGCGTGCGTCGTCACCGCGACGGACGCCGATGCGAGCGCGGACTGCTTCGCGTTCATCCACATCACCCGACCGCTCTGGCACGCTCGCACGCAGCTCAACGCCGGGCTGGGTTCGCCCACGCTGTCGGACCCTTCGAGCATCTCCAGCGCGGAAAGTCTGGATGCAAGTGGGACCTTCGCCTGCACACTGGCTCCAAGCATCGCGGCGGCTACTCCAGACCTCGCGGTGAGATACACGCAGGAGGTCAAGAGTCTAGGTGAGAGCTGGACTTTCGGGAAGCTCATCGCAATTCTACGGTCGGTATGGGTCACCAAGCCGACGGCCGGCACCGATGTGTGGGTGGGCGTGGCGGTCACCGACGACGCGGACCCTACAGTCTCTGCTTGTCGTGGGTTTGGGGCCGCCATGTCGCTGAATGCGGATGGTACGACACAGCTTCGGATGATCCGCAAGTCTACAAGCTGGTCTCTCAACACTGGCGCCGCAGACGCCATAGGTACCGATTCGGTACTTTTCACGATCACCTTTCAGGGCGATGTCTCGCCGGACACCTCCTATCGGTACTCATCCTCGGTCGGTGTGGACTCGTCTGGTGGCGGACTCACCAATGCGGAGCGCCTCGACACAAACAACCACACCGGGTTCAACTTCGAAAACGGAGCCTGGATTCACCTTTTCGCCGGACGTACAGCCGGCGATGGCATCGCGCCCAACAACGTGGCCGAGACTGTAGGCTTCCGCGGCCTCGCGTCGCTCATCGGCGCCGACCTCTCAGACCGAGTAGGAGTCGCACCATGATCTCTCTTCTCTCCCTGGCCATGGCCCAGACCCCCACCGTTCCATTCACGGTCCTCCGCCCCGAGTGGTGGGGCGCCGTCGCGGACGACGGGCAGGACGACTACCCCGGCTTCCGGGCCATGGTCACAGTCGCCAACGCACTTGGCAAGGACGTAATCGTCCAGCTCCAGCCGGGCGAGTACCAGATCGACCAGTACCGGCGACAGGACGACCCGGACAGCCCCGATCAGCTCCGTTTCGAGTTGATTCAGGGACTCTCCGTCGAGGGCAATGGTGCAACGATTCGTAGCTTCGGAGCATACAATCGTCGGGCCGGGGTCAAATATCCAAGAAAGAGCCCGGACAACTCGATCAGCCTTCTCACCTTCTCTCGCGTCACCTCCCTCCGGGTCAGCGACATCACGGTGCTAGGCGGCGTGCAGGACATGACACGAGACTCCGGCGTGGCGGAAAACGGAGGCAATAACGGCGTTTCTCTGTCCTCTGTCACCGGAGCAGTGATCACCGATGTCGAGTCCTCCTACTGGGCGGCGGATGGCTTCTACTTCGGCGCTGGCTCCAAGGTGGCTGGCGTCTACACCGCCTCGAAGGACATCCAGATGCGGCGTATCAAGGCATGGCACAATCGCAGGCAGGGTATGAGCATCATCCAGGCGGCAGGCGTGCTCTGCGAGGATTGCGATCTCTCCTACACCGGCTCGGATATGCCCTACGGCGCGCACAATCCGCGCGCCGGGGTAGACATCGAGCCTCATCGCCGCGAGTGCGGGCACCCAGCGCTAGCAGAGGGGGATGTATGCGTCGATGTCATCACCGGGGGGATCACCTTCATCCGGCCAGTGCTCAAGCAAAACAAGGGTTTCTGCTTCGTTTCCGAGGACACCAATAAGGTCGACGACGTGACGATCAAGGACATCTTCTGCGAGGTCGACCCGACTACCAATGGGGGCTCGGGGATGCTGGTATCGGTCCGCAACGGGCTGGTAGACGGTGGCCACGTCGACCTGGCCCGTCGTAAGTGGTACCTCACCTTCAAGAATGACTTCAAATACTTCGCATCCGACACCGTGATTCGGAACGTCGACATTACAGGGTCGGGATTCAATCTGTACTATGGACCCACGGCCTACCTGACAAAGACAGTCGCGCTGGAGAATGTCGACTACACAGCAAAGGTCGATGGCGCACCGTGGCCAAGCTACCTTATCTCCATCGGCGAAGGCCCATTCTCGTGGACTGGAGGGACGATCACAATCCCCGCAGACGGCCACGACCTCAAGAGCTACGACTACATAGCCAGGCTGCGCGGGGACTGGACAGACGTGACCTTCTCGACTGACCTGGACCCCGATTCTGGGCTCTGGTATTCGCTCTCTGCCGGTGCCGCGAGCCTTTGCCGAGTGTCGATGGCTGGTCCTCCAGGCGGCGTCAACGTGGGGACCAAGCTACGTAAGGCTCCGGTGCTCTACTCCGACGGGTGCGCGCCGTGAGCCCCCTGACCTGGTCACAACCGGCCCTTCATTCTGACACTGCCACGCGGGGATCAACAGGTCTTCGTTCGCGCTCCGCCCGCCCACACGCCACAATGGAGGCATGACATGTCCGCCGCACTCACCATCGCCGAGTGGTCTACCCTCGCCGAAATTGCCCGCCGCTCTGGAGAGTCGGATCTCGCCGACCGGGTGCTCATCGCCAGCACGTCGGACCCGCTCGTGGTGACCATGCGGGATGTGGTCGACGAGATCCGGGGGATGCGTCAGGAGTCCCGAGAGGGCTTCGAGCGCTTGTCCCGAGAGATACACGAGCTTCGTGACAGCTCCCCGCCGGGGACACCTGTACCTCTCCCACCGTCCTCGGTGCGGGAGCCGGTCACCTCTCGAATGTGGTCGGTGGTCGAGGACAACCCGCGCAACGCGGCAATCGTGCTGCTGCTGGCGCTGTCCATCATCGTGGGCGGGCCGCAGACGGTTGGACGGCTGATGGACTACGCGCTCGGTCCGGTGCCGGAGGTGCAGACCACGGTCACGATCCCGGTGCCGGCCCCGATGCCGATGCCGGTACCGATGAGCCTTGAGATCCCCCGCACTGAGGAAACGCCATGAAGCTCGCCATCGTCGTTGGTCATCGCAAGAGCGCCCAAGGGGCCACTGCCGTTGATGGCGTGCAGGAGTGGAGCTGGAATCGCCCGCTCGCTGATCAGATCGCGGCGGGCGCGACGGCGCTGGGGCATGACGTGCGAGTCTTCTACCGGCCGGACCGATCGGGCTACTCGAAAGCCATGGGCGAGCTGGTGAGTGAGGTCAACGCCTACGCTCCCGACCTCGTGCTCTCGCTCCACTTCGATTCGTCCACTGACACGAGCTTTCGCGGGGCGAGCGCGCTCCACTGGCCAGGCTCGAAGGCCGGGCGCATGTGGGCCGTGCAGCTCTCGGCAGCAGTCGCCAGGGCGGCGGGTATCCGGTCTCGAGGAGCCATCGCCCAGGTGGAAAGCTGGGCAGGCTCGCCGCTGTACATCCTCCGAGACACGGTGGCCCCGGCGGTCATCATCGAGTCGCACTTCGGGAGCAATGCAGCCGACCACGTGAAGGCTACGGCTGCCCGGGACTCCGGCGATCTCGCCAGGGCCATCGTGGGCGTGTTGCCATGATGGCAAAGTTGCCACGCTGGGCGCTCATGGTCTGGTCTGTGGCGGTCGTGCTGCTGGTTGCGCTGCTGGTTGCGCTGCTGCTCACCACGGGCTCGGTTCCGGAGAGGCTCGCGCTCATTGCCGTGGGCGCGGCTGCTGCTGAGGCTAGAGCTGCACGGAGGTCGAGGCGCTCTTCGCGTGCTGAGCTCGAGCAGCTCGCGGACGCGGACAGGGATGGGGATCTCCGCGCTGAGGTCGAAGCCAAGCTGGCCGACGCCGGCGATGTGGATGAGGTTCCCCTCGACGAGCTCGTCGACCAGGAGCAGGAACGGGGGCGGGGATGATGCTCCTGTCCCTGGCGCTGGCCGCCGATGTGGTCGATGCCGGCGCCGTGCTCGAGGTCAAGGGGCCGGCCGTGGTGCTCGATGAGCGCGCGTACCGCGACTACGTCCGCGACTCCCGGAGGCTGGCGGTCTGTGGCGAGTCGCTCGACGATGCCCTCGACGCCCTCGACGCCAGCAGGAAGCGCACGGCACGGGCGGTCGAGATCGCGCGAGCCCAGATGGACGCGGACGAGGATGCGGCGGCCGTGCAGGCGGAGGCGGTCGAGCAGCTCACCGAGGCGCTCGAGAAGTCGGAGCGCCGACGGTCGAGGCTGGTCGGTCAGCGGTCGGTGTTGCTTGGCGTGGTGGCCGGAGTCGTGGCGGGGGCATCGGTGACTGTATTGGCGCGGTGACTTTGATCCACGACTACCTCCGCGCTGACCTCCGTCGGGGTCAGCATCCAGTCGACCCGTAGTCCCCACTCCTGCTCCAGGTGCTCGAGCCACTTAGACAGGGTAGCCAGCTTGACTCCGGCCCGCTGGCCATTGACCCACCGCTGTCGCGAGATGCCGAGCATGAGCGCTACAGTGGACGGACTTGGCTCGCCGATGTACTTGACAAGGGCTCGAGCGACTGCCCGAATGAGGCGCTGCTCGGGGGTCATGAGTCATCTCCTGTCGCGGTGATGCCCGGAATGGGCCGCGCACTGATTGGCCCCTCGTACTTCTCTACCCACACAGCATCGGTATCACCGAGGATCTGCTTCAGCCTGGCCTCCGCCTCCGCTCGGGTGCCGTACTGGCCGATGATACGGGTGTTGGGGCCGATGCCGATGGAGGCCGTCCATGCCGACCACGGGGCGACGGCGTCGATGTCGGTGATTGTGCAGGCTCGGATCGCCTGGTCCAGAGGCAGCCCTCGCGCCTCCAGATCGGTAAGCGCGCGTCCGATGGACGGGTAGGTGTGCGGGCCGGGACTCATCGGAACATCCAGGGATAGCGCAATTTCTGTGGGCACGTAGACGCTGACCCGGGCAGGCTCGCCGGGGTGGTGGACGTGGCTAATTATTGCGTAGGTGGGCATTACTCGCCCCTCATCCGCCGGAGCCTGGACGATGCCAGACCCCTACGACGGGTCGAAGACTCCCAGACCGCATTGGTGACGTAGCCCCCATGCCTGGGATGCCAGTGGGCGGCGCTGTCGCCGGTGCCGTACCGGACCCAGCCGTCCTCATAGACGCCGATGGGGCAGGGCCCCGGGTCGTACCAGTGCTGGAGCGGCGGCGAAGGGGCATGACCGTCAATGCGTTCGTATTCCGCATCGATCTGGCGGCGCCGTGCGAGCTCGCGAGCATCTGCCCGAGCCTCGGCGCTCTCGAGCAGTCGAGTACGCTCCTGTGCGGACGGCTCCCCGAGCCCGGCCCCGGCCCGGAGATCCAACTCCTTGACGAGTTCCGCCGGTACCCAACCGCCTGCGGCGTTGGCGGCGTTTGCGAAGTCGAGGAATGTCGCAGCGGGGACCACGCCCACCACGCGCACCTCGCAAGCCGACTCCGAGTATCGGGGGTCGAGCCGGCGCGATGCGCGACGCTCAGCCCGCTCCATAGCCACGACGCGTTGCCGCTCGGCTTCGATCTCGGGCGCAAGGACTCTTTCGATCAGGCTTGTTCTGCTCATGACCTCTCTCCTCGCCCCATTCCCAGGAGCATCCCCCATCCATGCAGGGGGCGGGCTGGCCCGGTCCATCCAGGTCAGTGCAGGCGGTACAGGCCCCGCCCTCGGCTATCTCCGCATGAGATCCGCGATCTCCACGGCCTCTGCGGTCGCCTCGGTCTCTGAGGCGTACCAGGTGATGTCCCGGTCGTGCGCCTCTTCATAGACTACGGCCCACCATCCGCCAGGTCCGCGTGCCACGTGGACGGACCACGGCTCGCCGGCAGTCCCCGAGGCATGGTAGACCTCAGGCAGATCACTCGGGTCTAGGTCGGTGACGGTGATAATAGGGCAGATGGCTTCGTTGGTGCTCATGACGTCTCTCCTGTGCCCACGTAGGGGCTGTGAATATGGGGTCCGTTGCGGCGCACCGGTGGACCAGTCCGGCTGAACGTCGGAGTCCGACTGCGCCTACCAGATACACTCTGGATGGGTGGGCCTATTCTGGGGACCGGCGGCCAACCGGTACGTGAACGGCGCATGGGGCATCACTCCCATGCGTCGCGCCCCAGAGTCTAGAGTTCAATGAGCGAATCATCGCTAATGCGCTGCCACAGCGCACCCACAATGGGGCCCCTCGACTCATCGGCCTCGGACGCCACGAGCCTGATATCGAGTCCGGTCTCCTCTTCGATGTCGGCGACGGCATCGTCGTCGACAGCCTCGTCCGCGTGGATGCGGACTGGCCCGAGGGCGTCGACAGCCTCGTCCGCGTGGATGCAGACTGGCCCGAGGGCGTCCGCCACATCTCCGCAGGACACAGCGTCCCCCCACGGACGCTCGAGGTCGCGAGCCTTGCTGATCTCGCGGATGTACTCGACGAGGTCGCCCTCGCGGTACGCCCCAATCGCGTCTACGAGATGCTGGCGGAACGCGGTGACAGCCTCGACTGCTCGGCGAGCGTAGTCGATCAGAACAAGGGCTGAATCCTCTGGGATGTCGCAGTCGAGGTCAAGGGCCTCGAGCACAGCGTCATCGTCGTAGGGGTGCTCACCGAACAGCTCAACGAGCTGCTCGACAGAAGCGATGGGGTGCGTCCAATCTCCGTCCTCACCAGTGGAGTATCCGAGGTCTGATACCCACCCGACCACTGAAGGAATGGACTTGAGGGCTGCGTCGGCGAGGATGTTGGTGTCGTAGACCATGATGTTCTCCAATGCCCCCGTGGGGGCGGTTGTGCCGGGGGTTCCTCCCTCCGACACAATAGTAATATCCGGTTGTGTTCCGTGCGCAACAAATTTGTTGCTGAAGTTGGATCACCGGTCGCCGTGCCTGGGGGGCTGGTCGTCAGCCTGTGACGATGGTGGTGGGTTGGTGCCACCGCCCGCCTTGAGCACCCGCAGCAACTCAGCGATTACAGGCCGTGCGCTCCACGGGTTCGCAACCCACCGATCCCCATACCTCGCCATGAGCATAACACCCGTAACACACCGATCGTTCGCGAGGATGACATACTCTCGTGCCACATCAGCGTGGTCATCTTCGCGGAGGTCGTCAGGAGGCGACCAGCGCCACAGCTCATCCATGCGGTCGAACGCGTCGCTGTCGTCTGGATACGCTCGACCGATCATGAGGCGTCCCTCTCTGGTGCGGCATCGCCGTCCTGTGACGATGGCTCGTGGGCAATCCCGAGTACGGTGTCCATGGCCGCCAACACGGCCTCTGTTTCGCCCGCGCGCAGGAGTTCGGCAGCGCTGCGCGTCAGCGCGCGGTACGACTTGACGTCCTGCTCCAGATAGTCACGCTGCTGGGTGAGCGTGACCCGCTCCACAGTGAGCTTTCCGGCGAGCTGGGCAAGGCTATCGAGACGGGTAGCGAGATGATCGACCACATCCTTCGGGGTGGCGTGCCGGATGGCCTGGTCGAGCGTGGCGCGCGTGTATGGCGTGATGAGCTCCTCCAGCACGGCCAGGCCGATGGCGGCGAGTCGGCGGGTGGTGGCGTCGGTCATGTCGTCCTCTCTTTGTTGCGTCATCCCCTCACCCTCCTCATCCGCCTCAGAAGGCTCGCACTCTCCACAGGGTCGGCAGGCTCGCCGTCCGCCTGGCGCCTGAGCAGTCGTCCGACGGCGCGGAGAACGTCGTCGATAGACTCGGGCTCTGGCTGTGGTAGGCGGTCGTAGCGGGGATCGTGGCGGAGGGGGCGTGTCATGGCTCACCCCCCGATGCCGCCCGAAGCGCCGCCAAGTCCCCAGGCCACGGGATGCATCCAATGACCACCTGCGTAGGTAGAGAGCGCTCTACGCCCGCGACCTCGGCCGAGCCGGAGGGGGTGATGGGCGAGTAGCCATTCCGCTCGTGCTCTCCGATGTCTCCCTTGACGAAGCGCTCCCAGACACCACACTCGTGCATCCGTACCACGTCGGTGATGACCGTCTCGGCCACGTCCTGGCGGATGAGGCGGGCAACGAAGACCCGGCCTGAGAGTAGCTCGACAAGCACTGTGGACCCTGACTTGATTTCTGTACTCACTGCTTTCCTCCAGTATTCTTTCCTCGACCCCGACCCCGACCACGACCCCGACCACGACCCCGACCCCGACACCGACCCCGACACCGACCCCGACCACGACCCCGACCACGACCCCGACCCCGACACCGACCCCGACCACGACCCCGACCCCGACCCCGACCACGACCCCGACCCCGACACCGACACCGACCCCGACCCCGACCACGACCCCGGCCCCGACAACTGCCACAACATCGCTGCCCTCTCCAGCGGCGTACGCCCATGCTCATCCGCCAGTCCCTGCTCCTCGTGCAGGTCGTGATAGACGGCCATCTGATCTGCGAATGTGCTCATCACTCCTCCATCCGCATCACAGCCGCCCACGAACTTTCACCCACATGTGGCCTCACCCACACCACGTCATCCGCGCCATCGAGTACCTGCTTGAGCGGCGCGACTTAGCCAAGCTCCACCTCCCCGCGCTCCTTGCGGAGCCGCCAGCACGCTCGCGCCCACGCGGTGATCTCTTCTTCGACCGAGCCACCAGGTGCCCGGATGCGCTCGATCAGGCAGACCAGGTCTCGTCCGGCTGCCAACACTTCGTCGGTGAACTCGGCGAGCTCCGCACGGGTTGCTTGCACGGCCTGGTCGCGCTCGTGGGTGAGGCGCTCGATCTCACGGCGCAGCGCTGCGGTCTCGGCCCCCACGCCTTGCGGGGCGATCACGCCGCACCATCCAGCGCTTCGCCACTCCTGGCGCCCTCGACGGACGACATGTAGCGCGACAGGGCATCGACGAGCGCATCGGGGCCGGAACCGACCCACGCGGCAGTGCTCTCCCGGTTCCATGCGGAGACCAGGAGATCGAGCACCCGCAGCGCGTGAGCATCGACCAGCACCTGTCCGGACTCGATGGTGTATCCGGGGTGGCGCAGGAGCTGACCGGCGCTCGACAGAGTCTCTGCGGCGCGCTCGCCGAAGTCTTCGGGGTTCCCTTGGCAGAGCACGCACCGGCGCATGTAGCTTTGCGCGGCTGACCGGTACCATCCGCAGCACCGGGGGTCGGGGCAGTTCGCGGTTTCCACGTCCAGCGTACCCAGGCGCTCCCGGAAGGCTTCGCGGCCCTCGATGGAGAGCTCGGCCGCCCGGACATGATCGAGTGCTGCTGCCGGTGCGGAGTTGATGGCGTCCACCTGGTTGGGGGCCGCCCCGATGTTGCGGGCGATCTCCCAATTGGAGGGCGGGGTGGACGCGATCTTGTCCAGCTCCTCCTGCCTGACAGCCTCGGCCTGGGCCATCAGGGCAGGGCGCCCATGAAACAGGCCGCCCTTCTCGGTGTGGCGGTCGATGGCGTACTGACCCAGCGAGCTGATCGACCTGGCCACCCGCCAGACGCCCATCAGGCCCAGCCGGTCCGGGCACTCTGCGGAGGCAATCGCGGCCTCGAGGTCCTCCACCGTGTCGAGGACCGCACATCGCTCCACACTCTTGGGCAGGTCGTCATCCTCGGGCCACGGCCAGGGGCCGTTGGCGAGCTCGTAGAGTCGCTCTGTGATGGCGGCAGGAACAGAGCCGGTCGAGAAGTAGCTCCCCGCGGCCTTGTCGATCTCCTCGAGGGTGGCGGACAGTCGGATGCTCTCGATGGTGCCACGACACCAGGCCTGATCGTTGAGTAGGGCCTGCCAGCGCTTCGACGGGATGCCGTCGATGTGCTCGAGGATGGCATTCGTGAGCTGCCCGCCTCGCTTGAGACGGAAGTGCTTGCGGAGGTTGTTGACCGCCGCATGGCTCACGCCGGCGAGCTCGCCGAGATCCCGGCTCGACATCGCGCACCATTCCGCGTCCTGAAGCAGCGCGACGATGGCCCGTCGCTTGTCCTCTCGGCTCCGCTTGAGGCCGTGCCTGGCGTTGGCCTTGATCGCGGCGAGCATCGCTTCGCGGCGATTGCCGTCGCGGACGTCGACCTCGACTTCGGTGAGCTTGGCCTGGCTTGCCGCGTGGCCTCGATGCCATCCATCCACGACCAGGAGCTGGCCGTCGACGCGGAACGCGGTGATGGGCGGGAACACCTCGCCGGCGGCCATGGCCTCGGCGTACTCATCGACGGTGTCCTGGTCGAGCCCGACTCGGCACTGAAGCGCGGGGTCGAAGACCAACTCGGTGGTGGAAACTTTTCCGATCATGATGCCTCCCGGAACTCGCTGGCAGCAGCGAGGGCGTGGTCATTGGTGGTGGTGAGGGTGATGCAGGGCACGGGCCGCGGGAGGATCTGGCCCCCCACGTCCTGGGTGCAGTCGATGAACAGGGGCAGCTTGGGTGCCTTGGCGGCCCGTCGGAGCCCTGTGCGGAGCCACACATCGGCGACGACCTGGCGGCCGGTGCTGGCGAGGTGCCAAGGCCGGCCATCGACGAGCACGGCTGCGCCGCCCTTCTCGTTGAGTTCGAGGGTGACCGGCCCGAGGTCACCGAGGGCGCCGAGCTGGCGGCGGACCGACTCGGAGGGCTCACGCCGCACCGCGGCGACCAAGGCCTCGAGGCGCTCCAGCTCGATGGTCAGCTCTGCGATCTCGCCGCCGGCGGTCGCGATCTGCCGCTCGACCATCGCGATGTCCTCGCGGAGCTGGCGGGCCGCGCCATCCGCGTGCTCGTGGTCGGCGAGCACTGCTTTCGCCTGGGCGATCAGGTCCGCTGGCGGACGAGGCGACGAGGGCTCGGGTGGCGCCGGGACCTCTGCCGGGATCGGGGGACGACGGCCGAGCGCCTTCCGCTCACGGTCCCACTGGACCCCCGGCGAGCTCGATGCGTCGGCGAGCTGCATCGTCGCCTGGCTCACCCGCTCGTCGGCTGCCTTGACCGCTTCCTTTGCGGTCTTGACCTCCGGCCCGATGGCATCAAGGCGCGCCTTTGCCTTCTCGGCCCGCTCGCTCTCGAGCTTCACCAGGCGCTCCTGCTCCCGGATGAACTCCGCCTCGGCGGCCGCGACAGCTTCGGCGGCCTCGCTGGCCTCGCGCTGCACTGCCGCGAGTGCACCGTCCCATCCCGGGCGCTGGCATGTAGGGCAGACATCCGAGACCGCCTCGAGAGCCTGCTGCGCGTCGATCTGGCGGCGCTTCGCCCGATTGATCGAGTCCGACATATGCCGCGGCGGATGGCCGACCTGACGGGGCTTGACTGCGTCCTCCAGATCGGAGCGCTCACGCTCTAGCGTATCGAGCGTCTTGACCGCCTCGCGGGCTCTACGGTTCGCCGAGTCCCGCGCCTTGCCCAGCGCGTCGAGGTTGGCTTCGTCTGCCGGCCGATCGCCAAGCGCTGCGAGTCTCGCGTCCCACTGTCCTGCCCGCTCCCATGCGAGGTACACCGCCTTCCCGGATTCCAGGGCACGGGCTCGCCCGGCGTCTCCCGCTGCCCATGCCTTCTCGACTCGGAGGGTCTCGATGGACTCCGCGACGGATGCCGCGTCCGGGCGCTCTTTGACTTCGGTCTCGTCCAGCTCCGTCCGGCTCTCCTCCAGGCCTACGAGCTTGCCCTTTGCCCGCTCGAGGTGCTGCCGGCATCGGCGCCGGAGGTCGATGGCGTCGGTCTGGTTGATCGGGTCGTGGGGACCAAGCTCGAAGCCGAGCTCGTTCATGATCTCCGCGATGATCTCCCGCTTGGTTCCGATGGTTGGGAGCGCCTCGTTGAGGAGATTCCGGAACTCGCGTCCGCCGCCGGCGGTGAACGTGAGCGGCAGCCAGGCCAGCGGAACCAGGATCGTGCGGAGCACATCGATCTTGCCGCCCATCCACTTCAGCGCGCCCAGCCAGTCCTTCTCGGTCCGGTATTCGTGGGTCGAGCCGTCGCGCTTGGTCATCTGCCGGAAGGTCTTGCCTCGGCCCTTCTCCGTCTTCGTGAGCGTCCGGGTCAGGGTGGTGCCGCTCCGAAGGGTGAGGTCGACGCGGACCTCGTCGCATCCATCCCGGATGGCCCGGACATCCAGCGCCTTGCCGGTGCGGCCCTGCCCCCACATGGCGAAGCAGATGGCATCGATCACGGTGGACTTGCCGGCCTCGCTGGGCCCCGTGAACGAGGTACAACCGGCCGCGTCCATGTTCAGAGCGGTGTGCGTATGCGGCCCCAGGCCGCGGATTTCGATGTGGGTATACATCAGGGGTCCTCCTCTTCGTCGTAGGTGAGATCAGGCTCAGGAATGGTTCGCTCGGGCGCGGGGGCCCGCTGTTCTTGGCGGGCCGGGATCGGCTCCCTGGTGGGCTCGACTCCAGCGAGCTCGTCCTCATCGAAGACCGGGTCCTCGCTGATGGCCGGGAGGTCCTCGGCGTCGATGACGACTCGGTCATCACGGACGACCACCGGCGCGCCGTGCTCGACCGCGAATTCTGTTGAGAGCAGCTCCCACAGGTCGCGGGACTTCGGCGCGCGCTTGAGGGCGCGATTGATCACGCTCCGGCGCCGCATCTCGTCCGGCCAGTTCTTGTACGCCGGCGACAGCTTGCCGCGGTTCCGGCGGGCGGAGTCATCGCGGATCTGCTCGAAGTCACGCTCGGTGAGCAGCTCGACGAGCGGGTCTGTCATCCCCTTGACGCCGATACTTGCCCAGGTGCAGAGCACCTTCCCGCGGTCCCTGCGCAGCTCCGGCTGGTGGGAGATCGTACCGCTGGCGAGGTCCAGGGCGAACTGGTCGTTTTCGTAGACCACTGCCGAGCGGATGAACGCGATCCGACCGGACCGATAGGCGAGCTCGATCTTCCCCTGCGCGCCGATCATTGGCGTGCACTTGCTCTTGAACGGGACCAGGAACGCCTGCTGTCCATGACCCCCGATCTCGAGCCCGAGGTTCAGGATGTACAACACCGAGCTGTAGACCGATTGCGGATCCGCATTCCGGAGCGTCCGGTTCGACGCGAGCGCCATGGCGACGCTGGTGCGGATGTTCTCCCACGCGAGGATCCCCCGCATGGTCTTGGGAATGACCCGCAGGATTGTGTCCTGTCGAGAGTCGAGTAGAGCCAGGGCCGCTTTCATTGGGCCTCCTTGGTGATGGTGAGTTTGTTGCGGTTCCAGCGGACCTTCCCGCCGGCCCATCGCAGGCCGGGGGCGTCGCCGATGGAGGCGCGAAGGATGTTCCGCTGACGCTTGGCGTCGGCGGTGATGTCGGCGATCACGCGCTCGGTGCGCACGATGTCGTCGCAGAGCGCGACCTCGTTGGGAGTGGCGATCCGGAAGTCGGCGTAGCTCTTGCCGGCCTCTCTGGGATGCAGCTCGCGGAGCCCCCGTGAGCACTCCGTGGAGTCATCGATCGGCGGATGCTCGCCCTCGATGATGTGCCGGTCCCACCAGGTGGTTACCGCGTCGAGCAGGCGGCGCTCGATGTCCTCGTCGCGGTGGATGGTGTAGAGCTTCCGCACCGGGACCTGGCGGAAGAAGGCCGCAACGTGCCACTCGTCGACATCCGTCACGGCCATGCACGCCCGGGCCTGGAGCTCGTAGTAGAGCGGCGGCGCGTCCCAGGGTCGGTAGCCGTGAGCGACCTTGCATTCGACGCCCTCCCAGATCCACGCCGACTGCCCCTTGAAGCAGATCATGCCGTCGGGTGTCGTACGGAGCGGGGCAGTCGGGTGCGCGACGGACCGCGACATCGGGGTGACCGAGTCGGCGCCGGCGACATCGGCGGCCCATTCGAGCAGCGGACCTTCCAGCCAGTGCCCGATCTGCATCTGCGCCGAGCCCTCGTATTCGTCCGGCTCTCCTCGCTTGCTCGCCCAGACGTGCCACTCCCCGCCCCAGGGCGAGCAGTCCACGGCCGGGTCGCCTCCGACAGCCGCGACGATGCTCGGGATCTGCCCGAGGTCGGAGCCGCCCAAGCCGAGCTGGCGGTCGCGAAGCCATTCGAGCCGGCTCACTTCTGCACCACGAGCTCGCCCGGGGCAGCCAGGGCCTGCACGAGATCATCGCGCAGCTCATCGATGAGGCGGTCCTGAAGCTCGACCTGCTCCGCCAGCCCCGCGTTCGCGTTGCGCAAGGCCGCGAGCTCGGCCAGGTACTTCTGCGCGACCGCGTACCAGTAGGCGGACTGGGTTTCGCCGTTGGCAAGGTTGCCACTCATCGCCCCACCGCCTTCGACACCGCGACGAGCGCGAAGAGGGACAGGGACAGCACCTCGAGAATGATCGCGTCCATCAGTTGCCCGCCTTCATCGCGGCGGCGAGCATGTCTCGCTGGACCCGGGCGCTCCGGTCGGCGTGCCGGAGCCTCATCAGGTAGTGGTCGACCTCGGTTCGGAGCTGGGCGATCCGCTCCAAGAGGGCGGCGGCGTTGCGGTCAGCCGCTACGAGGTCGGCCGCGAGGCGCTCGTTGTCCGCTTGCAATTCGCCGACCTGGGCGAGTAGCTCGGAGCGGGAGCGGGGGCGCTCCTTGAGGACGGTGTAGCCGGCGTCGACGAGGGCTTTCTCGGCGGCGCAGCGGGGGCTTGGTGTTGGGGCTGAACAGGACATGTGCTCTCCGCAAGTTTGTCTTGCGAGACCACTGTAAAGGTGTCCAGTTCTGGCGGCAAGTTAAACTTGCGACTTTCAGCGCATGAGGCCCAATCGCTCCATCATGGTAGCGATGATCTCCTGATCGTCCGGCGCAGCCATCTCGAACGCTCGGGCCAAATCGATGGTCCTTGGCGCCAGCAATGCGATCTCTCTTGACGAGTTCACCTCGACGAGGTCGACCACAAGCTGCATTCCCAGGACCCGGGCCCAAGAGGCGAACTTATCAATGCTCGGATGGGTCTCGAAGTTCTCCCATTGGCGTACCGCTTCGCCGGAGAGCTTCGCGCGCTCGATGTCCTCTGCGATCTTGTTGGCCGCCTTCTGGAGCGACCATCCGCGATCTTCACGTTTCGCTTTGAGGATCCGCCTCAAAGCCCTGCTTCTGCCTGTTCGTTCCTGCACCATGCTCCCAATGTATCGGGTTCCGCGCAAGTTAGACTTGCGGGGCTTGGGGTCATCGAGTAGAACCATCACAAGTATCTCTTGTACGGGGTGTCCGGGTGAAGTTCAACACGGTGGCGAACTGGTTCAAAGCTAAGTTGGAATCGATAGGATCCCCTCGGGTCGACGATCTCCGAAGCCAGCTCGCCGAGCTCGGCGTGGACGTGTCTCCGACGACGATCGCGAACTGGAAGCACGGCCACAACACGCCGAAGCCGCAGCACCTCGCTGGCTTGTTCGAGTTCTTCTCTGCCAGCGAGTATGAGCGGAACGAGGTTCGCATCATGTGGATGCGCGAACGCGAGTCGGCCGGAACGACGCGGGCCGCGGACGCAGCGTGAACCCTCTACGGAAACCGCATGATGAATGCGCCGCCGGTCATGCTGCCGCGCTCGGTCAGGCTCTGCTCGTCGATGGCCTGGCCCTGGGGAGCGACACCGGCGCCTTCCAGCGTCGCCTCGGCGAAGCGCTGGCCGACAACGAGCTGACCCCTGACGAGCTCGACGAGCTCGACGAGCTCGAAGAGCTGCTCGGGTGCCTGGCTGATCGCGTCGCCACGATGCGCGCCGCCTTTCTCGCCATGCGGCGCGGAGAGTCGGTGCGCGAAGTGAGGTCCTGATGTTCGCCTTTGGTGTGCTCGTTGGATTCACCCTGGCCGTAAGCGGCCTCACCCTTACCTGGTGGCTCGCGTAGCCGCCCAACCCGGAGGACTCATGTCCAGTTTCCGAATGGAGGTCGGGCGATTGTCGCTCGGCAATATTTCCAGTCAGCTCGAGGAGCAGTTTCAGCATGCTCTTGCCGAGATCGTCGAGCACTTCGCCGACGAGACCATCCGCCTTCAGCCGAACAGCCGCTCGGCCGAGGTCACCATCAAGCTGAAGTTCACCCATGAGATCGACTCCCGCGCGACCTTCGTGACGACCTCCGTCTCGTCGAAGCTGCCGAAGTACCGGCAGGTGAGCCGTCCGCTCGTGCTGCCTCGCGGCGGCGCGCACATCCTCATTGAGAAGGAAGACGTTCAGGACAACCTCTTCGCGACGCAGGTGGACCAATGATCCGGGAAGCCATCCAGTACATCGCGGCCATGTCCGGGCCATCCGTACACACGGCGAACAACGGCCAGGTGGCGATCACCCGGTCGGACTCTCAGGCCATCGAGTACCTGACCACCCCCGCCCGTCGTCGCGCTCACGTGCTCTACGACCTGGCGGACTTCAGCGACTTCATCCAGTCCCGGGCGGACTCGACGGCGGATGTCATCTTCGACTCGTCGAAGCACCGAGCGGTAGCGGACTTCGCACCCGGACAGCAGGTCGCGGCGTCCGATGTGATCTCGTGCCAGATCCAGAAGCATCCACGTCTGGCGCGGTGGCTGTCCGTCTTCGGACAGCAGCTCGAGCACAAGGAGTTCTATCGGCTGTTTGCTACGGCCGACGATGCGGACTTCAGCGGACTCGACGAGGTCGCCGGAGCCACGGTGCGTGAGCTGATCGCGTCGAACTCGCGGCAGCTCCAGGTGAACAAGAGCAAGGACTTCAGCACCGAGCTCGACCCGCGCGGCTTCTACAAGGTCCGGTCGCAGAACGACGCGAACCAGATCACCATCAAGTTCCCGACCGAGTTCACCCTGTTCCTGCCTTGGTACATCGGGCGCGAGCTCGAGGACATCGGCTATGCGATCTCGGTGCTGATCGAGGTGGAGCTCGACGAGAAGCGCGGTGTGGTCTTCACGCTTCGCGCCCCGTCGCTGAAGCTGACCGAGCAGCAGGCTGCGCGGGATGCCGTCGGCCTGCTCCGGAAGTGGCTCCCTGACGACTGGCTGGTCGTCCAGGGCATGCACGACGCCAAAGAGGTCGAGGTCTACTGATGGCCATCGGGCAGCCACACGATGAGCTCGAGAGGCACTTCACTCCAGAGCGCCTCGCCGAGCTTTGCATCGATCGCTTGCAGAGCTGGCACGAACCCATCGTGATCGAGCCGTCCGTCGGCGACGGCGCGTTCATTCCAGCTGCCCGGCGTCGGTGGCCTGGCTGCTCCATCATCGGGATCGACATCGACTACGGGGCCAAGGGTTTGCACCTGGTGGACTACGCGATTGTCGAGCCCTTCGAGCAGGTGTCCGTCCTGGAGCTCCGCCGCCTCGTGCGCGAGCTCGAGCGCCAACGGGGCAGGCATCGCCCTCTGATCTCCATCGGGAACTCGCCTTTCTCGATCGCCGCCTCCCACCTACAGCAAGCCTTTCGCATCGGGTGCGTCGAGGTGTCCTCTATTCTTCCTCTTGCTGTCGGTGAGGGCTGCGGACAGTGGAAGGACATGGTCGACCATCATCCGCCGGAGTGGGTCGATCCCATCGAGGGGCGGCCCTGGCCGGCCATCGTCCGCGGAACCGGTCAATGGACCTGGAGCCGCTTCCCCGGTCAGTACCGCTGGCGGCCCATGATCCGGGGATGGCGGTGATGCACGACCACCGCGATCTCGTCGAGTGGCGCTACCTCCTCGAGGAGCGCATCGGAATGCTGCTCAACGACGGCATGCCCGAGCCGGAGGCCGAGGTGATCGGCCGCGAAATCGTCGAGCAGCTCTATCGCGACTCGAAGGGGGCCCGATGATCTGCGAGTTCTGCCTCGGTCTTGCCACCTGCGAAGTGACGGCCCCCAATCGCTTCCGGGTGCCCGAGTGGCATCGGGTCTGCACTCGCCACCTCGAGGAGCACCAGAAGGCGTATCCGTCGACGGTGACGCGCCCTCTGCCCTCCAATCGGCCGCCACCGGACGCCACTTCGTTTCGAGTCAAACCAACCCAGGAGCCACAAATGCCCACCTTGAAGGAACAAATACTAGAGTTCATCCGAACGAATCCGAACGCCAAGTCGGTCGAGATCGCAGACGGGCTCTCTACCCAGGCTCGGGTGATCTCTTCCATGCTGACCCAGCTGTACCGGACCGGCATGGTCCGAAGGCTCGGCGAGCGTGCTCATGGCTATCGATACACCATTTCGGGGGCGTCAGGCTCTCCTTCCAAGTCCATCACTCCCGCGGTGACGCCCCCGAAGGCTACGCATCCGTGTGGTGATGGCCCGACTGCTCCGGTCGGTAACCCGTCCTCGTTGCAAGGTCGGGAGGAGCGCGTGGTGCCCGAGACGCACCCACCAGGAGAGGATGCCCCCGCGTCTTCTCCTGGTGTCCCACCTCGGGCACGATCGAAGGACGTGCCCTCTCTTGGTGCTCCACAGCAGCAACGTACGAAAGACGTACTGCATATGGAGTGCAGCGTTCGCATGGTCCCTCCAGGGAAGGTGACGCTCCGTCAGATCGAGAAGGCTGTCCAGGCCCTCGTCGGCGATGCCTACACCGACCTCGGTGACACCGGGCTCTCCATCGTGTTCGCCCTCGGGCGTCTCGCGGAGGCTCGCTGACCTCGTGAGCGCCTCTCCCACCATCACCGTGCTCAACGCTGCCTGTGCGTCGTCTCTGACGGCCACGGAGCGGCATGTGCTCATCGTGTGGGGTGGGTACCTCGGGAATCGTAGCGGCTGGGTCGCCTGGCCCTCCGTGGCGGCCCTGGTCGAGGCTTCCGGACTCGGGAGGCGGACGGTGCTTCGTGTGCTGTCCTCCCTCCGGAGCCAGGGGATCCTCGAAGTGGTGGGCTCGACCCCATCCGGAGTGCGCAAGATGCGACTGCATCTGGAGCACATCCCCGGGGGTGCCACAACGGCACCCCAAACCGACCCCCAAGAGACTCCGGAGGGGTGCCACAACGGCACCCCTAGAGACGACCTTAGGGGTGCCACAGTGGCACGGGGGGGGTGCCACAGTGGCACGGGGGGGGTGCCACAGTGGCACACGGAAGGGCCCAGTGAAGGGCCCAGTGAAGTGGTAGCTCCCCCCAACCCCCTCACCTGCGGTGAGGGGGAGCTGAACGACATCGTGCTCACTCGGGTTGCCCGAGAGAGCCTCCGGGCTGCCGGCATCACTTCGCTCGGCGATC
>Ga0316205_10000876_pt1 | contig 44373 bp, 35 predicted proteins | sample 3monthpyrite_MG_FD_204941 | JGI IMG/M metagenome (GOLD analysis project Ga0316205, IMG submission 204941) | Microbial mat bacterial communities from mineral coupon in-situ incubated in ocean water Damariscotta River, Maine, United States -... | ecosystem: Environmental > Aquatic > Marine >...
CGATTACCTGAAATGGATATGTACCAAACTGCCAACGGCGGCAACAGTCGAATCAATTGAAATGTTACTGCCGTGGAATATTGATCGTACTGAACTTGTCAATTATGTTCGTGCTTGATCGCTTACTTTATTGTCGTCATCAATCCATTGGTAATTGGTAATGTTGAGAGGTTTAAAAAAACGTGTGCTGGCAAAACTCGCCAGGGTCTCATCGGATAGCACTTGCAAAGCATAGCTAAGTAAGTGTGGGTCAGAATCTCGATAATAAAATTCAGCCCCCGGTGTATTGTACATTTCTTTATTGAGAATATATTTTATTGAATCGTTTGGTGGACGGCCCTCCAATTCTACGGCAAAATTGTCGTTGTCAAAAGCTATGCCTGAGGTCATTGTCAATAAATGGCTTAGGGTAATGATTTTCTTTGCTGGATAATTATCAAATTTTTCCAGATAGATTTCATAGAGTGTTTTTTCTAAAGAGCCCACGAATCCTTCATCTTTTGCAATGCCTGTCAGTAATGAGGTAACACTTTTTGTTGTTGATTGAATAGCTTCATAATGGTTTTGATCACGTTTATTCCGGGCATATCCTTCTGCGACTAAATGCCCATTGCGGATGACAAGCAAACTTATGCCATTTAGAAAATGTGTATTTGAAAAGAATGCTTGGTAAACAGATTTTATCGCCTCAGAATCGATGCCTTCTAATTCAGGGGGACTAATTTGCCAGTCATCATCAAGTTCTGCCGGAATAACATTGTATTTTAATTTTAGTGGGCCTTCCCCAACACAAGAATTAAATAGCAATATACAAAGTAGCGTGAATAAACAAGATGTAAACTTAGAAACCATAGTGCCATCCCAGTAAATGTTTGGCTTCTACAAATTGCAGCGGGTCATCAATACGAACAAATTCAATGCGATATTCCCAAAGACTGCGACTTATGTGATTAGCTCGGTAAAATACACTGATTGCAGCTGATTGAAAATCTCGAATGTCTCGCCATTCGCGATTTTTCTGAGGCGTTGTAAAAAAGCCTTTGAAGGTTACTACATTATCGAGTTTACTGAGTGGGTGTTGTGGTGATCGAGCGACTAAAGAGATCAGTGCTGCCTGTGCGTAAAACTCAAGTTTCGGAAATTCTCTTGCTGTATATTTAATGGCGGGGCCGATACTGTAATCTGATACCCAATATAAATGGGAATCATCCCATTCCGGATAATAATAATTACGCACATTTGCCGCTGCAAAATACCCAATAGACATATTGCTCTGTAGCTTCCATAATCCCTGGCTATTGATCCCATATTTTAGGCTAATTCCCCAGTAGTCATAAGGATCCAATAATATGCCAATCGGTAGCTCGAAGCGAAAACTATGTTCGCTGCTTGGTGTCAGACGTGTTAATTGTGTTTGAAAGGAAACGCCTGGGCCATGATTGCGCAATTTGTGCAGTGTTTCTTCCCTGACTTGTTCATATTGACTTTTATCTTAACTTGGCATCTCAGTACACATAATAAAAGCAAATGAATTTTTAAAAAATTCGAGTAGCGTTTTGATCTTATTCCTATTTTGACATGTATCGCTACCATCAAAATATTGCAAGTCAATTTTTTCATAAATTGTAAAACGGTGTTACCTTTTATGGCTAGCTTATCTGCTACTACAAGTAATGAACAAAGTTGAGTAAAATGCTCAATAAATAATTTGTGTCTTTATCATTCTGTTTCAATATTTATGTAGTATAGCATTAGATGTAAGGGGATGACTAAAATGAGATAGTGAATGAAACATGAATGGATTCTCTCGTTTCATTAAAAAATATTTTAAAAACCTACCGTTTAGGTGAGACAATAGTGCCTGCTTTACAGCGAGTTTCACTTGATGTTAAGAGCCCGCTTGCCAAATTTAGCCATCCATAAATCCCATTAACTTAACTCATTTTAATTACGCATATATTTCACATCGTTATAGTCAACCAAAATATTTTTGATAACCTTAGAAGGCAGTACTATAATTATTATGCAAATCATCATAATTCCGTACACCAATTTCAAATAAATACTTTTGGTTTTCTGCAAAAAGGTGCTTTATACTTCTTATACCCCACAACGAAGTATTAGGTCTTTGCGAAGTTTGTCATGCGCCACCACTGACTCATTTATTGGTTGGCGTTACGGCGGCTTGTGCAGATTGCCATGACACAACGTCATTTTTAGCGCCACTAAATCCACTTCCGCCATATATAGTTATTAAGCAATTAATAGAATATAAAAATTCATATATCGGCCTCAATAAACTGAAAATGTAGTTGCTTTTTAATTGGCATTTTAACTGGATTAAAAATCGATAAGTATTGGTAAGCAATTCACTAAGATTATATTCAGCAAAAGTACTTATAATATTATTAGCCAATAGATTACAAATTTTTTACTAGGTTTCTTCCCCATAGATATTTGTTGTACAATAATCACCCGCCCAATTAATTTCAACATTCATAAAAGCCAATTTACCTAATTCTACTATGGTAATGGGCTTATCTAGTATACAATTCCAGCAAAAAGTAAATGTGTACAGTGTGAAGTAAATTACGCGTGATGTGCAGAGACTCTATTATGCTGCACAAAAATGAGCTTCGCGTCTGAAAAAACATGATCAAAGAAATGAGCTTGGTGAAAATAAAAATATCCATACCCTAGCAATCGGTAGCGTTAAAAAATATTGATAAATTAAAAGAAAAAAAGGTTAATGATTTATGCTATACAACAATGTTTATAAAACTTTCTGGCTTTTAGTATTAATTTTTAGTTTATTGGGCGCTTGTAGCAAATCTTCTGATCCAGAACCAGGTTCAGACCCAGGTCCAAGTTCAGATCCAACTGCAGAAAATAAAGTACCACTTGCCGATGCCGGGGCAGATCAATTTGTTTTGCTGAACTCTACGGTAACCCTCGATGCTAGTTTAAGTACCGATGAAGATAACGACACATTAGTATACACATGGAAAATAATTGGACAGCCACCTGAAGGCACCGCTAAGATAAATCAGACTGATAGCTCAACATCCTCTTTTACACCAATTTTGCACGGCGAATATCTTATAGAATTAGTTGTGAACGACGGAACAGTTGATAGTGAGCCTTCTCAAATACTCATCACAACCATTGCGCCAACAAAAGTTACCATTGATATCCCGGATAATCACGCTGCCAGTGACATAACACTTTTCTCAAGTTTTGATGATTCTTCAGACGCCATTGAAAATAATGAAGCTTCAGTTTTAGTCTCACCGACGCCACAACTTGTTGCTGCTTTTGGTAAAGATGATCAAGTACTTTATCAGACTGTATTAGGTGCAACTGACGATACAGAAACACCACAACTTAATGGCTCCTCTACCGCGCTAAGCTTGATTCAACTTTATCCTTTAATCGCCAGTGTCATCGCCAATCCAGACAATGATATTGCAGATTTCATGACTCAGTTAGCCATTTTGCCGGAAGTTATAACGCTCGGAGAGAAAATTACCGATCTAGTGGAAAATACTGAAACTGGCTGGGACTCATTTGAAGATCCAGAGTTGGTTACCTTAGTGGGTTTAGCAATTGATGCCTCGTTATTATACATATCAGAAACTGATTTGAAGATATTGCCTGATCGAGAAGCTGTTCTGTCTAAAGTTTCGAATAGGCAAAATAAAGTTACGGCTCGTTTGTTTAGTAGAGGGGATCTTGAAGAAAAAAGTGGGGTATCAGTCTTCTTTTTAAGTGAAAGTGATGGCACGGCTAAATTACGTATTATAAATTCATTTTCTCGTTATGTAGCTTTTGATATGAAAGGTTTATACCCTTCTGTACCAATATTAGCGCCTAGCGGTAAACTTGATGTCAGTGTGACGGGAAATGAACTCAAAGATCAGCCCAGAACTATTCGAGCCTACGGCCCTGGGTTGAAAATAGACAATCTTTCAAGCGAAGATTATTTAACGTCAGAATTCTATTTGGCGAGTGCTTATACCTTTATTTTTGAGTTAGCAGACAATATGGTTAGTATTGTTACTGGGACATCTAGCGTAAGCAATAAGGAAACTGTCAGTTCAGGTGATTTTGATTTATCTAAAGAGGTTGGCTCTTGCAAAAAGGGCATATCAAAATCATTTCTAAAAAAAGTAGCAAAAAAAGTAGCAGTTTCTGATTTATTTCGAGATGAAATAATTTCTGGTGAAATACTTTCAGCGAGCCTGACTGCAGGTTCTATTTTAGCAGATTCAATAGTGAAACAAATAGAGTTGGCAGATGGTTCTGGTCTGAAGTTAATTTTGTGTGCAGTATCAAACGATATTCTTAATAATAAAGAAGCGCGAAAGAAAATTATAGCGATGTTAGGCAATACGGCCTCAATGCTTAAAATAGTAAATTTAGCGATAAGCGCTAAAAAGCTAGAATCAAATATTAGGGCAATTATAAACAGCAAACCAGTAGAAACCTGGCCTCTATCCAATATACTGGATGTCAATATTACCCCAGATTCCGCGCAAGGTTTCAGTCCACTAGATGTAACTTTCGATGTGACATGCAATGGTGAAACTCAATTTTGTGTTAATAGTATGAGTATTGATTTTGATGATGGCTCGAGTCCAGCTATATACGATAAGATTGAAATTAATACACATACATTTACACTTCCCGAAGACGAAGACAATAAAACATACAATGTCATTGTAGAAGTAAAAGACTTTGATAATGCGGTATTTAAAAAAATCATACCTGTTACGGTTAAACGTGTTGGTACAGAGAGTTCGTTTAAAGTATTAAACGGCGATGTGGAAATCGTTGAGGGATTTGGGGCTCATGATTTTGGTGATGTTGAATTAGGGGGAAGCAGTGAGCCTGTTATTTTTACTATATTCAATAGTGGAAATGAGACGCTCAAGTTAATTTCTGTATTGCCTGATGATTCTCTTGCATTGGGAGTAGTTAGTGTTACTGGGCCTGAAACACTTGAAGTATTGGCGGGTGAAAGTACTACGTTTAGTGTGAGATTTATACCTGATGATGCTGGGTTTCAGACGTCTAATATAACTGTTAGTGCTGAATTTATTGATAATTTTAGTTTTTCGGTTGGTGGGACTGGGTTTGAATTAGATCCAGATCCAGATCCAGATCCAGATCCAAATCCAGATCCAGATCCAAATCCAGATCCAGATCCAAATCCAGATCCAAATCCAGATCCAGATCCAGATCCAGATCCAGATCCAGATCCAGATCCAGATCCAACACAATTAATTGGGATTGATTGTGACATAGTGGCTAATGAAATCACTGAACTTTCTAGTTTTGATAACAGCCCTTATATCTCGAAAAAATTAGTTGATGGAAGTTGCCTTCGATTAAAGGAAGGAAATCAAATAGATTATTACGCCAATTCTGAAATTATAAATAGCTCTGTTCCATGGATAATTAAGCCTAAAGAAAACGGGTCTTTTTACTCTGTAATAGAAGGAGATGTTATTGTCTATTATGAAAATGCAAGCATATTCGACATAAAACCTTATATTGATGGCCAAATTCATGGTACGTCGAAGAGATATTTCGAGAGTGGTCTTTTGCGAAGTGAAACTGCTTACTCTCGTGGTGTAAAACACGGAATAGATAAACTCTATTACGATAGTAATTATAAAATCAAGGTTCTAAAAAGCGAGACACCTTACGTTGATGGTCAGATTCATGGTTTACAAAAAACTTACTTCCATCGAGGAACTGTTTCGAATGGGGATGAAACGTATTCATATAAATTCGAAGTTTTAGATAGTGAAACACCATTTGTTAATGGTGAGAAACATGGCTTTGCAACAACATATTATAATACTGAAGGAGTGCTTAGTTCAGAAACACCATATATTGATGGATTAAAGCATGGTGCATATAAGTTCTATTATTTCAATGGTAATTTGGGTCAAGACATCCCTTATGAAAATGGTTTGATTCAAGGCAATAAACTAGTTTATTACGAAAATGGTGATTTGAGTTCAAAGACTCCCTTCGTAGATGGGTTGGTGCATGGCACCTATATTGTTTACAATAAAGGTGGTACCGTACGCTATACCGAAACCTACCAGAATGGGGTTTTAATCCCTTAAGTTTAATCGAAAGTCATTACAAAAAAAACATGATTTAAGAGTATTTAACAGGACATATATACCAAATTCAACCAGTAAGTGCACCACACTCTAGGAGCGCGGGGTCATAGGAGCACAGGGCTTGAATTCAACTACTAAGTGCAATTTTTTAAAAAAAATAAATAAATAATTTTTGTTAGATGGCGTGTACCGCAAGGTAGAGGGTAAGCCGTTATTGCAAGTTGTGGGTATAGGTAGCATAAACCACCTTTTTGTAGAAAACCAAAAGTATTCAATTGGTTCAGGAGCATTAATTTATAGCTATTTGCTCAAAATTGACTTCATGAGAACCAAAAATGTTTATTGAAGAAGACCTATTGAATTGAACTGAGCTTTGATCAATTGTTGCTCTATTTATTTTAACAAGCCAAGTGAATACATCACTCCTTTGAATGCTATTACATAGATTGTAAGTTGCGTCTGTTGAATTTGTTCCTATTTTTATCAGCTTGAATCGTACATGTCCGTATAACGCGCCGGCTTTCTTGGCGGTGCTCGTGTCGGCAGCCCTAAATGCTTGAGAATTTTCGCAATGATGGCTGGATCTTCAATTGCTGAGATAATTTTGAGTTTGCCTTGGCAATGAGGGCAAGTTTCAATATCAATACCAAACACGCGTTTGAGTAAGCGTGCCCAAGGCATGTATTGCTTTCGAATGCCTGTGCAGGCAACCGCTTCTGCATCTTTGCCATCTTCATCAGTATCGTCTTTGGGTGGTTGGGGAATTATCTGCGAGCGCAGTTTTGCATTGGGTGCAAGCACACCATGATAGCGGGTTAAATTCAATCGTGGCCGAGGGATCAGCGCCGCGAGTTTCTGCATAAACTCCAATGGCGTCATCACCAAATGCGTTGTACCATCTCGATAAGCGCTTTTGAGTTTCAATACCACGTTGCCATTGTGATTTACCTTTACGCGCCCGTTAGCTAACGCTGGGCGTGTAATGTATCGGCACAATTTTTTCAGCTTACCGCGATTTGTCGGTGCGCAATAGGTATTAGCGTGCAGACTAAAACCACTGTGACTCACACAGTGATCTGATGGAATATTCCAGTCTTGGGGCTCAGCTGTTTTCAGTGTTAGCACTTTTTGTCCTGCTCGTGGCCCAAGCGCAATTCGATATGTACAGGAGGCACAATGTAGTGATACCAGCGAAGGATCTATATCATCGGTTTCATTAAGGCCTAACGTGCCCTCTTCCTCTGTAAGGAAACCTTGGCGAGTGAGTGATTTCATGAGACGCTGCATAATTTGGTGCAGCAATTTTTGCAATTGATCTTCTGACGGTGGCAGCACAACTTGAAATAAAGGTTTGTCATTTACCATACGGTAAACACCATCTAAAAAAAGGCAATGGAGATGAATGTTAAGATTAGCGGCTGATCCAATACGTTGTATGAGTGTAACTGCGCCCGTGTTAGCTTCCTTTTTTTTGAGGCCGGCCTGCTTAATCAGAAACGTTGATATTGCGCGATGAATAACTTGCAATGCCGGCGTCAATAATTGTGGTTGTGCAGCAAATAGAATACGCAGTGGAATCGGAAACGAGATGACCCATTGCCGTACCGGTTCCTTAGGAATGACATTGTCCACCAGATGTGCGGCAGATTCTGCCATGCGTCGCGCACCGCAGCTGGGACAAAAACCCCGTTTCTTGCAAGAAAACGCCACGATTTTTTCATGCTGGCAGTCACCACAACGTAACCGTAAAAAGCCGTTGGCTAATATGCCACAATCAAGAAAGGCATCGAATTCTTTTTTGACATAAGCCGGTAAACCATATTCAGTTTCCGTTTCAACTTGTGCGTAAAACGTTTCAATGTTGTTTTGAATCAGTTGGTAAAGGTTGGTTTTTACAGGCTGGCGTCTTTCGTAATGAACGGGTGCCTGGCCTATTTTGGGTAGTCCTGTGGCCATGGGTCTTGTTTTTGTTGTTATTATTTATACCGTAAGGATATACAGTACATTAATTGCTCGCAAGGTTATTCTTTATACAGTTGAAAGCGTTTTGGAATCAGTGAGTTACTGCGGGTGATTTATAGGCGTTTTTGGTGGCGCCTTGATTTCGCATATCGAAGTACTGGTTTTGGAGTGAATTAGAATGAGGAAATTGATTTCCAGAATGGCTGCTTTACGAAAAACATCAAGGGGTTTCGTGTTATTTTCACGGCTGGAAATGGCAACTCCTGGCTAATTTTAGACTATGCCAATTACCAGATTATATTGGAACTCGATTATTATTCTATCAAATCAGGTTTGAGCTACTACAGATTATGGGATATATCGTATCGTAAATGACTTAACAACAATTGACACAGGTGATGTTTGCAATGAATATTTGAAACTACTAATATTGATAATTATTTCGTAATTTACCTTTAATTATTTCGTAATTTACCTTTAATTATTTTTACCCTTGTTATTCGATTGAGAATTTTTAATCGCATTTTTTTGATTTTTTCTACGCTGAATTGTTTCTGACATAGAATCGCCGATATGGCTTTCTCCGCGTTTTTTTGCTAATAAAACTTGCTTCTCTCGTTCGGCAAATCGAATTCTCTGACTTTCTGTTATTTTATCAAAGCAATGATGGCAACTGACACCGGTTTCATAACGCGCATCCTTTTTTTCTTCTTCAGTAATCGGCATTCGGCAAGCATGACATTGATCATATACGCCTTTTTCTAGGGCATGATTAACACTAACTCTGTTATCAAAAACAAAGCACTCCCCTTCCCACATCGATTCTTCCTCAGGAACCTCTTCTAAATATTTTAAAATCCCTCCTTCCAGATGATAAACTTCAGAAAAACCTTGCTCCCTCAAAAACGCAGTGGATTTCTCGCATCGAATACCACCCGTACAAAACATGGCAACTTTCTTTTGCTTTTCGGGTTCGTAATTTTCTTTTATATATTCGGGGAATTCTCTGAATGATTCTGTCTTGGGATTAATGGCATTTTTAAACGTACCAATTTTTATTTCATAATCGTTACGCGTATCAATTAATGTTACATCAGGATCAGAAATCAAGGCATTCCAATCTTGAGGTTTTATATAGGTACCCACAATTTTTTTCGGATCAATACCTTCTACACCCATGGTGACAATTTCTTTTTTTAGCTTCACCTTAGTTCGGTAAAATGGCATAACATCATCATAGGAAATTTTATATTTTAAGTCTGTAAAATGCGCATCAGCTTTTAACCAGTTTAACAATTTATCAATGGATTCTGCGCTTCCAGCAATTGTCCCATTGATTCCTTCACTCGCAAGTAGCAGCGTACCTTTTATGTTATTCTCGTTCATCCGGTTTAATAAGGGCTGGCGATATTCGGCAAAGTTTTCTAAGGTTACAAAATGGTATAATGCAGCGACAACAATTTGAGACATTTTTAATTCTTCAATTTATAAAATAATGGCGCATTATACGATTTAGTCGTACGAAATGTAATCTAAAATCATGGTATTTTCATAATATTTATAATGTATTTGAGAGATCAATATCTCCACGATTTTTGAGAATCAATCATAAGAAATCTTTCTTATTTCTATTAATCTCTAAATAATCAATTAGTTAGGCTATTTTCACAATAACGGAAGAGAGATATGTCAAAGTACAAAAAGGGCCAACCAAACTCACCAAAAACCGAAGAAGAAGCAACGAAAATTGCGCAAGGAATTAAAAAAGCCGGACAAACCAAAGAACAAACCAAACTTATCGCCCAAGGAATTAAAAAAGGCATCGATCTCTATAAAAAACAACAAGCCACTAAGAATCGAGAATTTGATAAAAATCGAAAGCAAGCGAAAAAACTAAAAAATACGGAAGAAGCTGACGCTCCACTTGAAGTTGTTCAGTACAAGCAACATTGGTTACCTTGGGTTTTACTTGCACTAAGCTGGGTTGCTATGGGGATTTTTATGACGCTACGTTGATTTACATCAAGCTAATAAGAACCTGACTTTATTGGCATAGCCAAAGCGGCTAATAATATGCCTAATACACGACTGATCACTTTTGATCCTGTTTAACCCATCAATAGCATCATTGTTGTTATAGCCCCAGTGTTAACGATAAAGGTACGCTCATAAAAAAGCATATCCTTTAACGTATATACGTAGCTTCCATTTAAAGGTAAAACAACTTTAACTCTGATTCATTTTCTTTAGATGCATCTGTAATTGTTTTTTTAACGATTTAGGAATATTCTGAATAAGCAACGTTTCTGCTGTTTCATTATAAAATATACTACTATTGAGTTGATTTGACGAAAAAGTCAACGATAAATCTTTATCACGCCCAGAAAATTTTACATATCGACGTAAGCTTCTCTTATCCACCAGAATTTCTTGTTCGTCTTCATCATCTCGCTTAGGATTGTGAGGCAACATCTCCCGAATAAATTTTTCACAATCTATTCCCTCCAAAGATTTAGAAAGTGTCGGAATATGAACAGTTTCATCCTTCGCTTCTTGCTCTTCACAATAAGTAATAACCTTTTCTCTAAATTCTTGTTGTTTTTCTTCAGGAATCTGTTTTGAGAAAGTGTCAACATTTTCTAAAAATTCTTTAGTCGATTTTGCCTTATCAATTTTATTACCAAAACCACTTAATTCATGCAAGACATCGGAAAGCACATCATTTCCCTTAGGTGGCACAAGAGTTAAATAATGGTATTTTGGACGCTGCTTCCAGTCATCAATACTTAATTTTAACCCACTAAGCGTGCTACCTGTATCAATGGAATAACTGGGCATTATTTCCAAAGTATCGTTAAAGGTAAGATATTCATTTTGACTGACAATAAATAGATAAAAAACTGTTTGTTTTTCTTTTGCCTCAATAAAAAAAATAAAGTGTGCATTTATTTCCCCGTTATTTTTCGTCAATAAGTCTTTAACAGATTCCATAAACTTAATCGTAAATGCACCAAACTTACTTTCATCCTGCAAAAATTTGTCTATTTCATTCGCTAACAATACGGGTTTCGTTTCATCATCGAAACTCCCATGTTTTCGACTTATGCGCGTATTAAAACTATTTTGAAGTGCGCCAAAAAGTGTGGCTGGCTGTGAATTATTTTTGAGTTCTGATTGTCGCAATACCAAATTGGCGTCCTCATCAATTTCTTTACTAAGGTGATGAGCAATAACATGTGTAATGGGCATTCGGTGTCCAATAACTTCGTTGTAAGTCTAAAAAGGAGGGAGACTATAAACTACTTAATTATAAATATCCAAGGGCAAAGTATTTAAATTTTTGTTTAAATTACAAGCAACCTAAACATTGGATTCATTTTCTTTATGGGTAAATAATCGACAAAATAACGATCATTGTGGTCGAATTTTATACAAGTAGATTAACTCACAACAAATACAAAAAGATTAATCGAATATTCCACGCTATGATAAAATGTCGGTAATCTATAATGACATCAACAATGAATTTCGACCTATTTTCCAACACCGACACCTGCCTTAATATTGAAATTCCTGATGGAAGTCTTCGCTTATACCCCCATTTCATTAAACCAGAAAAAGCTGACAATTATTTTAGATGGTTGATGGATAATATAAACTGGAAGCAGGAAAGCGTTTTCTTGTATGGCAAGGAACATAACGTACCTCGATTATCTGCTTGGTACGGAGATGAAGGGAAGTCCTATGAGTATTCAGGTGTACGTGCCGAGGCAATATCCTGGAATCCTATTTTAATATCAATAAAAGAAAAAATTGAAACTATCAGTGGTACAAAATATAACAGTGTTTTAGTTAATTTATATCGCGACGGTTCCGATGGTGTTGCATGGCATAGTGATGATGAGCCAGAGTTAGGGGCTGACCCTATTATTGCTTCCATAAGCTTTGGAGAAGCACGCCAATTTCAGTTAAAACATAAAAAACAGAGAGATTTAACCAAATCACTAGTATTGCCTCATGGCAGCTTACTTCTCATGGGCAAAAAAACACAATTGAATTGGTTACATCAAGTACCGAAGAGTAAACGTACTCTGGATCCTCGAATTAACTTAACTTTTAGGCTTGTTGATTGAAAGCGTTTTACTCTTACAAATTTTTCAATCTAATATAAAAGAAGATAAATCTAGCTTCAAAAAAATCACATTTTAGCAATGGCTTTCATATATCTTGCTGGGCTTTCATGATATGAGTTTAGCGCGTTTTGAACGCCATACTTTTGCATATAAGCAATAGAGTGTGAAAACTCAGGCAACTGACTCTCTAAGCTTTGTGCATGATGTATGATCTGGTTTGCTCGACTCTGTTTTCCCAGTGAATACAAATAATCCAGTGCCATTAACACTGCTGCAGATTCTGTAACAGTTTCTCCAGAACTACGTGCCAAAGATTTAGCAATGTCGTATTGATAGTTTTGCTTTAATTCATCGGCATAACGCATGGCTGGGTTGTGTGTTGACATGTGCAGCATTTCTGAAAAAGGGGAAACCAATGATGTCGCACCGCGTATTACGTAGATCAATCGCTGACTCAAGTATTCCTCATCATCGTGCGCATTAATATAATGTAATGCACGATTGACAGGTTGAGCATTTACCAAATAGGGTTCTTGTATATTGCCCTCTTTGTCCAGAGCGTTTACTCGTAGTACAAAATAAGTATGCTTACCTGCAAGTGCGTAATTGCCCGAACGGTTCAATACGTTTGTATCTTTACTTAACGAACTCCACGTAAAATTCACATCTTCTAAACCATTAATTTCCTGGTAGAGATAGTCGTGTACCGTTTGACAATACTTAATAATGTGTTCACTGTTCGTTTTATTATCTGGCACACCATAATGCTGGTAGGACCATGATAACTGAAAATCATCAGACCAAGGAACATTCATGTTTTGAAACTCTGTTTTTAACACATTTTCCGCATTAAAATATTCATCAGAAGTTTTATCCATTGCTGGCAAATTCATTTCTTTATGCAATGGAATAAAGTTTTCTTCTACAAATGGTGCGTCCAAGTACGGACCCTTTCCAGCTTGATCTACAAAGGATAAGTTGAAAGCTCGTGAAGATTGTTCCGATGAAATACCGGCAAAAACTAAATTCGGCATCGCTGCATACAAAGTAACACCTGCACCCAGCTTCTTCAAAAATCTTCTACGGCTTAAGTTTGGTAAAACCATAATAGTAAAAACGCCTCAGTTGTTAAAACAGATAAATGTTTTTATATAACTGCAAACGAGTAGTTTCGATTCGTTCTATATAGGTTTACGGTTGTTCTTAAAGATGTCTTTAGAATGATTTTTATATTCATAAAAACAAAAGGTTAACAGGCTGTTCAACTCGAGATCATCTTCAACTAATAGATAATGTCTCGTCATTTGCTTTAAAGAAAGATTAGTCTTATCGAAATAAAACTAACTATCAAATTTGTTTATATCACCTACAAAAAAATATAATCACAGGAGATATTTTATTCGCTAAAAATATACTGCTTAATCTGCCGTATCTTAGAGTACTTACCACGGCTTAACAAGCTAAAAAAATATTCTCTAATTTGTCCGGCCTACCCACGAAAAAATGACACAAACTATCATTAATTCTTTCTGTTTTTCGTGAGCAGGTATGATTAAAATACGCTATTTCTTTTATTTATATCAATTTAAAAAAATATTATTTATAAACTGGTTGCTGGTCGCATAATAAAACCACTGGTTTTTTTATTCCTGACCGCTTTCACTGTTCCTTCATATCCACTAACTTTGACATTAATATACTTTATTAACAAATAGCTTTTTGTATCAACAATGTATTGTGGAGAAACTAATACGTCACCACTACTTTTGCTAATCGCGTTGTAAGCTGCAGCAGATTTCACAGTACCTACTGGCCCAAAACCACCATATCCATCAACATAAGTGGAATCACCTCCAATTTTGATAAACCCAAAGATATAGGTCCCGCTCGCAATTCCTTCAAGCTTTTTAGATATATCCACGTCTAAATCTGCAGTCATTTCACTACTAACGTTAACTTCTATTGGGCTGTTAGTATGGCTTTTATTAACAGACGTACAGCCACTAATAAACACCACAAAAAACATCACAATTGTCGACAATCTGATCATTCCCATCTTGTAACTCCCCTAAAACTAAATCTTATTATTAATGGTTTCTACATCATTCCACCGCAGATATTGATTAATCTCAATAGTCAATTTTGGAAAATCAAGTTCCCAAATACACATACCAAAAATTTCATCTACCTAACAGCTTATAGCTGTAATTATCGCATTTTAAGGTATTAAAAAGAAATAATTGATCCTTTGTACTGTTTATTATTTAAATATTACTGTTTGGTAATATTTTGGAAAAATCTCGGTAATTTAGGCAAGTAATAATCAATAAGTACGATCACTTAACAGTTCTAGGAGATACAAAGAGATGAGCACACCAATGCAAAAATTAGTAGATAATTTCATCGAAAGTACGTCTAGCTCAAATACCAGTCAACAAAAACAAGACGAATATTTAACATTGAATGGCTCGATAGATGAAAATAAATATTCAAATGCGGCTAATCAAACGTTAGAATTATGTGAAAGAGATTTATACTCAGATGACGCTAATATTAGCGAAAACGCCTCCCAACAACTTGCAAAAATCGGATTTCTCGCGGTGAAGATATTAACTAAAGCCCTAAGGAGTGACATTAGTCATGTTGCTATTAATGCCGCAAATGCAATTAAGACTATTGGGCCAAATGCAAAAACTGCTGTTTTTGAACTTACCTGGATGTTACATCACTGTGACAAGAAACATAGAGAAGTTGCAGCAGCGACTTTAGGCTTACTTAGATCCCTTCCTGGTGTATCCGTATATGCGCTTGCACAAGCGCTAAAAGATCATGAACTCACAGTTCGCCAATATGCTTCTGCAGCATTGGGCGAATTTAATGGTGCTGATTTAACCTATGTAACTAACGAAATGCAACTCGCTATTCATGATCCAGATAAAAACGTTGAAACATTTCTTCAATATGCATTATCTAAAACAGAAGCGTAAGAAAAATACCTACCAATATTAGTAGTACAAACGTCGGCCTAATAATTATTTGATTAATATTCGACAGCAACTTTTTTACTCATCATTGCAATAGTATTTTAATTCAACTATTAACCTTCAAATAAGATTAAAAAAAACAAAAGTAGATATTTCATTGCCAACTATCTACTCAAAAATAATTACCCTCCACCATACATATTTAATTTACATGTTATTGGTTAACAATGATCATTTGCTTTATCTTCAGATATCAACTAAAAATAGTGTAACAACAAAAAAAATAAACTTCTAATTAATGTGGGGGAATCACATGCATCGAGTCATCTTAAGTATGGCATTACTTGCTATACTGGCGGGGTGTGCAGAAACATTGTCACCAAGTAATCAATCTCAAAAACCAAAAGCATATACCACTTCCAATCGTACACCTGTAATAGTTACTTCCGATGAAATGGATATCTCTCAATTACCGAATGCGATTCGAATTGACGAAAATTCTGTTGTAGTAATGAACGATATTAATCGTGAATTTGAAACCTCTACTATTAAAGGCAATCGTGCAATTGGCAGCCGAGCACTAACGCCAATAAACACAAAGTCGACAGGTGTTAGTCAAGTCGTTGAACGAATTTATTACAAAGCCGGGGAAGTTGGTAGTTATGCAACGTTTGAATATGATGCAACTGGCATACGAACAAAACGAACGTATTTTAATGCTTCAGGTATCGATGGTTTATGGTTTACAGCAGATGATGTTATTTCCAATTATTCACTTTTCAATACTCAGCAAGGCACCATTAAACCCTATGTAATTAATCACAGTGATGCTGGGCCTGACACCATATGGTTTACAGCCGATGATGTCATTGAATATTATATGGCGGACATAATCGATCTGACCACTGGCGCAATTATCGCGATTGCAAGGCATAACTCAACCGGTGTAGATGGAACTTGGTTTACCGCAGACGATGAAATCAGTTTTGCCAACGTCGAAAATACCCTCGCCGATGGTAGTAACGAATGGATTCAATATCGCTCTGCCGGTGCGGACATGGATTGGGCCACACTCAGTGACAATGAAATACGGCACTATTCAACAACAAGCTTCACCGCCACTGGTGATTACGAACGTCACGTGTTTTACGTCAATCCTGGACCAGATGGACTAACCTATAGCAGTGATGATGTCATTGGTTTCTATCATGACTATGCTCAAAACGCACAAAACCTACTCCACCAAAGTATAAAATATATTGACCCAGGCATTGATGCTATCTGGTTTACAGCTGATGATCCCATTTCACGATGCGGCTCAGGTGACTTCAATGCTGACAATAAGATAAGTCAGTGGACTAACTTCAAACCAGGCATCGATCTTTTATGCTTTACTACAGACGATGTTGTTTCGCACTATCATAATTATTTTTATGACGCCACAGGACACTTGTTGACTTCAAATACCTTTTTAGGAAGCGGGCTTGATACAACATGGTTTACGGAAGATGATAATCTTGTTCAAACATGCAAACTTGAAGCTATATGATAAAACACTTAATTCTACTTGATTAGAGTAGTACATGTTGAATTCAAGTAATCAATATACCTTTACTGTGAACCTGAATTTCTTATATTACTATTTACAAAAAAACCTGAGGAAAAAACTTTTTTCAAGCAACTCATCAAATTACATTGACAACATCTGTACCGTTCAAATTTTCTAAATAAAAATTATTCGAGTGTTTAACGTTCCATCATCGTCGAAAATAAGGGTATATCAACAGAGCTTTTACTTATCAAACCAATCGCAGTAACAGTTTGCAAGATGATACCATCAAATCATTTATGACGAATATTAAAAATCTTTTGCTGCTAAAATATACGAGTAATTGCCTTTTTGCCCGTGTGCATATTGTTTTTCTGCTATCTCTTGAATTTTTTCGATGGAATCATCGAATGCTAATAAGTAGTTTTTTTCGGTGTCACCGATGTCAGGGCATAATCGTTTAAGCGCATCAGTTTCGACATAGAAAGAAACCTCTATTGCGCTATCATATCCCCAGAACAGGACTCGATTATTGTTTTCATCAAAACTTCGACTTGGATTGGGAAAGTGTAACTTCATGTGTTATTTACTCATACGTTATAGCACTTTATATATAAAAAACTATATATGTTTAATTTTCACGGTGCTGCATTATAAACTTGCCCATGTTGTTACCACTCTACACCACCTGATCAAAGAAACCTAAACAATTCTCAGTAGTTGAAGGAAGGGTGATATTTTTTCAAGCTTTCAAATATATAGATAGAAAATCGATTTTTCTATCTATAAAGAATCTTCAGAAAATCAGACTAATCTTAGCTGGACACTTAAGCACTCAATTTTACAGGCTCATATCCAGACTTTAACACGCCACTGGCATCCAGATAAGCAAGTAATTGATTCACCGATTCAGCAACACTAAGTAAACTGGCTTGTATATGTACTTCCGGATTTTCTGGTGCTTCATATGGACTATCAATACCAGTAAACAGCTTAATTTCGCCACGCAAGGCTTTTTCATAAAGCCCTTTAGGGTCACGTTGCTGACATACCTCCAGTGAGGCATCCACAAATACTTCTACAAACTCATTTTTGGGTAAAATATCACGAACTAGACGTCGATCGGCTCTAAAAGGCGAAATAAATGCGGCTAGTGTTATCAAACCAGCCTCTGCCGCAAGTTTTGCGACTTCACCAACACGACGAATATTTTCTTTACGATCTTCATCCGAAAAACCCAAATCTTTGCACGGCCCATGGCGCACATTATCACCGTCTAATAGATATGTATGATACCCTTGCTGAGTAAGTATCTGTTCTAAAGCGCCTGCAATTGTTGATTTCCCCGACACGCTGAGCCCAGTAAACCAAATCACTAGCGGTTTTTGTGATTTCTGGTTTGCTCTAGTATGTTTATCAACGGCATGATCATGCCAAACTAGATTATTCATTTTTTTTAACTCCTGTTATATAAATACAGAAGAATAAAGATTTAAAAAGTGGCTTAGTCATGCAATCCACACTCTCTTTTTAAACCGAAAAATCGGGTATCTTCTTCGCGCATGCCCTCCAATAACGGGCGGCTACTATGATAGTCACCCACTGAAACATACCCTTGATCCCACAAAGGATGATAGGGCAGATTGTGTTTTGTGAGGTAACGATGAACATCCCGATTACTCCAGTTGATGATAGGATACATTTTTAAGCGATCATCTTGCATACGCAAAACCGATAAATCCTTTCGGCTAGATGACTGTTGTCGCCTAAGGCCACTAAAGCAAATCCCTGCGTCCAGTTTTTTAAGCGCTCGGTTCATTGGTTCAACTTTGTTAATTTGATTATATCGAGCTAAACCATCCAACCCTTGCTCCCAAAGTTTGCCATATCGCTTTTCCTGTGTTGCGGGTAATAACTCGGATCGAAAAACATGAAGATTGAGCATTAATCTATCTGTTAACTCTGTAATAAATTGATACGTTTCTTCGAATAAATAACCTGTATCAATCAATACCACCGGGATATCAGCTTTTATCGAAGTCATCAGATGTAACATGACCGCACTCTGGATGCCAAAGCTGGATAGTAATACTGGTGTGCCTGGCAGACATTCTAATGCCCAACTAATACGCTGTTCTGCTTGTTGTGTTTCGAGCCATCGATTCGTTGCTAACAAAGATTCCAGGTCGTCAGTCAAAGTGGCATTTATTATGTTGGGATTAATCATAAAAATCCACCACTGGATTGACTACAGGTGTAATATAACCTTGACGAACAACAAAGTCGCCCAACCTTTCATCAATTTGTTTTTCTGCAGCAAATTTTTCAAGCAATTCATCAATCACTTTGAGAATAGCAGCTTCGTTCAAATTTTCTCGATACAATTTATTCAAACGTTTACCGTGACCATCGCCGCCGAGCATTAAGTTATAACGGCCGGGACCTTTGCCAATCAAACCAATCTCAGCCACAAAAGGTCGAGCGCATCCGTTGGGGCAACCCGTCATACGTACGACTATTTCAAGATCACCTAAACCATGCTTATCCAGTATCAACTCGACTTTACTTAACAATAGAGGAAGATACCGCTCAGCTTCTGCCATAGCTTGAGGACAACTGGGAAATGCTACACATGCAAGGCTATTTAATCTAAGTTGAGTGATTTTCTTGTCGATCAAACCATACTGCATGGCAAGATCTTCAATATCTTGTTTTAGGTTTTCAGCTATTCCAGCTATGATTAGATTTTGATTCGGGGTTATACGAAAATCGCCTTTATGAATCAATGCAATTTTACGTAAACCACTTTTTATGTTTAATAAATTATTATCTATGATACGGCCATTCTCAATGAATAACGTCAAGTTCCATTTTTCATCACTGCCCTGAGTCCATCCATATCGATCCCCTTGCAGGTCTAATATTACTTCCCGTGAAGCATGGAATTTGATATTGGCTCGTTCTTCAACAAGTTCTTTGAAACGTGTTATACCTAGTTTTTCGATTGTGTATTTCAGACGAGCATGTCGACGAGATATTCGCTCACCTTCATCACGCTGTACAGTCACTACCGCTTCTGCAACTTTAAGCACGTCTTGTAGTTCGACAAAACCTAACTCATCGGCTAAACGAGGAAAAGTTGTTTTGTCGCCATGTGTGGTACCCATCCCCCCGCCGACAAGTACGTTGAAACCTATTAGAACTCCGTCTTTTTCAATGGCGACAAAACCCAGGTCATTTGTGTAAATGTCTACATCGTTAACCGGTGGAATCGCTATCGCTGTTTTAAATTTTCTAGGCAGATAAGTTTCACCGTAAATGGGCTCCTCTTCTTTTTGACTCTGCTTCTCACCATCCAGCCAGATTTCATGATATGCACGTGAATTAGGTTTTAAATGTTCGCTAATTTTCTGTGCCCATGCATAAACCTCAGTATGCAAAGCAGATTGCTGTGAATTTGGATTACACATAACATTACGATTGATATCGCCACAACCACCAATGGAATCAATCATTGCTTTATTGATCTGCTGAATCAGTGGTTTTAAATTACGCTTTAAAATTCCATGATACTGAAATGTTTGACGTGTTGTGAGTCGAATTGAACCATTGCCAAGTCGGGTACTGATATCATCAATTGCCAACCATTGTGCCGGCGTGCACACGCCTCCGGGCAAGCGTGCGCGTAGCATGAAACTGTAATCAGGTTCAAGATAGCGTTGCACACGCTGTTGTCGTAGATCGCGATCATCCTGTTCATAGAACCCATGAAATTTACTGATTTGTGCATCTTCAGGACTGAGTGAACCGGTCAATTCATCTGTGATACTCTGTTCCAACGTACCACGCAGAAGGTTACTATTCGCTTTTATCAATTCATTCTGGTTGACTTTAATATCCATTAATAAACATCCTTTAAGTAACGCGTTTGCGAACGTAGATCGGTGAGATAAGTTTCTGCATCCTGACCTTTTTCAGTACCATAGAGTGTGATGATTTCGGCAATCGCCTCGTGAACGGCTTTCTCCATTTTGATACTACCGCAAACATATATCCGAGCGCCCTGCTCCAACCATTGATAAAGGGTTTCCCCTTCTTCACGTAATTTATCTTGCACATACGTATGGTTCAGGGAGTCACGGGAAAAAGCGAGACTTGCACGTTCAAGGAAACCGGCTTTACGAAAATTAACCCAATCTTGTTGATATAAAAAGTCTTCTCGAAACTGCCGATTACCAAATACCAGCCAGTTTTTCCCACGCGCACCATCAATTTCACGCTGTTGTAGAAATGCACGATAGGGAGCTATCCCGGTGCCAGATCCGATTAGAATAATGTCTGTATCTCCGTTTTCTGGTAAACGAAATTGCGAATTTTCAGCCACATAAACACCAATCAAATCGTCTTGTTGAACACGCTCAGCAAGGTAGTTGGAAGCCGTCCCCAAATGCTCTCGTCCATGAGCCTCATAACTCAACTCAGAAACAGTTAAGTGTACTTCGTCATCAGCAACCTGCTGACTTGATGCGATGGAATACAATCGTGGTTGCAAGGATTGCAATACATTCACCAGTGATACAGCGTCGACCTTGGCGGGAAACTCTGAAATTAGATCGATAACTTGGCGATCCTGAGCAAACTCACGCAGTCTTCTAATGTCCTCGGCCAATGATAATAAGGTTTCCGACGCAGATAACGTGGCCCATTTTGCAACCACAGTAGGGTGTAATAATGTCAATTCCAGTTTTTCTAAAAGTGCCTGCGACAATGTCATTGTTTGACCATCAATCGTGACACTAGCGTCTTGTTCTAATTGAGTCACCTTGAGGATTTCATCCACCAATGCAGGATGATTTCTACTCCACACTCCGAGCGCATCGCCCGGCTGATAATGAACAAGCTGAGGATCTATTTCAAGAACGAGATGATGAACATTTGCCATAGCCTTATCAGTTGTTAGCCGACGGTTTTCAAGAACCGTAGCCTTATACGGATTTAATCGGTCAATACGCGGATGGCTGCTTTCTGACGAAATATTTACCACATTAACATTCTGTTCTGGCATAAGTTGACGTGCCTGCAGAATTACTTCACTCCGCCAATCGGTGGCAATTTCCTGAAAACTTACGTCAGCGTCAATACGTGCTAACAAACGTTTAGCACCCAGTACTTCAAGTCGATTGTCAATTTGTTTACCCGCTTCACAAAAATATTCATAACTGGAATCACCCAGTGCAAACACACTAAAGCTAAGGTCTTCCAATTTGGGGGCGCGGGAGCTAAAAAGATATCGATGAAATTCTGCCGCACTTTCTGGTGGTTCACCCTCGCCGTGTGTGCTGATCACCAATGTAAGAAATTTTTCCTTAGTGATATCTCTAGGTTTAAAATCTGCAATAGAAAGCACGCGGACATTAACACCTTGCAGCTTGGCCTCCTCAGCTAGCTGCTCTGCGATTCCCCGACCATTACCCGTATGTGTTGCGTACAATATTGTGGCAAGTGGACTGATAGCTTCATTTTGTGCTGGCGATTCGGCCTGGCTTAAGGCAGCTAAATAACCACTGGCCCAGGAAATCTGATGCCGTGTTAAACCTAATACGGCTTGAGTTAGACGTTGTAGATCTAGCTTGCTTAGCGCTGAATCTGGATAAGATTGTTTCGTTAATGAACTGGATTGCATTTTAATTACCTGAACGTTAATAGGACTAATAGACCCGATGAAAGACATCTTGAGCGAGTCGATTAATCATGTAAAATGATGCTTTATGATAATCAATCAAAAAATATGATATGGAACTGAGACAACTTCGCTCATTAATCGCATTAACTGAATGTGGGTTTAATGTCACTCAAGCCGCAGAAAAATTGCACTTGGTTCAATCGGCCGTTTCTCAGCACATCACGCGCTTAGAAACTGAGTTAGGTGTCATTTTATTAAATCGCCAGGGAAAACGAATGAGTGGACTCACATCCGCTGGTGAACAAGTTTTGCTTCACGCACATAAAACCCTGGCGGAAACTGAAAACATATTGGCAATCGGCAGAGATTTTGTCGATGAAACCCATGGCACCTTACGTATTGGTACCACTCATACACAAGCTTGTTACATATTGCCGCCGATTCTAAGAGTTTTCCGTCGTTTATACCCCGATGTCGTAGTGCAAATCCACCAGAGTAACCCGCAGCAACTCGTCGAAATGACAATGAAAGACAAGGTGGACCTATCCTTTTGCACAGAAGCGTTGGCAGATCACACAGCGCTCACCGCACACAGTTGTTATCGTTGGAATCGAAGCTTGATCGCACCCAAGGGGCATCCGATTCTCGAACAACACCCACTCACTCTAGCACTGCTATGTAAACACCCCATCATCACCTATGTTCATGGTTTTAGCGGGGCTGGACGATTCCGCAATAGCTTCGCACGTCTTGGACTAACGCCAAAACTAGCACTCAGTGCAGCTGATTCAGATGTCATCAAAACTTATGTCCGAGAAGGATTTGGGGTAGGTATTATTGTGAGTTTTGCCTATTCCGACAAAACGGATAATGATTTAGATATCAAGGATCTCAGCAGATTATTTCCTTGGGAGGTTACGAGCATTGCCTACAGCCGTGACAAATATTTACGCCGATATGAAAAGCATTTCATTGAATTACTGCAAACGGGTATTGCCGATAATGGTGTCAGCATCACTGAAACCAAACCCAAAACAGTATCAAATGTTTTAGAAACGATGACTGCTCATTATAGTAAATTGCCCGAAAAAATAGATTAATTTACACCCTCAACGTGTTTCAAACTTTTTGTAAACAGACTTATTTTGCCTCTCTAACATTTTATAAATATTTTTCCATCTTATTGGATACTTTTTTAACATAACCACGAGTTTCTCTGAAGGGCAAACGCTTAACCAGTGTTTGGTACACTTCATCTGGTGTCATTTTATTAATATGTTTCACTGCCAGACTAAAATTTTTCTTTTTAATAAACGCCCTTGCAACATTACTTGCTCCTGTATTGTATGCTGCAATGGCACAATATATTCGACTTTGAGGGTCTTTCACTTTACTGAGATATTTGTGATACAGCACATGTAAATAGGCGGAGCCCACGTTAATGTTATTCTCCGTACTGTACAAATAAGAAGGCGCTAATATCTTCGCTTTTCCATAAAGATGTTTGGTAGCATCTTTTCCTGCGCTTCTAGGTACAATTTGCATTAAACCGTAGGCTGGGATATGGGATTTTGCCATGGGATTAAAGCTACTCTCTGATTCGATGATGGCAAAAATAAGTGCTGTTGGTATCTTGTGTTTTTGAGAAGATAAACCCACACTTTCTGCATATCGTATGGCTTTTTGTAAAACTGAAGTTTGAATATCAAACGAAGAATGAAATACCCTTTTACCGGGGACTTTGGCCTGTAATATTTTATTTTTTACAAAGTTATTATTTTTATTTGATACTTTAACTATACCGGAATAGTTGAAGGTGACTGATGTTAAATCCTCGAATGAAAATAGACGATTATCTTCCGGTGATCCACGCTTTATCAATTGTGTATCTGAAGGCAGTCTCGCTTCAACCTTCTGCGCGACAATGTCTGCTTGAAAAGCATCGGCTTCTGTCGTATTCAGTAAGGCATAGACTTCTTTTTCCATCTTGAGCTTGATAGCCCTTTTATCTCTGTCTGTTTCGTTTAGCAACAATTCAACACTAATTTTTCCAGATTCATAATCAACCGACCTTCTTACATTATCCTCATCCACATAACTGACCCACTCAGACTCCGACGATGATTTAAACTCCCCCCATTGTTTCTCAATCTTATCTTTATATGCTGAATGTTCCTCTTCATAAATCTTGTCATATTCCTTAAAACTTAATGCAAGATTATCTTTATCAGCAGACGATTGCTCTGCTCCGTCATCTTCAAGATTGGCTACTTCCGCTTTCTGATTAAAAAACAAATCGATATCTGCTAAATCACTCAAAACCATCAGAATGATAAAAGCAGACATGGGAAGTGTAAAAATGACAATATTTTCTTTTTTCATGATGGAGTAGTTCTAATCCTTGAAACGTTTTATTTCAAAATCCTAATATAATCGCAACATGAAAATGATAATATTTAGGTTGTAAATTAATCGTCAGTACTAAGGATATTACGCACAGAAAACAAAATTGTATGTGTTTGTGTTCACATAAAAAGAGGGAGCAATTAACCGTTTGACAAATTAAATCAATTGCTTAGAACTGGTGTTTGGGTAAAAAGGTAAGGCTCTTATAAGTATAGAGCCTATTTTTTAATCGCTCCAGGATTTATCACTATTATGAATAATCATATTTCAAGACAGAAAGTAATCCAGGAAAGAAGACTTATTAAAACACTTCTTGAAACTGAAGGGTTTCCGATCCCAAGATGAATAAAACTAGCAATTGCTTGCCATACAAGTTGAGAGGACTTGATTTCTATTGAGGTCTACCAGAATTTCAGCGGCTTCGCGAAGTGCCACGCGCTGAAGTTCTTCACCCAACTTTTCACTTTCCTCTTCCTTGATGTCGTCTTGATCTAAAGCAACTTTTTTGATTCCGCGGGATTCACGAAATTTATTTAACTGATCATTTCGTTGCTTCTCTCTTTGTTCTCGTTCTTTCTGTCTTGTTTCTTTTAGAAGAGAGAGTTCTTTATCCTTCATTGATTCTTGTCTTAACATTGCTTGATCATGAAGAAAATTAAAACCACTATTGGATTTTACACGTTCTAAATGACGCTTTTTAATGTCGTCCAATTTCATTGGACTATGAAGACTTGGGGTAAATTTTGCGGCAGAAATTTTTGCAAAAGGTAAGGCGTTTTCCAAAGATCGCTCCCCTTGGTCCTCACTCTGTATTGCAGTGGGGAAGACAATATCAGGAACTACACCACGATGCTGAGTGCTATCACCATTGACACGAAAAAACTGTGCCATGGTAATTTTAAGTCGACCTAAGTTAAATTTATCTTCCTTAGAATACTTATTTAAATCAATCACTGATTGTACCGTGCCTTTCCCAAAAGTTGGTTCACCTAGAATGATACCGCGCCCATAATCTTTTATCGCCCCCGCAAAGATTTCTGATGCAGATGCACTGTTATTATCAACTAATACGGCTAACGGACCACTATAAGCAATACTCTCGTCTTTATCTTCATTTAATTGTATTTCACCATTGGTATTTCTAATTTGTACAACAGGTCCAGTTTTAATGAATAAACCGGTAAATGAAACGGCTTCAACCAACGAACCACCACCATTCCTGCGTAAATCCACCACGATTCCATCGACTTTTTCGGCACGGAGTTCATCAATAATTATTTGAGTATCGCGAGTTGTGCTTCTAAAATCCTTCTCTCCTCTTGCTGCTGCCGCAAAATCCATATAAAACGTTGGGATCTCGATAACACCAATCCTTTGTTTTTTAGATCCGTCCGGGATTTCAATAATGGATTTTTTAACTTGCTGTTCTTCAAGTTTAATTTTATTTCTCACTATGGTGATAGTTTTGTCGGAACCACCCGGACCACTATCTTCAGGCAAAATATGCAATTGGACAATTGAATCTTTAGGTCCACGGATTCTGTCAACAACATCATCCAAACGCCACCCAACAACATCTTCAACCTCATTAGTCCCCTGTCCAACACCAATAATCTTATCACCTGAGTGAAGTTGATGACTTAAATCTGCAGGCCCACCCTTGATCACACGCTTAACAACCGTGTGTTCATCAATTGTTTGCAAAACTGCACCAATACCCTCGAGTGATAAACTCATATTGATATTGAAGTTTTCTGATGTACGAGGTGAAAAATAAGCGGTATGAGGTTCTATATTACGAAGATATGAATTAATAAACGCTTCATAGACATCTTCAGATTTAAGTTGACTGGCACGTGTTTTAAATCGTGTATATCGTTTACGCAAAGTTTCTTTGAGTTCTTTCACTTCCTTTTTGGCAAGCAACAATGTGAGATAATCATTTTTCACTCGCTTGCGCCAAATTTCATCTAAGGCTTTTTTATCTTTCGGCCAGGCTGCTTCCTCGCGATCAAACACATATGTTTCATCGATCGAAAAATCAAATTCCTGTTCTAAACGCTGTAACGCATAATTCGCTCGTTCAATACGACGCTCATTAAATTTTTGAAACATTGTAAATGCTGAGGATAAATCGCCCATCAGCAAGGCATCATCAAATGAAGATATGTACTGCGTAAATTGGTCAATATCACTTTGTGTAAAAATATTACGATTGGGATCGAGTGTTTTTAAATACTCATCAAAAATCTCAGCTGACTGGTCATCATTCAACCGAACTTGACTATAGTGAAGCTGGTCTACGAATTTGGTAATCATGATTGTAGAGAGGCTGTGTTTTGGCAAGGGTTCGAGTTGCTTTTGAGATGTGGCTGAAACTTGCCCAATACTAATGAAAATCAGCAATATAGCGAGAAATACATATCTTATAGTCATAATTTTACCAAATTAGAGAAGAACAATACTGTAATTATAAACCACCTTTTAGATATAACGAGCAAAAAACCTACCAGACTACCAACGTTTCTTCCCTAAGCTTAATGGCATTTTCTGATGGTAATACCTTTAGATCGGCTTTTCTAAAAAATGATTAAATATTAATAAGAGTGTGAATTATATACACTTATGAGGTAATTATAAAAGTAACTTTATAATCTTAAGCTGAATTTTTTAACTATCGATATACGCAAACACGGTAAGATAGATTTATCCCAAACTCCTCTGTACTCGGCGATTTAAAACATGCACCTGAAGCAACACCTTCCTTTGTTTTCATCTTTGGTGTTATTCTCATTAACAACTAAGCCTCTCATTTCATTTAATTTCAGATATTTGGGATAAGGTTGGGCTATCCATAAAGAATATTACGTACCCCATGACATATAACAAATTGTGATACTTAAAGTCATAAAAGGAAAATAGTTATGCCATTAGATGTGAGTCATGTTTTAAATGAATTAAGAAGTAATCCATTGGAATTTATGCGCCACTATAAAATAATGATTGCAGGTGGTACAGAGAATGGTGCTTCCGGTGTTGCCACATTTTATTTTGAAGATAAATTAATGACGGCGACTGGGTTTACTACGGGACGTAGTGGCGCAAAGGGTAAAACGAAGGAGCGGCCAATTATTAAATTCTACCACCGCTCCCCTACACAACCGGCGCCAGATGCCGCCCAAGGTTTGTTTAACGCCCATTATTGTTCCATGCATACTGATGGCCCCATGGCGGCTTTAGGTGCAACACATCACCCACTTCCTTGTGGAGGCGTTACGGACAACGCGAATCCTGACATAATGCTTACTTCACAGCTCTCCAATTGCACATTCGGTGTTGGAACTCCGTCCGCCGGCACACAGTTAGTTACCCATATGCAACCCAATCTAGGCGGTGGTCATGACAGAAATCATTTACATGCAACCGTGACGGGTGGTTTTGCCAATGGCGTTGACGCAATTTTTGAGCGAGAAAATCAAGGAGCAAATACGGGCTACGGAAATTTAGCCAATCGCTCAACAATTGTAGGTGTACGCAGCGGTGGCCAGTGGCATTTTTATTCCCAATCGTACCAAGGCGGCGGCGCAGGTGGTGATTTATTGCAGGCACAACAGTTAACATAGAAATATAAAAGACTTAACGCTGTGCACTAACCGTAAGCCTTATCATTTGCATAACAATATTGGGAAACGCCACCCCAATGATAATCTTCATGGTGCTCGACTAACATAAGATACATGGTTCCTCGGTTGGTTTCATGATCATAGTCATGAAAATGATGCCAAACATATCCATCCGGTGTTTTATCATATTTGTAATAATTGTTTGCCTGATCAAAGTCACCACCTCGAGTACCCGTATATTCTATCGAGATCATTTTAGTATAATCACGACCAGGATTTAAACCGGGTTGCGGCAATCCACCTACCAAAAATGTTTCGATTGATCGCTCTCCGTCGTAGGGTGGCGTATAACGAAGAGGAGGATTCCTTTCTCTTGTACCTAAAGGTGCCAATAAAAAGCCTTCGAATTCTTCCTGTGTCTCAAAAAGTCCACGAATTTCGCGTGTTGCCCAGCCTTCATCTGCCATTTCGGCGAGCTTTTGTCTTGTTAGTGGCATTTTTAATCCTCTACTTAGTTAGGCAAATGAGTCGTTTAAATTTATATATTATTGCCTACCCTTTTATCATTTCAAGCCTTTACTCATACCAAACTATTAAAAATACTCCTCAAATTCATATTCTCGACTTATATGCTAATAATACGATCATCATTTGATCCCTATCGATTATAGATCTATCCATTTCTCGATTTCTGCCTCACGCAATATTTTCTCAGATTTTCTGAAAATCTCACCCTGAATTCAGAAATCAATGCCCATTTGTAAATTTATGTTAATTGTTCAACAAACTTGTCGTCTTTTGTGTAGTTAAGACTTATAATGCGCCTGCCTTAAAAATACGACAATCCTTACTGGGATAATAAAAAGGCTATAATTTTTGCAGAATAAATAATGATAAAACTGCAAAGCGGCTCAGGTTACTGAGTCAATTATGTAAACGGGGATAAATCACAAAATGAATTCTGTACCAATAGAAATTGCACTTATTGTTGCCATTTTTTTGCTGGCTATTACCATCGGATTAATTCACGGTATTTTTACTGGCTTAGCGTTCTTGTTAATCGCAAATATTGCATTACCCAGTATCATTAAATTTCAACCGTTTGGTCGAAAATTAGATAAAAAACCACTTTAAACAGTTCGAGAGTAAAGCATTACACAATAAACTTCACATTATTTTAGTTTAAATTCTGTCGCTTCTTTCTAGAAAAATAATATTTCAACACAAAGTATAAACTAAAAATTGCAACAACCCCACCAACCCATAATATTTCAATGGCCCACAACACGCCTTCCATGTGCTCAACCAACCATTCATCCATTTTTCCATCCTCTCATATAATTTGAAATTTAATTTTAGTTATAACGATGCTCTAAAACTCGATGCTAATTCTATGACAACAACAGACATGGCCACATACAACATAACTAACCCAAAAGTATACATTGAATGATATCTAGATTTAGATATTTCTCTAATGCCATCGTAGAGGTTTAGAGAAAATAAAATACAAGAAAGTCCAACAAGACATATCGCAGAATAATTATTAGGTACCAAACCAAATAATAAATTGGAATTTTCTTCAAACTCAGTTACGCCAATCGCCAGAAGTAACGAACACATCATATAGTTTCTTACATGATCAAAGACTGATTTCGACAACCCCTTATCCAAGGCAGCGTTAAATTTCTTAATTTTATTCATTGAACTCATTCTTTTTCACTTTCAAATTGCTATCACTTTATGACTCTGTTCTAACCTAAATACTTTCAAAGACTCCCTTATCCGTATTTTTTCGGGCCTTATTTGCAGGAAATATAGTCCCATTCATCGTGATATAAACGCCATGCGGTAAACATTGCGCAGCCGTAATTGCACTACCGAAATTAAAAAGAGCATCAGTATGACTTACACAATATGGAATCATTGAACCAAAAATAACAATGGTTTTATTTTTGATTACTTTCGCTAAAGCTGACGCAGTCTCCGCTGCCGTACTAGTACCGTGTACAATGACAATTGTTTCTTCTGAACAATTCGCACACTTCTCAGCTATAATATTACGCTCCTTATCCGTAAAGCCATTGCTATCCATTAACATTAACGTTTCTATTGTGATTGGATAGGTACAACGCCCTTGCTTAAGCATAGTTTCAACATGCGACTGCTGAAATTCTAGATTCTCTTCAACTTCGTTATAAACCTTGTCAATCGTTCCACCAGTAACAAATAGACGCATTGGTTAATCCTACCATTAGTGTTTTTTAATGAGTATTTCAACAGTAAAATACCCGACATATTGCGCTAGATTACTATAAAGCCCTTCATAGCTTTTAATTCCATATAATGGTTCTCGTACATGACTATAGATTTCTGCGCACTAAACTCACATAGTTATTTTGAAACTTAATCAAAACGCCTTATTCTAGATAATAAGCGACGTTAATATACAAATCGCAAATTAATTACTCTGTGTTAGTATCTGGGTAAATCATTAATACTAATCAAGTTTATAGGTGTACCTACTACGTTCTAAAAATTAAAAAAAGTCGTACTTCATAATAAAAACAACACAATAGCGTAGCTCTAGGGGAGCAACCAATGAAAATATGCAAACTCTACTCACTTTTATTTGTAAACACCAAATTTAAAATAACACTTTTTGCTCAACTAATACTTTTAACATTACTGCTCAATGATCATGCTTATGCTCAATGGCAAAAATTGGCGAATTTTCCAACAAATAATATACGAACAATTGCTATTAATCCTATAGAACCGCTCCATATATGGGCTGGAGCAGATTCCACTCCAAACAATATTACTGCTGCAGGGTTATATAACAGCAGAAATGGTGGCTCGACCTGGTTGCAAGTAAACGAGATAAATAACCAAGGCATATCTCTAGCTGGAAACCCGGTAAGTTCAATTTCCCTCGCGCCAGATAACACAATTTCATCCCAATTTATGTTAGTTGCCTTTTCAAACTTGGGTATTTATCGCTCAACAGATGGAGGTAATACTTTTTCTCCGGCACAAATACAAAACTCTCAAAGTCCAGGCCATTATCTAACGCAAAATATTGATCAGGTTATTATTACAAAACAACTGGGTATAACACGCAAACTTTATGCAATTTTAAATTCCAATGATTATGAACTTGGCACAGCGAGCACATCCGGATTATATTCCGCAACAATATCTACACCTACGCAAGAAATAATATGGCTAAAAGTCGGATCACTTCAATCCCCGATTAACAAGTTAGTTGTTGATCCCAATAATTCCGATAATCTTTATATTACTACTTCTAGCTATCGATTTATGAAATCTATTGATGGTGGTTTAAACTTCATTGATTCAAACTCAGGTTTACCTATTGGAACCCAAGCAGTTATATCTGATTTTGTTATTGATCCTACGATGAGTAATATTCTTTATGCCTCAGGATCACAATTCGATGTTAAAGGATTTTACAAATCAACAAATTCAGGACAGTCATGGACTGTTGTGAATCAATCTGAAGAATTTCATCGCATAGTCGTCGATAGCTCGAACGGATTGAAAAAGATCTATACAATAAAAGCTGAAGTACCATTAGTAGACACACAGTCTCAATATTCTGTTTATCAAAGTCAAAATGAAGGTTTGAGTTGGAGCAAGCTGGATAATTCAATTCAAAATGAATTGACGGGTAATAGACTTAACACAATCGAATTGCAAAATAGAATTCTTTTTGTGGGCGGTGAAGATGGTTTATTTACTTTTAATGATGAAAATTCAACATCAAGTGCACCAAGCTCCTCAGCTGGTACAGGAAATAATGGCAATATTAATTTAACAGTAAACCCAGATAGTGTCGCTATTACAGCTGGGCGCTCGCTTACATTCAATCTAACTGCCTCAAATCAATCTCAATCTTCTATTTCAAATGTAACAATAACGAGTACTGGCCTTCCAAATGGTATACAAGCCATTTTACTTTCCGATATTTGTTTCTTAGATGCTGCAATAATCACTTGTAATATAGGATCACTAAACGTAAATGAACCTATTGTGCTGTCATTGTCATTAATTCTTCCTGGCACTTTACCTGATTTTGTACAATCAATATCTTTTGAGCTAGATGCGCCAACACTTGATGCTCCAATTATTGCGAATGTGAGTTCATCTAATTCTGTTGGAGCATTAACAGCTATTTCAGGGGCTACTACAGTAAAAGTAGGTGATAAATTTAGTACAGGTACCTTACTAGCGATGAATTCAAACGAAAATACCGAATATGTCCTTGCCGGTGACCCACCATCTAAAGGCACTTTCTTTTGGAATTCACAAAATTGCGATAACCAAACTTCATGCAATGATGGCAATTTTTCCTATATTCCAAACGACAGCTCAGGAGGCCAAACCGAGATAATACAATTTTATGTTAGAAATAGCGCCACGCTTGAGACATCGGCATCGACTGAATATATTATTACTATTAAAAATCGTGATGGCAGAGCTGCATATTTTGGGCTTTGGTCTCTATTATTCTTAATAGTGACATTACTTCTTTTTCGACACAAAAATTATTTATAGCGTGGATGTTAAATAATTACCAAGAATTTCTTTGAAAGCATATTCGACATACTCAAAGTAAGCCCAACATTTCCTGCTTTCTTTGCTCACTCACAAAACTTGCCTCAATGCTATTTTTAACTAATCGTATTGCCTGGTCTTTAGTCATATCAAGCGATTGAGCCAAAGCCTCGAAATTTTCTGTCATATAACCACCAAAATAGGCAGGGTCATCAGAATTTACAGTAACACAAACTCCCTTTTCTAACATATCCAAAATATTGTGTTTTGACATATCATCAAACACGCATAATTTTGTATTCGACAATGGACAAACTGTTAGAGGCAATTGCGTATCAACGAGGTATTTTACTAATTCTGAGTCTTCAGTGGAACGAACACCATGATCGATTCGAGAAACTCTCAAATCATTTATCGAAGTCCAAATATATTCTGCTGGCCCCTCTTCACCAGCATGCGCTACTGTTAGTAGCCCCAACTCGCGTGCTTTTGCAAAAACGCGGCTAAATTTCTCCGGCGGTTGTCCTTGCTCAGAACTATCTAAACCTACACCGATAATTAAAGCCAAAAATGGTTCCGCTTGGGTCAGTGTTTTGAATGCTTCTTCTTCACTAAGGTGTCGCAAAAAACACATTATAAGATGACTGCTAATGCCCAGTTGATTCTCCGCATCTTTCAAAGCACGTGAAATACCTTTCACCACAACTTCAAAGGACACACCTCGGTCTGTATGCGTTTGAGGATCAAAAAATGGCTCAACATGAACAACATTTTGTTCATGGCATTTCTGCAAATACGCCCATGTTAGATCATAAAAATCATCTTCTTCTAATAACACATTAGCACCTTGATAATAAATATCCAAAAAGTCTTGTAGATTACTAAACTCATATGCCTGCCTCACTTGCTCTACTGAACTAAAAGGCAAGGTTATCTTATTTCTTTGTGCTAACTTAAACATTAGCTCAGGCTCTAAACTACCTTCTAAATGTAAATGTAGTTCAACTTTGGGTAGTGAATTAAGCCATTCTTTACTAACAGTATTCATAGGAATCTCACATTGTCTATTTATTCATAGTACATATATAATTCAGCATTCACAAAGAGTACCAGAGAAGATTAATATTTATCATTAGTTTTTATACAGAAGAAAAATTTATGTGATATGGATACTAATATTTCCTGATATTTAAAATCTAACAATATCTTGAAAACTCCCCTAGTCAATGACAATATGTCTAATTGATCTGAAATAATTAACGTTTGTACATCTCAATATAGGATAAATTTCATGCAAGTCACCCTCGTTCATGTAGTAGTTAAATCCGAGTTTATAGAGAATTTTATTGAAGCTTGCCGCCTCAATCATGAATCCTCCATTGCTGAGCCAGGGAATTTCCGCTTCGACATTCTGCAATTGGAAGACGACCCATGTAAATTCGTTCTGTATGAGTCCTATAAATCTAAGGAAGACGCTGCAAAACATAAAGATACATTACATTATTTAACCTGGCGTGAATCAGTAGCAAATTGGATGACAATTCCTCGGCAAGGCGTAATTTATAGGGGACTATTTCCGAATGAATAATCAATCTATCAATTTTTCAATTAGTCGTTTGCCCAAAATTGAATTTGGCTCAGGTAAACTAAGCTTATTACCGAAAATAACCCGCCAATTTGGTAGTAAAGTCTTATTGGTTACTGGAGGAAGTTTTCTAAAAAAATCTGCAACCTGGCAGAAAATTATCAATGGATTTAAGGAAAATGACATACACTGCTTATATTTTTCATGCGAAAATGAACCAAGTCCTTCGCTCATTGATGATGCAGTAAAAGAATTTTTTAATTCCGAAATTGATATTGTTATTGCGATTGGTGGCGGTAGCGCATTAGATGCTGGTAAAGCCATTGCAGGATTATTAAACGTGCAGCATTCTGTGATGGACTACCTGGAGGGTGTCGGCCCCGAGCTCGAATATAAAGGCCCAGCTGTTCCGTTTATTGCGGTTCCCACCACTGCCGGTACAGGAAGTGAAACAACAAAAAATGCTGTGTTAAGCGACATTAATCAAAATACAGGATTTAAAAAATCTTTTCGTGATGAACAATTAGTTGCACAATATGCCATTGTTGATCCTGATTTTCTGAAAAGCTGTCCGCCAAATTTAATCGCAGCAAATGGAATGGATGCATTGACCCAGTTGTTAGAGTCTTATGTCTCTTTAAAATCCAATCCAATGACAGATGCATTAGCGTTATCTGGGCTACAATGTGTTTTTGAGAGCCTCCACTTATGTTACAAGTCCACAAAAGAAAACGAACATGCACGATCACAATTGGCCTACGGCGCCATGCTATCAGGAATCACATTGGCGCAAGTTGGTTTAGGGTCCGTTCATGGTTTGGCATCACCTTTAGGTGCTTTTTATCCGATTCCTCATGGTGAAGTTTGTGGATTATTATTAGCTAGTGCCACTCGTTGCAATATAAATGTTTTACGAAAACTAGATCCGCAACATCCAGCATTACATAAATACGCAAATGTAGGACGTATGCTAAATACACAAAACTTATTAAATGATGTAGAGGCTCAGGATCATTTAGTTGAAACTTTATCTCAATGGAGTGAGGACCTTAGTATGCCATTATTATCTGATTATGGCGTACAGGGTAGTCATTTAGATCACATCGTTAAATATGCTAGAGGCAGCAGCATGAAAACCAATCCTATTGTTTTATCTGATGCAGATATTAGACTTATTTTGAAGGAATGTTTATAGCGATATTTCCAAAATATAAAACATCAAACTCCAGTTAATGAGATAAAGTTTACCCTCCTACAGCAAAATTTCATATGTTATTCTTAAGCATCGTCACTTAATTCCAAACAACTTAAGCGTGCTTGAAGTGATTCAATTTCGTCGAGTAATTCGAGTGCGATGCCAGACATATTAATACCTAGGTCACGTTGTAGCCTTACGGCAGTTTGTGCTTTTTGCAGACTTATGCCAGAGAAACGCCAATGTGTTTGTTGATAATTAATCGGCTCAAGTACACCTTCACTGACTAGATCGATAATCCATTCTGCAGGACTAAAACAAGCTTGGTAAAGATCATTCAAGGTTACTTCGAAGAAGATAATCCCAAATAGACCAAACCGTCTTATATATTAAATCGCTATTACAGAAATGTCTTAATATAAACTACGACGTTGCGTATTTCTTCATCAGACAATAATCCATTAAAACTCGGCATTACGCCTTTTCCTTCACGAATGATGTCAATCAAAACACTCTCGGATTTGAAAAAGGCGTCACCTTCTTTAAAATTTGGCTGTCCGGTCAATTTTCCTTCTCCTGCCTCACCATGGCAACCCATACATTTTTGCATAAAAACATCGCGGCCTTTAAGCACATCGTTTTCAACCGCCTCAAGTGCAGAGACTTGGAACATTACAAAGATAATTACAATAATTTTTTTATTCATAACCGCGACCTTTTAGCTTCACTTAATACACAGTATGCGCTTTTATATGCCACTATTAAACCTACTAATAAATCGGTTGAAATGCATTCATTCTATTTCAATATTGCCTTAATAGTTGAATGGCATATTTATTAAACATAAAAATAATGAGTTGCTAGTGAAATATTAGTTTTAGTTGATTCTATTTTTTCACCAATAGCTCAACACGATCTTTAAAATAAGCATAGTTTGGCAGCGGTATTATTCCTTGAGTTTCATAATTATACCGAAGGTATTGAAAAAAACGTTGAGTCCCACAGGTACGAGGTTGTCCGTTATCATCGGCTGGCTCTCCGACAAGGATCAGTTTTTGTCCTGCGCGGGTTTGATCTAATAATGACTCAATAGCTGTATCAGTGGTAGCCTCGCCAGGTAACCATGCAAGAAAGATTGTATCTTCCGGGTCGACCGTGGCATCGGAATGCAGCAATTGTTTCATGGAAGTAAACCGATGTCGGAGTTTCATATCGTGGCACACTACATCGAAATTGTAGTGTGTGGCGAGCAGATATTCCCAGTAGCCGGCACCAGAACCATATGATGCTATTCGTTTTCCAGAAAATACAGCTATCTCATCCAGCGCTTCTCTACATGGTAACGACCAACTGAAAACAGTAGAATAAATACTGCGCAGTGCAGTATCATTCCCTTGCCGACGCTCACCAAATTGCTGCAAGGCTTTCATCCACCACTCACCAGGATACAGACACGAGGGATCGTATTTATCGAAAAACTGAATCAATGCGCGCTCAACAATCGTATCACCATAAAGAAAGTCGATTGCAAGATCACTCGCAATGTTTTTTGCTTCATTGATATCACTGTACTGATAATCTTGCTCTAACTGTTTCACCAGTTGCCTATGTTTTGCAGAGCTGTTGGGCAACAATACCTTAGCTATCTCAAAATATACTAGCGGATAAGCCGGAGCGAGTTCTTTGGCTTTTTCATACAGCAATAGCGCCTGTGCTATTTCATCCTGTGCAGCTTTGAGCTCTCCTAATGTACAGAAAGCGGCTGCATTTGTTGGATCTAGCTTTGTCACCTTTATGAAACATTGCTCTGCGTCGTCTGCCAGTCCCAATGCCTTAAACGCGAGTCCCAGGCTGTGCCATATTCCAGGGTTTATAAGATTATCCACTTTGATGCTTTTACACAGTGTTAGTGCCTCATCCTCCTTTTTCTGTGATATCAAGGCATTAACAAGATTGATTTTTGCTTCAACCACACTAGGCAATAAAGCTATCGCGGTCCGGCTGGCTTTTTCTGCTTGCTGAAACTGTCCTGCATCTGCATAAAAGCTACCCAACGCTAACCACGCCTCTCCGCGTTCTGGTTCCAGCGCTACCACTCTTTTAACATGAGCAATCGCTTGCACCAAATTACCCCGTGATAGATAGATTTTACATAAAGTAAAATGTGCTTCAGAAATCCCAGGATCATGTTCAATTGCAGTGTTTAAATAAGCCAATGCACTGTTTGCATTACCACGCTCAAACTGAATGGCACCTCGCATGAACCATGCTCTGCCGTTTTTCTCATCTTGCTCGCAAAGTTGAGAAAATAGTGAATCGGCATCGGTCATCCTGCCCTGTTTTACCAAAGCGAATGCCTGGGTCATCAAAATATTAGGATCACTTACACTCATTTCATAAAAACCTTTATTCTTAACATTTGTCGATATTATGTTCAGCGCGATAAATTAGGATCAGAGCACTATATTCTCTAATATTTCGAAGCATTTGTCTCGAACCGTAATAGTGCACAGTCGCACTTAGCACAATAAAACGAATTACTTTAGATACTAAAAACTACCGGGAGATGTATTCTTGGTTTTCTTATCATGCGAGGAATGTAACATAGAAAAATATATAGTTCAGCAATGCAAGTCTGATATATTTTCTACAAAATTTATCATCGACAAAATCAGTTAGTCAGATAGTGGTAACTCAATCCAGAAGGTACTCCCCTTTTCAGAGGAGGAATCACAGCCAATTTCACCATCCATACGCTGCATCAATTCTCGACTAATCGCCAGACCCAGCCCTGTGCCTTTTTTCGATCGCGTAGTTGAACTATCTTCCTGGGAAAATTTTTCAAATAATTGCACCTGAAATTTTTCTGAAATACCTGGACCATTATCAACCACTTTAACACGGACTCTATCTTCAATTTTTTCAACCACAACAGTAACCGTTTCGTTCTTTGGAGAAAATTTAGCAGCATTCGATATTAGATTCGCCAGAACCTGTTGCATTCGATCAAAGTCTGTATTGACAAATGCAACATCAGTTTTCTTATCTAACACAAGCTTAACTTCGTATTCCACCGCATATGCTTGATTTATTTCCAATGAATGCTCCACCAAAGGTACAATATCCTGAATACGCATATTGAAATCCATCTTGCCCTGAAGCAATTTATCCATATCAAGCAAATCGTTTATGATGGTTGTTAACATCAGACTATTTTTATATGCAACTCCAATCATTTGACTAACTTTTTCTGACAACTCACCTAACACTCCACCCGCAATTAATCCAAGAGAACCAGAAATGGATGTCAGGGGAGTACGTAGTTCATGACTCACTGTAGAAACAAATTCACTCTTTAGGCGATCATTGCGTTTTCGCTCGGTTATATCTTCTACCATTGACCAAATCATTTTTTTACCTGATCGATCTTTTATTATCATCCCACTTAATATCACAGGATAACGTTCACCATTATTACGTATATATTCTTTTTCATATGGACCATAGCGACCGGTTTCTTCGAGTAAATTGAGTTGCTCAGCCTCTTTTTTCTCATAATCTTTTGGCGTTATGTCCCAGTAACTCAAACTGAGAAATTCCTCACGCGTATATCCTGTTGGTGCAATTAGTGCGTCATTTATTTCCACAAATGCACCAGTAGCGTAATCATTTAATGCGATACCTACCGGTGAGAGTTCAAATAAGCCACGAAGCCGAGACTCACTTGCTGTAATTGCTGCTTCAAATTCTTTTTCCTGTGTGATATCAGCATGTGTTCCATACATCATCAATGGTTTACGATCAGTAGTCCAACTCACAACACGACCACGATCATGCACCCATAACCAATGCCCATCCTTATGTTTCATTCTACATTTGAAATCATAATAATCAGACTCACCTACAAAATGCTGATCTAAAACCTCACGGGAATTTTCCAAATCTTCAGGATGAATAAAACCCATCCATGTTTCAATGCTAATAGGTTTTAATTCGTCGAGCGTGTAACCAATAATATTCGCCCATCGTTCATTGAAAATGGTTTTACCCGTTTGAACATTCCATTCCCAAGTGCCTATATGAGTACCTTCAATAATAGCATTGAGACGCTGTTCATTTTCTGAGTGTTGTTGCTGTGTTCGATAAGCTTCAACTAGTTGACCAATTGTCACCAGCAATGGGTTAAGAAACCTAAGCAATGCCTCATCATATCCACCTGGTCTATTAGCAATACCTAGCATAGCAATTGCTTTACCGTCAAAAAAAACAGGTACACCAAGAAACGAATTCAAATCAGGGTGACCTTCAGGCAACCCCCCTGCTCGCGGATCGGTGGCTGGTTGATTAGATATTACTGGTTCTTGTGAAGTCAAAACGACACCGAATAAAGTTGTCAGATTAAAAAACTCCATACCTTGTGGTGCGTTAGCTTCATAAAACGCTTTTGATTCTTCATTCCAAGCAATATTGGTAATTGCATGAGTTTTTAAATAAAGTTTGTTTTCGTCGTTAACTAAAATTTCACCGATAAAACCATATTCACTCTCAGTCAACTGTAAAATATCCGTGAGTAACTTATCAAATGCTTTTCGTCGATTCCGTTCAGAGATAAACAGAGACTGCGCATCTGCGATGGCTTGCAGTAGTTTCCTAGATAGCTTGAGGTCTTTACGTTGTTGATTAAAATTGCCTTGATCAATTTCTTGTTCTACTAAATCCGCAACGTTCAACAACATTTTTAATTCTTCTGACTTTAATTTTCTGGGTTCTGAATCGATTAGACACAAGGTTCCAATCTGATATCCGTCCGATGTACTCAAGGGTGCACCAGCATAAAACCGAATATTAGGCGTACCGGTGACCAAAGGATTATCACTAAAACGTGGATCTTTTGAGGCATCATTGACTTCGAATATGTCGTTACTCAATATGGCGTGACCACAAAAAGAAATATCACGATGCGTTTCTTTGGCATCTAGGCCTTGCGCAGACTTAAACCACTGTCGATCACTATCAACCAGTGAGATTAAGGCTATTTCTGTCCCGAATAATGTCTTAGCAAGGTGAGTCAGACGGTCAAATCGCTCTTCTGCTGGCGTATCCAACATCTGGCAATTTTGTAGAGCTTCAAGACGTTCTTTTTCATTTTTCGGCTTATCAGGTTTTTTCATCTAAACTTTCTGGCCTCAATAATTTGAAAAGCGAGTTTTTTTAAATACAGCCAATATTTTCTACAAACAACGTGCCAGAAACTCTGTTTAACAGCGCATATTGAACGCTAAGATTTTTTCGCAATGCACCAAGGTCTTCAGTGGATGTAACTATTGACACACTGTTGCGAAAATAGATTAATGAGGCAAACACATTGAGTTTTTTCTTACTATTTCGTTGTTTATGTCGAAAAATTTGACACTGAACGTTTTCAATTTGAACTGATTTAATACAAACATGTTTACATTTTCTTAGCACGACAATATCTAAAACCAAACCACAGAGCAGTTGCTAGAATTACTGTAAAAATTGATATTAAAACTCATCTTCAGTAAAAAAATCACTGTAATTACGTAAATTCAATGTGTATTTACTTTACATCTTATGAGACAATAACTGTACAACCCAAATCATATAATATTAGTCAAGAATAGGATATAAAAAGGATACGGGTATGAAATATTCCACCAACCCTACAGTAAAATTAATAAAATACTTCCTCATTATTGTCTTTTCTATACTCCTTGCGTCTTGTGGTGGCGGAAGTTCTTCAACAACAAATGATGATAAACACTATCCCGGAGAGTTATTTCCTGAGGTTGATGAAACAGCTCTCATTAACAATCCTCCAAGTACGCTGGTAAGAACAGTATCAAATGATGCAGAAATAACAGTAGTTCCAACAAGTCTGCCAAAAATTGATGTTACTGAAACTGATATTATTGACGAATCTAACGATAATAGTTCTATCACATTAGCTACCAGTCAGGTTATTGATGACAATAATATAGGCCAACTTTTATTTGTTGATGGGGTTTTTAAAGGCGTCATCACTGACATTGATAAGGACAATGGAGACTTTATACTAAGTCTAGAAAATGCTGAGCAATTTACCGATGTTTATGATTCCTTTGATATAACATTTAGAAACGACGCTTTCCGGAAAAGTGCAGTACAAGCTATGAGTCGAGCGATCAAACAACAAAAAATTGGTCGATACGATCATCTAAATACTGAACCATTATCAATTTCCGTCATTGAAAAACCTGTGCTCACTAAAAGTAACAATCAAACGAGTGACGAAGTGGTGCTGCGAATAGACATTCCGGAAGGTTATTATGTGCCGATTCAACCCAGAGAGTTAGAATGTTCTTTTACAGACGCTGACTGCACCCTAACAGTAACAACTGAGACAACTAAAAAAATTGTATTAGAAAAAGAATATAAACAAGCTGGTTTAACATTTTCTACCAAAGGCAGCTATGTGGAAATTGGGTTGGGATCCTATTTAAAAGCAAGATATGACAAAAACTTATTGAGCCAGGACTTTTTCGAATTTGAACTTGCACAAAGTGCTCATTTTGAATCAAACATGGTGGCCAGTGTTAGTGGTGAACTCAGCCGGAATTGGTCAACCACCCTCGATTTACTTTTTGATTTTGAAGTGGAAATTACGCATCCCTATTCCCTAGTAGCAAAAACCAGTGTAGTGATTAGTCCGAACATTGTTTTTGGTGTTGAAGGAAAAATCAAAGGCACTATTAGCGCTACTTCTCAGGTTAAACGAGCAGGAGAAATCAGATTTAAATACAATAGCTTAGGCAATTTAAATACTTCTGTTAACAATGTCAAATATACACCTAAAGATCTCAATAAAGATGCTGTTGATGTATCCATCGAAGCCGAGGGTCACGCTTACATCATGCCAGCTTTAACCATGTTGCCTAGTTTAAAATTTCTGAGAATCAATATTCCAGTAACATTTGTTTTTATTCGAAGTGGGATTAAACTCGACAATGAACTAAAAGGAAAAATAAGCACAAACTTTATTGTAGAAAATGATGGTGCTTTAGAACAAAGTTATGGTACAGAAGCGAGTTTTACAACATCTTTATACGGCCTGATTCAAAGTCGTTGGTTTGTCAGAGCAGCAGGCATTGATTTTCATCACACGGCAAACTATTCAGACCTATTTAAGACAGGTGCATTAAATATTCTCGAATGGAAAGCACAACTTATTAATCCCCCAACCGTTGAGACAAAGGATATTTTTGGTGACGAGACAACAAAAGAACTATCCTTCAATATAAAAGCAGACAAAACTATTGCACCACACTTACATTTTTATTACACCATTGGTGATAAAGACAATCTACCAGATGATATTGCAATCGCTAATATTGAAAATCATAAACCAGTATGGAAATCAGGTGATGATCCTATCACCATAGATAATAATAGCATTATAAAAGTCCGTGCAGTCTTATACAACAAAGATATCTCAAAAACCATTTGGGCTTGGGGTACATCTGTATCACAACAAAAAGAATTTGATATTGTTGATATTATGAAACCTGAGGTAAGCCCTGACAGCCAATCATTCGAATCATCTCTTTCTATCACAATTACTCAAAGTCAGGGGTTTGATGTTTTTTATAAACTCAATGACGATGCGCCTAAACAATACTTTTCAGCTTTTGATATATCGGAAGACACAACCCTGATTGCCTATGCTTCCGATACCTTTAATGGCCGTAAAGTACAATCTGAGACGGTAACACGTACGTATTATAAATGTGATGAAACTGAAACTTTGGAAGATGGCATTTGTGTTTTGAAAGATAATATTGTTGTTGAAATATGCGATGACGGTATCGACAATAATAATGATGGGCAAATTGATGAAGGTTGCTCTGATGGCATAGTTGATGAGGCTGAGAAGTTTGGTGTTTTCTTCCTTTTTCCCAGCCAAAACAGCATCTGGGTTGGTAAAGAATCTGATTTAATTGGTAGAGCCAGTGGCAGCTTTAGTTATGGCGGTTTATGTCGTGATGCCACCGAGTGTCCGCTTGAATATAGTTTTAACGATGGACCATTTACCACCATAGAAGAGGCAGAACAGGCATTTTGCGCCGCTTATATCCGTTCATTCTATAGTCTAGGCGTTAGTCGGCTTGAAATGACATATGGTTTCTTTTCCAATAACAGAACACCTAATTGTGATCAGGTTGGTGGAGCTAGTCCCTAGGAAATAGTTTAGACAACCATGTAGAAAGTTTCAGATCTAGAGTCGTGCATCAGTCTGCTAACTCTCGTTTAATAACATCTAGCGCATTATCAATATCCATTCCTAAAGAAACCAAACCCAAAGATTCAATTTCTTTTAAACATAAACCAGAAACAGGCCCACCCAGCATAATCGGTAATGATGTCTCTTGCTTGAGCTGCTTAAGCGTTGAAAGAGATTTTGTTAAATTGTCTTTCATGGACGCAGACAGCACAATGCCTTCGGCCTGCGTTTGTCTCGCAACCGTCGCAAGC
>Ga0316205_10000877_pt1 | contig 44351 bp, 33 predicted proteins | sample 3monthpyrite_MG_FD_204941 | JGI IMG/M metagenome (GOLD analysis project Ga0316205, IMG submission 204941) | Microbial mat bacterial communities from mineral coupon in-situ incubated in ocean water Damariscotta River, Maine, United States -... | ecosystem: Environmental > Aquatic > Marine >...
GTTCTAATGTTAAAGTAGGTACTGTGATCGCCTGTGTCATCAAAATAATCTCCTGTTTCGTTTAAAACAGGACACATTGTGCAAGCCTCACTTTAGGATGTCATCAGGCTTTACCGGAAAGTCACCTTGAAATGCGTCAATTTAAAGCTCCTTCTATTCGTGACGGTGATGCAATGATACTGGCATATATACTTTCAGATAATGTAATGCATTTTCGGGGAGGGTGTTGGCAGGTCAGGTTGGTGCGCTTTAACTGCTTAGAAGTTAGTAGGTAGCTCAGCAGTCGTTTGCCTACGAGTGAGCCTAGAAGATGCCCTGTCGGTGGACACATGAATTGCATTTTGTTATCTGAGAAACTATAGGGAAAGCTGAATAACGGAAATGGGTTTTGCTTAATATTGGTAGGCGTACGAGTACCAACAACACCATTCGTACGCTTTGATAATTGCTCGTTATTGTTATCATTGCACGATAACGAGCAAAAAGAAAAGTTGATATCCATTCGCTACAAAAGCTCTCTTTTATTTATAATAACAGCATTATCACGATAACCATTTGATAAGTGCTTGTCCCTTTTCTATCCGCAACTGTACTAAACTAAAATCAATAAAACAAGATGTCATAAGGTATTTTAGAATTTTATTAAAATTTATTCCTTAAAATATGACATGTTTACAGTTTTTCTTATGCGCTAGCTTATGCGGAGTATGCGTTGAAATTCAGTTATAAAAAAATTTTTCTTCATAGATAGAATGAAAATCAAGTTATTCTTGAAGACCTTTGCTTTTGTTGCCAGGGAAAAATTTAGTTTGATTATATTGCAGATATCACGCCTAATTATTTTTTTTATATTTTTCCTGTGGATAGTTACTGTCGCCAAAATTCATGAAGAAATACGTAAACTAATCCGACATGTCATGATAATTTTTATCGTAAAAGAACGCAGAATAAACAATATGTGGCAATAATTGTACATTGTTAAATCAAAGCTTCACTTGGCGGTATGGCGGATATAATTTTTGTGCTAAAAGCTGTAAGCTTTACTGACAACTTGAAAGTCCAATCAATTAAGTCGGTGGGTTCGATTATCGAGTTTAGGATTATCTGACAGGCCTAAATGCATAGGCTCGTGCGCCTAAGTGAGCAATAGAAAAAGTAGATTGACCTTTCTTTGCGACGATAACTTGGTTCTCTGGGCAAAACGGTCCCAATATGGATTCAGAGCTCAATATACGATATCGGCCAGAATCTAAGGCATGCGTTTTTAGTTCGATTCTGTCACCCTGTATTTGCATTTGGTAACCGGCATAAGGGGTTGCCAAGGGGTCACCGATAAAAATTCCTTCTCGTGGCCACATGACACTTTTCCAATAGGCTTCGATTAATGTTTCTCCGCGTAAATAATGACTCATGGCGATGAGAGGTATAGGAAACTTTTGTGGAAAATTACAAGGTTCGACAACTGTGCCATAGCTGCCTGTTGCACCAGCCTCTAACCAACGAAGACTGCTCATCTGACGGCTATTGGTGAGTTTGCCGCCGGTGGAGGTGAGGTGATCTGCCATGGCGCCGGGAATAAAGGTTAAACTCTCCAGGAATGGTACATGAACTGTACCCGTAAAATAAAACAACACATCCTTTTTGTGCTCAATCGCATCCTGGTTGATTTGTTTTATCGTTAACCAAGGGTTGAGAGTTTCCAGTATCTTGGGATATTGGATAGCACGAACGTTACGATGCTTGTCTGATGTGTTCAATAAATAAGCTGTTTTATTTGGGAAATGGTAATCGGCTTTGATACCGCGATCGATCAATGCCTTTGCGGCATGGAACGTGGTCGCTGCGATAGCCATGGTCGGGCGTAGACCAAAATCGTTAAACGGTTGTTGGCTTAGACTGTTAAAATAAGATTGTGTCTGGTCTTTGCGACAAGATGGACGCCGACAAAAAGTCACGTCGTAACCCATGGCAATGGCTGAAGTGATCGACATGCAGTCCACACGATAAGGAGCAGCCCAAGTGATGGCGTAGGCTTGTATGCGTGGCAAGGTACGGCGATCGATTTCTTTTTTTAATGTCAGAAAGTCATCGACATGGATATTAGTATTATTTGAAGAGATAGCGATTTCAATTCTATTTTGTGATGGAATTTTTCGTTTCTGTTGATAATAGTTGGCGATTTTTATACTTAGTGGGTCGTTAGTGTTAACAATAAGGCCAAGATCGTTGGGGCTTAGGCTGACGCTTGGTAGTTGGAAATAAATGGGGTCTAAGCTGTACGCGTGGGAAGTGAAAGAGAGGTATAAAAAGAGAAAACAGCAAGCGCTGGTTAAGCCGGGTTTTAACAGAGAGGTAATTGCCATATTAAGAACAAAAAAAAGCGGTCCACACTTTAAATAGGCAACCGCTTTTTAATGGTGTTATTGGATGACAATGTTTAGCTTTTTCGTCTTCTTTTTGCTGTTAAACCTGTAATTGTGAGCAAGCCTACACCGAACAACCAAGCAGCCGCTGGGATGGGTACGGGGTTGCCGACGATGCCGCCGCCAAAACCGTCACCTTTGTCCCATTGTGCGTCATGGCTGTTAGGGGCGGCATTAGTCACTATCTGTCTAGTATTGTTTGCATCCCAATTAGCGGTAAACATGTCGATATGTATACCAGTAGCGGCGGCATCTAAACTGTTTATCGTTACTGTTATTGTTTCTTTTTTGCCTGTGGTGCAGTCCCCTGTAGAACCTGGTTCAGTATTGCAAACAGATGTGTTACCTCCGTTAAAAGTTAACTCATATATTTCACTCCAAGTGTCGTAAATGCCATGTGGAGCAATGCTATTGGGGTCTTCAAAGGGTGGGGTGCCATAGCCTTCGTCGATTTTGGTAAGAGTACTGGAGCCATCAGACACCGTAATATTAAAAACATCTGTAGTTAATTCGGGTACTGCCGCAAAGACAAGATATGCTGTTAGTTCTGTTGTATTAGTTGTCTTATAATAAGCATCAAAAGAAAACGTAGCATCGATACCGTCATCAAGTATCCAGGTATCGCTTCCTGTATCATAAGCGTTAGTTTGGTTTAGGGAGGATGGTCCCAACTGCAACACGGGCACTGCGAATACCGCTGTACTAAACAGACAGATTAAAAATGGGGTGAATTTAACAATGTTGACTAGTCTCATGCAATAGCTCCGTTTATTTCTGTGAATAATATCTTCGTCCCTGAATTTAGTTGAGGACATCTGTTTTGAGTGTAGTAATCCGCATAAAAAACCAAAGGCGGATGAGTTTAAAGTAATCTACGTTAATTTGTTGAGATTAAGCACTTTTAACTCATCCGCCTTAATTTCTTTCGCACGTTACATAGCAATATGCCTACGCAATGATAGATCGAATATTCAACTCTTAAGCGGGCAGCAAAGCACCATTGCTTGAATCGAAGCTTGAATTTCTATCATTGTTGTTGGTTTTTTTACGGCGAAATGATGAAAAGGCTGCAATACCAAGAAACGCTGGAACAAATAATAATGCAGCGGCGGGGATGGGGACAGGAGGCCCGACCACAACGCCGCCTCCAGCGACTAGCGTGTTGGAAATGCTTCCTCCGGATATATATTGAGAGCTAAAACCATCCTCTAAAGTAGTTCCATTCAAATCTGCACTGAATAGAATGGTTAATCCGCCTTCAAAGCTCGATCCAGGGTTAATACCATAGAAATTAAGTAAGTCTGGATTTTTTGTGTCACTAAAGCTACCGCCGGCGATTTCAAAGCTAAAAGCACCTTGAGTAAAAGTGTCAACGGATAAAGATGCTTCTTCAAATAGGCCAGAAAGTAAAGGGGTGGTTCCGGTTGTTATTTGAGTGGTCCCATCATATAGTGTTCCATGAACGATGATCTCCCCTAATCCTAATGCTACATTGGGAGCAAATTTGAGTGTGCCATCTATTGTTTCGACATATTCAGCATCAAATTCGAGAAAACAGCCAACGCAAGTAAGAGCTGCTCCACTATTCACATCTGTATTTTGCCCTTTAACGTCTCCCATAGCGATATTGGTACCCGACAAGATGCCTGTGCCTGAATTGAAATCAAGAAGATCAGTAGTAGATGTCTGAGAACTGACTGCGAAATCTATACTTGGCGAAACAACAGCTGCCTGGGAACTTCCCATAAAAGCAATAAAAAGGGTAAGTAGGCCCGAGATCGTAGTGGGGCGAAAAAGCCATTTGTTGGTTTCCATCATTTATTCCTTGTTGCTAGTTTTTTTTATTTCGAAAGTGGACCTAATATAATGAGATTGTTTTTGCTATAGTCGTCAAAATTTTGTCGCTGATATTTGGACGATCATGATTCTAACAAAATGCTTCTGAAGATATTGATCGTTTTGCGGAGGACAATTTAGTCTTAGCTAAATTATCATCCCCTAGCAACTCACGTACAGAAAATATTATCTCGCCTAAAATCCTACCCCAATTCACCTTGTTTGACTATCACGTCTTCTACTGTTTGTTCTATAAATAACCAGATTTCATTAAAATAAATCAATTAATCGTGATACTGGATGAAAATATGTATTTTAGCTTACATATGTTAGCTAACTAAATCGAATAAAATTTAGCTAGCTCTAGCCTGTTAGCTTTGATAAACTTTTGGTCTAAAATACTAGCGTTAACGAATTCTCTTAGTTTGATAAGACTTTTCACTATGCGTTTTTCCATGCTTAGTTTTAACGTAACACGATTCTTTTTTCCGGTTAGTATCATGGCTAAGTGACGTTGATGAGGTTCGTGGTTTCAATGTAAATCTTGCCTAATCTCCAGATATCTTAACTTAAACCCTTACTAGGGCGTGTCAGCGTATGAGTCTATTGCACTGCCTATCTTTGCGTTGCGATTAAACAACAATAAAATTTGATTTGATAGTAACAAGTAATTATGAATATTTTTGAAGAAGAACATCACTCAGGCCCGGACTATCTGGCCATATTGCAGCGTCGAAAATGGCTGATTATTATCCTAGTCCCGATTTTGTTGATTATCAGCTTGAGTGTGATCGTGTTATTGCCCCCTAGCTATCGCTCCAGTAGCACTATTCTTGTTGAAACCCAACAAATTCCACAGGAAATGGTGCGTTCAACGATTACCAGCGTGGCAGCCGAGCGGATTCAAGTGATAAAACAACGGGTCATGACACGAGAGAAACTGCTTGATATTGCAAAAAAATATGACTTGTTTGATAAAAATGAATCACAACCAGTTTCGTTGATGGTCGATGATATCCGCAAAAAAATTCATATCGATTTAGTCACCGCCGGTCAATCCAAAAGGCAGCGATCAACTGCCACGATTGCCTTTACCATTACCTATGAAGATCGCAACCCTAATATCGCTCAGGCGATGGTTAGTGAGCTGGTGACACTCTTTTTAGACGAGAATGTAAAGTCCCGAATCGATCGTGCGACGGAAACCAGCCAATTTTTTAGCGCAGAATCCGAAAAATTAAAAAAACAATTGGATGAAACCGAGGCGCTAAGTGCTGAGTTTAAACAAGAGAATAAAGAAGCTTTGCCCGAGCATTTGAATCTGTATATGGATATGTTAACTCGTATACAAGCCCGCGCCCAAAATACCGAAAGAGAATATAACTCTTTGGAAGATTTAAAAAATATCTTAGAGGTGCAGCTCAGCTCTTATCAGGCACAACAAAAACAAGAACAAAAACGACAGCTAGCAAGTCCAGAGGAATTGAAGTTGGCAGAGTTGAAAATTCAATATCGCCAGATTGTTAGCCAATATTTGCCTACCCATCCCAATGTTGTCAGCCTTAGAAAACAAATTGCTTTTTATGAAGCGAGAATAAACCCTCAGGCATTATTTCGCGTCTTACAAGAAGATATCCGACAAGCAGAAACTGAGCTGGAAAGCGTGAAGCTGGAGTTTACTGACCGTCACCCCGATGTGAAACAATTACAAAACCAAATCAAAGCCTTAAAAAGCCGTCTAACTCGACTACCCGAGACGGCCACAGAAGTGAGCGAGGAAGTTGAAGTCAACCCCATTGTGTTGGAAATTCAAGCAAAAATAAGCTCATCGCAATCCAAAATGGAATCGTTAAAAAAACAACGCAATGAACTGCATCGTGATATCAAAGATATGCAGGAAAGAATCATTCAGATACCGCAAGTCGAGCGCGGTCTTAAAGCATTGAATAGGGATTATATAAATACTAAGCTGCGATATGATCAAATGAGCTCAAAAGAGATGGAAGCCAAATTGTCTGAGAGTCTTGAAGAAGGGCGAAAGGCTGAGCGATTCTCCATTCTTGAGCCACCACTTTTGCCTGATAAGCCCCATAAACCTAATCGAAAGAAATTAACGGTAATGGGGGTTGGTTTTTCTTTGTTAGCCCCTTTGGGGTTAATTTTATTATGGGAAATGATGCATCCGGGGATTCGTGGAAGTGGCGCTTTAGCCAGTATACTAAAAGAGCGGCCATTGGTGGTGATCCCGTATATACAAACCGAGGCAGAGGTCCGTAAAAGAAAACGCCTGATCATTGCTGGAGTCATTCTGTTAATGTTGATGGCGGCGTCCAGTGTTGCAGCAATACATTTTTTTTATCAATCACTTGACGCTATTTGGTACAAAGTGTTGTATCGTTTGGCTGAAAAATAATAATGAGATGATGGGGGGAAAATGGATAAACTTAAAGTCGCATTAGAGCGCTTTGAAAGCAGGCGTTTTTCTGGGGGAGGCAAAAATCCGCTTGATCGGGAAGAGGTACAAAAGAGAAAAAATAATAGATCAGCTGAAAACCTCAATCAGATTCAATATACTCAGACGCGGATTATTTCGATTCCCTCAAAGCAACTTATCGATAACCGAGTGATTGCCGCACAGGAGATGGAGCCTGCGGCGAGAGCGTTTCGTATGTTACGTACCAAGCTATTAGGGGAGATGCGCTTAAAAAAATGGAACACGCTGGCAATTTGCTCGGCAATGCCTGATGCAGGTAAATCGTTGGTGTCTGCCAATTTAGCGGTGAGTATGGCGTTGGAGGCTAATCAAAGCGTATTACTTGTTGATCTAGATTTTAAACGGCCGAGTATTCATAAGTACTTTTCTATTGAGCCAGAGTACGGCATTCTCGATTATCTAGATGGATATGTTGAGTTACGACAAGCATTAGTCAATCCAGGAATTGAGCGTCTGGTTCTTTTGCCAGGTAGGAAAAGTGCTTTAAACAGCTCTGAAATTTTATCGTCGGTTAATATGTCATTACTTATTGATGACATAAAAAATTACTACCAATCGCGGATTGTAATCTTTGATCTGCCGCCACTGCTTTTATCCGATGATGCGTTGGTCTTGTTACCTAAAGTCGATGGCTCGTTATTAGTCGTAGAAGAAGGCAAGAATTCTGAAAAAGAAATCAAAAGTGCATTAGATATGCTGAAATCAAGCCAATTGATGGGCGCAGTATTGAATAAGTCACAAGAGAGAAGTGTTGGCTATGGTTATTATTCTTATGGATAGTTGTTAACTGTTGAGTAATTAATTGTTATTTTGGCGTATAGCAATAGGAAATTACCCTATTGTATTGCAGGTGGTGCTCTGCTACGGTTATGGGCTGGATTTTCAATAGATATCTATACTATAACAAACAATAGAACTTTTGCAGACAGTTTAAAACTGTTTTTCAGTCTATAGCAATTACGATCACGATGATTTTTTTTAGCGCATCATTGCCTTTGATTGGTGCAGCCAAGCTGCGTTTTAATGATTTGGTATTTTTTTGGCGATTGTCAGTTGTTGTCAGCAACTATAAGGATTGAAACAGTGTTCATTGTTAACTCTAGGAATGAAAATAAAGATGATAATGAACGAAGGGATGAAAAAGGATGTTCGTTGCGATTTTGACAGAGATGTGTGGTGCTTGTTTGGTTTGCCTATAGATAACCTTACGTTGGAAAGCACAATACAGTACATCTGTGCATTAAGTGAAAATAAATCAGATCAGGCGCGGGTTTTATCAACCATCAACATTAATTGGTTGATTCTTTCATTACGTGATGACTCATTTCGCTCAAGCATCATTGATAGTGATATATGCACCATTGATGGAATGCCGTTATTGTGGCTTGCACAATCTTTGGACTTGCCAATGAACTCGGTGGTAACGGGGTCGGGTTTGATTGAAAGACTTTTTACTACGCCAACCCCTGAGCATGAAAAATTGTCGATGTATTTTTTTGGCGGTGAATCAGGGGTGGCTAAGATGGCGAGCCATAGGACCAATCAACACGCTAAACAACTTACTGCTGTGGGTTATCAAAGCCCGGGCTTTGGTGCGTTAAACGAGCTTAGCCAACAGGAAGTATTGAAACCTATCAACCAATGTCGGCCTGATATTCTGTTGGTTGCTCTGGGCGCACAAAAAGGGCAGCAATGGATTTACCAAAACAAAGAATCCCTAGATGCAAAATTGGTGAGCCATTTAGGTGCGACCATCAATTTCATTGCCGGTCGAGTTAAGCGAGCACCTAAGCTATTCCAAAAACTGGGTTTAGAGTGGCTGTGGCGTATCATTGTTGAGCCAAAGTTGATTTCTCGTTATGCAAGTGATGGTTGCAGTCTATCGAAAATTGTATTTGAGCGGTGTTTTACTTTTTTTAAAGTAAAACAATTGAGAAAAGTGACACAGCAAGCAAATGTCGTAGCATCAATTTACGCAGAAGATTCTCTGCATGAAATAAGGATCCAAATTAATGGAGATCTCACTACTCCCTTAAATAAAGAAGACGTGAGAGATTTATTTATTCGTGCGGTATTACAAGAAAAAAGTGTAGTTATTCAATTTGAAAATACTAATTACTTGGATAACACAATTTTGGGACTGTTGCTGATTTTGGCCAAGTGGCAAAAAAGGAATAATCGAACATTGGCGTTGGAAAATGTTAATCTAACTTTAGATCAATATTTCCGATTTCATATGATGGATAAGTCTCTTGGGGTGTTGGGGTTTGGGTGGGTAAATAGGAATGAGGAATATTTAAAAGCGGGATGCTTTTGAATAATCACAATACTATGTAGTGTGAAACTGTTCTATGAAAAATTGTATTCATTTAATTTTTTATAGTGTATTCAAGTTTTGAACGCTTTGGAATCGCAAGGTATAAAAGATGTTTAGTAAAGATATTTCGGAAACTTCGCTTTTACCATATATTAATAAAACATATACAGAGCTACTCGATCAAGCGACAGCATTGTCAACCCAGTATCAACAAGCTGATCCCTTTCCGAATATTTATTTTGAGAATTTTTTTGCCCCCAATTTTTTATCACAAGTTCTTGATGAATTTACCTCGCTAAAAGAAAAACAACAAATCCGAGAGTTTAATAACAAAAATGAAAAAAAAATTGGCATTACTCATGAACTTGCACTTGGCCCCAAAACTCGGGAAATGTTGCATTTTTTAAACTCACAGCCTTTTTTAGATTTTCTTGAAGCATTGACCGGTATTGAAAACTTGATTCCTGATCCGGCTTTTGTGGGGGGAGGTTGTCATGAAACCTTACCTGGCGGTTATCTCAAGATCCACTCAGATTTTAATAAACATGGTGCAACGGATTTGGATAGAAGATTAAATATATTGGTGTATTTGAATAAAGATTGGAAAGAGGAATACGGTGGTCATTTCGAGCTGTGGGATACCGAAATGAAAGCACAAGTGAAAAAAGTCATGCCAAATTTTAATACTCTAGCGATGTTCAGCACCACATCGAACTCCTATCATGGTCATCCCGATCCGCTAAATTGCCCAGAAGGGAGAAGCAGAAAATCATTGGCTTTGTATTATTATACCAACGGCCGCCCAGCAGAAGAGATCATCAAAGGAAAAGAAAAGCATTCGACGCTATTTAAAGCCAGACCATCTGATCCAAATGAAGTGCTTATCAAAAAAAATCCAACATTTGTCAGAAAAGTGCTTAGGAAAATAAAGAAGACATTAGTGAATTGAGGTATTGCTTATCGAAAATTAATTGTTGACGGCTATTTTACGATGCATATTGAAAATTTGAAAATGAATAGTCATTAGTCGGTCATCAAATTTGCCTAACTTATTTGCATATATCGCTCTAATTATTTGGCCGCTCATATCGTTAGAACTGTTCAGAAGATTAAAACCTGTTCCTGCCGTATTTTTTACGATAGTGGGCGGATATTTATTGCTTCCGGTTAAAGTTGCGATTGATTTTCCGTTGATTCCACCGTTGGATAAAGAAACGATTCCGGCGATAGGTGCATTGATTGGCTGTATTTATATTAAAAGGAAAAATATAGATTTTATTCCAAAAGCTGGACTAGAGCGGTGGTTGATTGTGGTGTTACTGATTTCACCACTTATTACGGTATTTAATAACCAAGAACCTGTATTTGATGGGCAAGAATTGATCCGAGGGCTAACATACTATGATGGTTTGTCAGCCATTATTAACCAATATCTAGCGCTGATACCGTTCATCCTTGGTGCGCAATTGGTCAAAAGTTATGAGGATCAGTTGTTATTGTTTAAGTTATTGGTGATAGCCGGTTTGTGTTATTCGTTGCCGATATTGTTTGAAATTCGTATGAGTCCACAATTGCATAACTGGATTTATGGGTTTTCCCCAAGTGCTTTTATTCAACAAATTAGATTTGATGGATTTCGGCCAGTTGTATTTGTTGGGCACGGGCTTGGCGTCGCAATGTTTGTTGCTACTGTCTTGGCTGCCGCAGTGATTTTATGGCAGCAACAGATCAAAGTAGTACGTTTTCAACCAATAGCGATTGTTATTTACTTTTTTGTGTTGCTTGTTTTATGCAAATCGCTTGGACCATTGCTATTTGGCATTTTTCTTCTATTTGTCATTAAATGGATGCCGATTCGTGTGCTACAGCGTGTGTCTATTTTTTTAATAGGTATTGTCTTATTTTATCCCGCATTATCGATATTTGATCTATTCCCGCATCAACAGCTCGTAGATATTGCCGGAGATTTTGATCAAGACAGAGCACAGTCGTTAGGTTTTCGTTTTTATCATGAGGAACAGTTACTGGAGCGTGCCCAGGAAAAGGTTTTTTTTGGTTGGGGTGGCTGGAGTAGGAATCGGTTATTCGACTCTGTTACCGATGGTTATTGGATTATTGTTTTAGGGCAATATGGTGCCATTGGATTTGGCGCGCTTTTTGGATTAGCTGTATTGGCGGTGTGGCGGACTGTTACTTCAAGCCGGCTTCTTAATAACAATAAACAACAGCATTTGTTGGTTGGGCATGTTTTAATCGTATCTGTTATTATGATTGATCAGTTGCCCAATGCTTCGATGGGCTCCTGGTTGTGGTTGTTGATTGGTGCCTTGATTGGGCGAGCTAATAGTCTGATTAGAGAAAAAAAGAAATTGGTCAAGTAAGCAGAAGAAAACCTAGGCAGCAAAATGCCGACGTTTGTTACTCAAAGGGCAATTGAATGCATTTTTAGAATAAATTAGAGGCCGAGCTTTCCATCACTCAATTGGGGGGATCGGGGATGGGCGTTGTGCAAAAATTTTAGGCTCAATATGGATTCCAGGGTCCTATTCGACCACTTGCAGTAAAAGAGCTCATTTGGACAATAATTTACGGATTTAGCACACAATATAATTATTTTCTGTGTGTAATTTAACCGAGTTAACCGCTGTAGTTTGTAATTTATCCACGACCCTGGAATCCATACAGAGCCAATAATTTTACAGTCACAAGCAACAAAGTGTGTCCGGGGTCTTTCAATGATCAAGTTCCTGCGTAGAAGGTCGCAATGGGCAGTTATCATTAAAGCGTCATGCCAGCCGTAAAATGAGTCCCCATCAATTGGCGGCATCCACTGTGATACACAATTACTTTATTACGAGGCCTGATGGAACCACCGCAGCAGAACGAGTTATTGAGCAGCCTCCGGATGATCTGTTTTAATGGCTATTAGCGAAAACAGATTGTCCGCCATTTTCAGCGCAAAAAAGGTCTATGCCAAGGGAGTTACGTATGGTGGCTTAATTAGATGGGTGGCCAGCACGATGAATAAGGCCGTTAATTATGTTGTCTCTGACCTGCATCTCAATGGCATAAATTGAAGTGGAAGTGCGAAATAGTGTATTATAAAATTGTTAATAAGTTGAAACAAAGTGATTCTTTAGGTAACGCAGCAGCTTGGGTGATAGGTGGAAATCTATTAATGAATATATTGCGGCTTGGAAGCAATTTATTATTAACTCGATTACTTACTCCAGAACTATTTGGTGTTATGGCTATTGCTGGTTCATTACATATGGCTGCAAACATGTTTTCAGATGTTGGAATTAGATCTTATTTTATTTATTACAAAGGTGATTTAAACGAAGATTTTCTAAATTCAGTTTGGACTATTCAAATTGTGAGAGGCGGAATAATATTGTTGATATCTCTCTTGCTAATGTATCCTGCAGTTGAGTTTTTTAATAATGATACATTATTTTTTGTTTTGCCTATAATTGGTATTGGTTCGTTGGTGTTAGGTTTTCGATCCTCTATGTTTTTAGTGTATGATCGAGAACTAAAGCAAAGCTCCCTAGTGAAAATTGAAATGTTGTCATACTTCATTCAGCTAGTAATTATTATTCCTTGGGCTTGGATATCAAGAGATATTTGGCCTCTAGTGTGGGGTTGTGTGATAAATTCTGTCTTGATAGTTCTCTTGTCAATGTTTTTTCTTGAAAATAGAAAACATTCGCTAAACTTTAATAAAAGAATATTTATTGAGCTCTGGGCATTTGGGAAGTGGATATTGCTTAGTAGTGCGATGTGGTTTTTTATTATGCAGATAGACAAAGTAATAATAGGTAAATTAAGTGGGATGGAGCAGTTGGGAATATATAGTGTTGCCGCAGTGTTATTTATGAGTTTGAAGCAGTTTATCGATCAAGTGCTAACGAGGTCATTTTTTCAGAAATACAATGAAATAATACGAAATAGTTCTGATAACTTAATGAGTAGCTATATGAAGTATAAATTGTTTATGGATATATCTGTGGGCACTGGTATAGTGATTCTACTTGTATTTTCAGGAGATCTCGTTTCATTTCTATATGATGACAGATATCAAGACGCAGGATGGATGTTGTCTGTTTTATGTGTTGGTGCACTTTTGTTTTTATATGTAAAGCATATCGAGGTCTTAATGGTTGCCCATGGCGATACTAAAGCAGCGTTCAATCTTAATGTGATAAGGGTTGTTTGGTTGGGTTTTGCTTTGCCGGTGGGACAACTGTGGGGGTTATTAGGGATCATCTGGTGTTTAGCCTTGATGGAGATTGTTCCATTAATTTATTGCTTAAGAAAGTTAAGTAAATACAATTTGTTAAATGTATATGTAGAAGCACCGTCTTTTTTTCTATTGATTTGTTCTTTTTTACTGGGCTGATTCAGCTTTGAAGTGCAATTTTAATTTCATACAGCTATCGAAAATTTTCCGTTTGAAATTATTGGGTGTGATTTTGGTTGAGGGGTATGTAAATGAAGATAGGGTATCTTAGCCCAGGCTGGCCACATGAAAATTTTCCAAATGGAATTGTAAAATATTTGGATACAATTACAAAGGAGTTAGATAGGCAAGGACATGACTGTTTTGTATTTTCAAGTAACATCTATGAGAAATCTAAGTATCCAAACGTTGTGGACTTAAGCGAAACCAGAGACCACTTTAAGTCAAGTGGTGTGAATAAAATAATTCAAAAAATATCTAATAAATTAGGCTTGAAAAATTTTTCAGAGAAAGATGAATCCTTCGTTAATAATTTCGCTTTTGATATGCGAAAACTAGAGAGAAAAGACAGCCGAGACTTCGATATTCTTGAGATGGAAGAATCATTTGGATGGGCAGAAGATGTAGTGAACAAGATTAATGTACCTGTGATCGTTAAGCTACACGGGCCGTGGTTTCTAAATGGTGCGGCGCTTGGTGTTAAAAAAAATAAGGCGTTTTTTAAAAGAATTGAAGCAGAGGGGCGAGGTATATGTGCAGCTGCGGGAATAGCCTCGCCAAGTAAATGCGTGCTTGAGAAAGTTAGGGAGTATTACGGCATTGAATTACCCAATGCCCAAGTTCTACCTAATCCAATTGTCAATGTATGTGAAGAGAAAAAGTGGACATTTTCAAGTTGCAAAAAAAATCAAATATTATTTATCGGAAGATTTGATAAGCTTAAAGGAGGTGATATTGTAATTAATGCATTTAATTTGGTAGCTAAAAAAAACAAACAAGCCAAATTGGTTTTTGCTGGTCCTGATCGAGGTGTTAAAGACGGAGGCCATAGCATGACAATCAAAGAATATATTGACCGTACAATAAAAGATACAGGTATAAAAGATAGAATCCGATATTTAGGGCAAATATCATCTAGTGAGGCTAATCAGCTTCGGAAAGAGTCGCATGTTACTATAATGGCTTCTAGGTGGGAGAATTTCGCAAATACTGTAACTGAAGCATTGGCAGTGGGTTGCCCTACCGTCGGTACTGAAAGCGGAGGAACACCTGAAATAATTAAAAACAACGAAACAGGGTTGCTCGTTAAAGTAGATGATTCAATTGATTTGGCGGAAAAAATATCTTTGGTGTTGGGTGATAGCAAGCTAGCGATTAAGTTATCGAAAAATGCCGCAACCGATGTAGAAAAACGTTTTGGCTCACGTAGGATCGCAATAGAAACTTTAAATTATTACGGAGATATTATAAAAAATACGAATGGTAATGGTAATGGTAATGGTAATATCGCTGTTTAATTGGTTGCAATCGCTACAGAACATGAGAAACAAGAATTTTCAATTCATCTTGAAAATATTGGCAGATATATCAAGTGAATAAGGTCGTCCAATGTCGACTACAAGGGTATAATTTATGATTACAATTTACAGTCCACTTACGGCTAAGAGTAATTGCAAACATATAGAGTCTATTGATAAAAATGTTATAAATGATCTCTATATTTCTTCGTATGATATAGATGTTAGTTGTTATTTTGAACATGTGAGTTCTGTAGAGAAATATCTATGTTTAGATACTCAGCTAGAGTTTTTTAAGCCTGATAACTTAGCAGGTAACAGTGAGTTGTATGAAAAACTTCAAAAATTCGATTGGTTTTATAAAGAAAGTAAATGGGAATATGAGAATGCTGTTCGATTTATAAATCCCAATTTTCGAGTGCTAGATGTTGGTTGTGGTCATGGACACTTTTTACGGCTTTGTAGTAATATTGAAGCCAATGCTGTTGGTCTGGAGTTTAATGAGCAGGCATATTTATATACGAAATCAGAAAAATTAGAGGTGTATCAGCAATCTATTGAAGATCATTCGATTAATCTTAGCCAGCTTTATGATGTAGTTTGTGCTTTTCAAGTGCTAGAACATGTAGTTGATATTAGCGGTTTTATTTCAGCCTGTTTGGCTTCATTGAAACCAGGTGGTTTTTTTATTGTTGGTGTTCCAAATAATGATGCATTTTTAAAGTTTGATAAAACTAATTGCCTAAATTTACCGCCGCACCATATGTCGCTTTGGGGTCGAAAAAGTCTTACATCTTTACCTCGCTATTTCGACTGTGAGCTTCATAGTATTGAAGTAGAGCCGTTGAACGAGGTTGATTGGTTTCAGGCGGTAATGGAAAAACGTTATATTACTAATAGATTCGTAAAATCACTTTTTTATCGAATTGGCGGAAGCAAGCTTTTTAAGCGTTTTATTACAGATAATTCTGACTCCATTGCTGGGCATACCATACTTGCTGTATTTCAAAAAAGTTACACAAGTGGTTAAATTTGGTGTGTTTGGTATATGCTCAAATAAAGGTAAGAAGTCTGGTTGAAACAGGGAAAAGATAGATTCTCGCATAGAGGTAGGTCAGGCCAATCATGGTTGCTATTGCTATCAAAAAAACAATCACCGGAATGGAATTGTTTGTTGTCGGTAGTTGTTCGATGGTTTATTCATAATCAATGAATAAAAATAACTCACCCGTATTTATCGTTGCTCCCGTACGTTCAGGCAGTACATTATTGCGCTTGATGCTGGACTCACATCCCATTATTACAAATCCTGGGGAATGTGATTTTCTATTTGATTTAATAAGTGATGATGGTCAATATCCGGATGTTAATGTATATCATGAGTGGTTATCACTCAATAGAATATTTCAATCTAAGAAACTAAAGGTAGATGAAAATCTGAATTATCCTGAATTAATGAATTCCTTTATTAAGCAATTCAGCCATGATAATACAGTTCTCAGCCTGAATGTCCATCGCCATTTTCACAGAATCCCCAAAGTATTTTCTAATGCACGTTATATTCATTTGTTACGTGACCCTAGAGATGTTGCCCGATCTTGTATGAGGATGGGTTGGGTCGGTAATGTTTATTACGGTATTGATATATGGGAAGAAGCTGAGAAATCTTGGGGTCATCTCAAGAAAACTTTACCGTCCAGCCAATATATCGAGATAAAATACGAAAACTTATTGGATGATATTGAGAAGGGGCTCACGATAATATGTGAATTTCTTGGTGTTGAATACTCTAAAGGCATGATGGATTATGCAAAAGACTCTACCTATGATTTGCCTAATAAGAATCTTTGTTACCAATGGAAAACAAAATATAGTAAACGCGAATTACAACTCGTGGAGGGTAGGGTTTCAAAAATGCTTTTGGCGCGTGGTTATGAGTTAAGTGGTTATTCCTCTATACAGCCTAGTAGTTTTGAAAAATTTATATTGATGATTAAAAATAAAACTTTTCGTATTCGGCACCAAATAAATAAGTACGGTTTACGTTTATATGTTAAGAAGACTATTGCCAATAAATTAGGGATATCTAGATGGCGAAATGAATGTGTTCATCGTATCAATGTGATTGATATTAAAGGCCTGAAATAAATGCTGAAGGATGTTGGTAATAAGGTGTTATTGTCCATCATTATCATTAATTACCGTACACCAAAACTTCTCACAGATTGCTTAAACACATTACTTCCAGAGTTGGGGAATGTTGATGCTCGAATTGTAATTATTGACAATCATTCTGGTGATGAATCACCTGTTATTATTAATAAATGGCTCACTGAGCATGATACTGAATCAAAGGTATTATTTATTCAATCTAAAACAAATGCTGGTTTTGCGGCTGGAAATAATCTGGGTATCAAAACCCTAGATGCAAACTATTATTTACTTTTAAACAGTGATACATTAGTGAGAAAAGGGGCAATTCAAACTATTTTGGATACGATGAAGCATCATCCAAAAGCTGGGCTAATAAGTCCTCGACTTGAATGGCCTAATGGAGAGGGACAAGAAAGTTGTTTTAGATTTCACAAACCGCTGAGTGAATTTATGGGGGCAGCTCAGACTGGATTTATTGATCGGCTACTTAATCGTTCTATAGTCGCTTTACCTGTCCAGCTCAAAATTGCTCACCCAGAGTGGACAAGTTTTGCCTGTGTTCTTATTCGGTGTGAAGTATTTCAACAGATAGGGTTGTTGGATGAAGGTTATTTTATGTACTATGAGGATGCTGAGTTTTGCCATCGAGTTTATAAGTCGGGCTGGCAAATTGTCCATAATCCTGATGCAAGGGTTGTTCATTTACGTGGTGGTAGTTCTCCAGTTAAGAGAAATACACAACTTAAGAAACGCCTGCCTTCCTACTACTATGAATCTCGAGCCCGTTATTTTTATCAGATATATGGTTTCGGTGGGTTAACATTGGCTAATTTATTTTGGTGGCTTGGTAGACTGATATCCAAGTCAAGGCAAATCTTTGGCCGATGTGATAAGGCCGTAAGTGAAAAGAAATGGTTGGATATTTGGACCAACTGGCTTCATCCACTCAAATCTTATACTCATCCGAGTAATAAAAAAAGTATGTAATCTCGTGTTAAAATTACCTCACTTTATCATTATTGGTGCAATGAAGTCGGCTACATCGACATTGCAGGATCAATTAATCCAGCAACCGGGTATATGCATGTGTAATCCTAAGGAGCCTAATTTTTTCAGTGATGAGGACCAGTATAAAAAGGGAATGGATTGGTACCATGGTTTATTTGATGCGTTTCCTGAAGACTCATTATTTGGTGAGGCAAGTACACACTACACCAAATTACCTACATATCCCGAAACAGTTGGTAGATTAAATAAACATTTATCAGATATACGCCTCATATATGTAATGCGTCATCCAATAGATCGCCTAATCTCCCATTATATTCATGAATGGAGTATGGGAAATTACAAATGCGATATCAACGTTGCAATTTCACAATATCCTGAACTAGTGGATTATAGTCGTTATTCCATGCAGCTTGAACCTTATTTTAAAATATATGGGTGTAACAATGTTCTGCCTGTATTTTTCGATCGATTAATTGATCATTCGCAAAGCGAGCTTGATAGGGTATGTGAATTTATTGGTTATAAAGGGAAGTCAGTCTGGTCTTATGACTTAGAGGCAAAGAATGTTTCAAATAAACGGATTCGTCGTTTTCCCTTATATAATATTTTAATTGAATCTAGGGTTGCAACGATTTTTCGTAGAAACATAATTCCAGAACAATTTCGTAATTTGGTTAAGTCCAAACTGCGAATGCAAGATCGCCCTGTTATCAATGCAGATAATCTCGAGCAATTGGAGGCAACATTCAATCAAGATTTGGCAACACTTGGTAATTGGCTAGGTAAGGATATTGATTGTCAGAGCTTTAAAAAGATAACCTCAGGAGAAGCCTTAGAGTGGGGGAATTGTTGTGACTAACTATACTATATTAAGTGCTCGATACATGTCTTCCATACCAGCGCAGACTGTTGTAGTTGAGCTAGAGCAGGTGCTCATAGATTGTTTGAACGCAAACCTCATAGCCCCTAAGCCTAATGAAAATAATAAACACTTACTAGTTCTGAATAATGAGACCTTAATTATTTGTGGTTTGAGTTTATCGCAGGTTATCGAATCCATGCGAAGATTGAATGTTGATCGATTTGAAAAGATAGTGGTTTATATTTTTGATGCGTTTCTTGGTGAAAACATAAGGAATGTATCACAGTGGAAAACTAAATTTTCAAGATTTTATAGAACATTAGAAAAAATTGATTATTTGTTTGTCCCCTTTTATGAGAGTGTTAGTGACTTTAAAGAACGTTTTTCGATTAATACGTTTTATCTTCCTATGGCAAGCGATGTTCTTAAGTTTGGCAGTAGAAACATTAATCGCCCAATCGATATAAATGGGTATGGGCGCCAGAACAAAAAACATAGCGATATATTTTCATGCTATTTTAACGAAAAAAATAATGGTATCTATTTCCATACAGACCATTTTAGTATATCTAAAATTAATAATTTTACAGCACACAGAAATTATTTTTGGAACCTTCTTAGGAGGTCTAAAATAGCATTGGCGTATGACCCTGTACGGGTTGACCCTAAAAATAGATTTCCATTTTCATTTGTCGCTCAACGTTGGTTTGAGTCCTTATCTGCCGGTTGTGTAATATTGGGTAACCGGCCAACATCAGATGATGCCGATAAACTTTTATCTTGATCTGACTCGACGATTGAAATTCCAGATGATTCTGAGGAAGCTCTAGCATTTGTGAAAGAGCTGCTCTTGGATGAAGATAAACTAAAGAAAATAGGACTACGAAACTATCTTGAATCCATTAAACGAAATGATTGGCGTTCTCGGATTAATGACATGATTTTAGCGCTTGACGTACCTCAGCCTGAACATTTAATCAAGGAATTAGCTAAACTGCGCGATCATAGTAGAAATCAGGTATTGGGGGAAGGCAGCGAAAGTGAATTAACCCAAGAAGCATTGTCGGAAGTCTTAGCGGATCATAGTAGCGATGTAGCTGAGAAGGTGGGGAAGGTGAAGTCGGGTATGACGGCCTTATTCATTGTATAGTTCGTTCAAAAATTATAATCTCTCTAGTATTAGAGGACTGCACGAGAAGACTTACTGGAATATTTGATCGCGATGCGATCAAATTGGCCGAAACGATGAATAAGGCCGGAACGGCACATTCGATTTTCTCGGATTTACCCACTACTGGGCCAGATCAAGAACGAATAATTGGGTAATCAAACGAAAAACAATGAGGAAGCGACAAGCGAGAGCGATGCGCAACCTTTTTGTTTATTGTCACAACGAGAACATAAACCTGTCAAGGAGCAGTATAAGAACTTGTGTGCCAAGTTACATGGGATCTATAATTATTATGGTATTTTTTGTAATTATAAAATGCTAATGATGCTTTACGAGCATACGAGGATTTGTTGGCGACGGTGGCTTGGTCGCCGTACAAGAGACGGGTATATTAGTTGGGGCAAGTTTGAGAGGTTTCTGGAAGACTAGAAATTACCGCAGGTGTAATAATAGTAGCTTGACGGGTACATCGTCATATAGTAGTGCGGTGCCATGGCTTTACTTTCTGAGGAACCGGATGACGCAAGGGGCACATCCGGATCTGTGGGGGGACGGAGTAATCCGCCGCCCCTACCCGGAAGCTACTACTTTCTCAGGCCACTTAATTGGCTAAGGTTAAGTTTTAATGGCAACAATATTTCACGTACTTACCTTACATGTGCAAATAGTAATATGAGAAGTAAAATACATAATGTCTCTGCAACAACACCTAATTGGGATCGAGAACGTAATATAGCAGGTAAATACGAGCCATGGAAAAAGTTGTTGCATGTTATAAGACGTTATCAGGCTGTTTCAGCTAAAGGTGGAATAACTCAATTTTTCAAGCCCGTGCTTGTGTTGCAATATCGTTTCTGGAGTGCTATCTGCGGTGCAGATATACCGCTCAATTCTAATTTGGGTGGCGGACTAATTATGCGTCATCCAAATGGTATTGTTATCCACCCTGATGCTGATATTGGCCCCAACTGTCTTATCTTTCAGCAAGTGACTATTGGCGCAGGCAATACCCCCGGTTTTCCAAAAATTGGTGGTCATGTTGATATAGGAGCGGGAGCAAAAATTCTCGGAGGTATCACTATTGGTAATCATGTGAAGATTGGTGCTAATAGTGTTGTTATCCATGATGTACCAGACAATTGTACCGCCTTAGGTATACCTGCAAGAATAATAAATAATATTTCGTCAGAATCATGAAAAATATGATTGGAGTAGTTGTTATTGGACGAAATGAAGGGGACAGATTGATTAAGTGCCTGAACTCTGTCATGCCTGATGAAAATTTGGTTGTCTATGTGGACTCGGCTTCTAGTGATAGCAGCATTGCCAATGCAATAGCGAAGCGAGTTGAAGTGGTAGAACTAGATATGTCAATACCGTTTTCTGCAGCAAGAGCAAGAAATGAAGGTTATAAGCGCTTAATTGAAATAAATCCCAATATTGAGTTTGTTCAATTTGTTGATGGTGATTGTGAATTAGTTAGTGGCTGGCTAGATCAAGCTAGCATTGTGTTAAAAAATAATCCTGATACAGCGATTGTCTGTGGAAGAAGGCGTGAAAGATACCCTTCTAAAACGATATATAATTATTTATGTGATTTAGAGTGGGATACACTAGTTGGTGAGGCAAAAGCCTGCGGTGGAGACTTTTTGGTAAAGTCAGAGGTGTTTCAGGCTGTTGGAGGATTCAATCCAGCGGTTATTGCAGGTGAAGAGCCAGAAATGTGCTTTAGGCTAAGGAGTCTTGGCTGGAAAATTGAACGAATTGATTGTGAAATGACTTTACACGATGCTGCTATGACACGTTTTTCACAATGGTGGAAAAGAGCGGTTCGTGGTGGTCATGCTTATGCTCAAGGCAAGGCCATGCATGGTAAGAGCTCGGAGAACTATTATGTCAAAGAGTATTACAGTATTATTTTTTGGGCTAGTGTTATCCATTTTTTTACTATGGTTTTGGCTATATTTTCATCCCCTGTATTTTTGCTAATATTTTTCTTGTACCCCCTGCAAGTTTTAAAAATTACATATAATGAATTGGCAAGAAGGAAGTTAATGAAAGACTCCTTTTATATTGCGTTTTTTTCAATGTTAGCAAAGTTTCCTCAACTAATAGGAATTATTAATTTTCATAAAAGCAGAATAACAAATAGAAAATTAGAGATTATTGAATATAAATAGTATGTGACGCATAAGAGAAGGTCTGAAAAGGACTGGAAATGTATGGATGAAGAATAGTAAATAGTCTAGTTAATATGAGAAATTATATAATCATATCACCGTGTCGAAACGAAGAAAGTTTCATGAGGAAAACGCTTGATTTAGTTTGCCAACAAAGTACCTTACCTAAAGAATGGGTTATTGTTGACGATGGCTCAACAGACGAGACTCCAAAAATTTTAGAGAAATCGGAGTGTAGGGCCTAGTGTCATTGAAGCGTTTTATGAAGGATTAAAGACTGTTAATAGTGATGAGTTCAATTATATTTGTAAATTAGATTTGGATCTTGAGTTACCTTCAAAATATTTCGAAGTTTTAATTAAAAAAATGGAAGAAAACCCGCGACTTGGTACATGTAGCGGTAAACCTTATTATAGGCGCTACTAAAAGTGGTGAACTGATTGGTGAAGGTTGTGGTGATGAAAATTCTGTAGGAATGACGAAATTTTATCGAACGCAATGTTTTAAACAAATAGACGGATTTGTACGGCAGGTAATGTGGGACGGTATCGATGGTCACCGATGTCGAATGCTTGGATGGATAGCTTGCAGTTGGGATGAGTCCGAATTGCGTTTTATTCATTTGCGCCCAATGGACTCTAGTCAAAAGGGGTTTTTTACAGGTCGTATGCGCCATGGATTTGGGCAATATTTCATGGGTACAAGTTTATTGTATATGACTGTTGCATCGATTTATCGAATGTTCTATCGTCCATTTTTTGTTGGTGGTTTAGCCATGTGGTGGGGTTATATCTTAAGCATGTTACGTTGTGACTGGCGCTTTGATGACTTGTCGTTTATAAGATTTTTGGTTGTGTCTTTTTCCTATATGGGAAAATTGTTGAAATTTCGCTTAATTTATTTGAGGAGTTTTTATTTATGCACACGCGCTATAGTAAAAAACAGTGTTTGCAGATAATGGATGACTATTCCAGGGGGCGGATCCAAAGTCGAGTATTGCGCGATAGTGACTCTCTTTTACTCCGATTATTTATCGAAAAAGATAAAAGTGTAATTTTAAAACTATGGAATAGAAGAGGTATTCGTTCAGTAATACGCTCTTTTACGAATTCTGATCCAGCATCAAGAGAATGTAATACTTTACAAGCATTATCAAATTTAGGGATAGCTACACCAAAATTATTAGGTCGAATGAAAATACGATATGATAAAATTCCGTATAATTATTGCGTATTCACTGAAGATCTTGGTAGCACAACTACAGCCACTAAAGTCTTAAACAAATATATTTCTAACAAAAATGAAGTGGCAATAAATGATCTTGAATATAAAATTATTTCTCTTACAGAAATACTATTTAGTAACGGCATTGTAGACCCTGATAACATCCTTGCGAACATGTTAATAGACCATAATGGAAAGTTTTGGCGAATTGATTTCGAATTAGCTCAGAAAGCGAAGTTCTCAAACAGTCTTGTTGGTTTACGAGGAAAAATGATAGGGCGGTTGATTGCATCATATACGTGGGCAGTTCAGCCTGAATTATGGCGTGTCCAACAGTTCTCATCAAAATTAGCAAACACTTTAATTTTAAGTGAAAATGTTAAAACTAAAGCCCTTAAAGTTTTTAATGAGCACGTTAATAAGCAATACGATGAAATTGGAATTGATAGCCGCACATCTCTTCCTTGGTGAAATGTTAAGTACAATTAATTAGCTATATTATTAGGAATATTTCCAGATTGCATGATTGAGTCGTTATTAATAAATTTCTTCAAGTTGGCTGAATTACACGCTCTTAATTATTTAGTAATGAGAAATTATGAGCGGTATCCTGTTGCCTGGCATAAGCCAGATATGTCTTTGCTCATAGATATCGATCATCAGCAATTATTAATAAGTATTTTTTGTGATGCATGTATGTCTCTAGGATTATTTCCGAGTGTCAAACCTAGCCGTACCAACAGTATTGTTCTTAAATGTTTCTACTCTTCAGATGAGTCTGAAAATAAAACATGTTTTGCGTTCAAGATTGATGCTCGAACTTATGAAGTTTTCCAGAGAAACACATTTGAGAATTTAATTCCAGCATTTAATCGTAAAATATTTATTAATCAAGTCAATATTGTTTTACTCAAGCAATATGATCTGAAGCTTCAGGTTTTAGCTCAACCCGATGAGTTTGTTTTTATGCTAAAACAGTGGCGTAGAAAACAACTTCCTCATTACAGCGAAAGAATTAATCATTTCTTAAAAGAAACGAAAGTGCAAGATCTATTAGGTAATCTTGAGCTAAAGGATAATTTTTCAATAGATGAGTTTCTTATTAATCCAGAGAGTAATGATTATGCTTTCCTTTTATCAAAAGCAATGAATAGGTGTTGGGGAAAAGAAACTAAACGCGATTGGCTAATTAGTTTTTGGAAATCAGTATGTGTCATTTTTTCTAGAAAGAAAATTGCTCCTGTAATATATTTTAGCGGTCCAGATGGTTGCGGGAAAACAACAATTTGTGATGGTCTTAAAGCCATTTATACAGAATCAAAAATCCCTTTTAAGTATTTTTATACGTACCAAAAGTTATTAAGATATATTGGCCTGAGGCTTCTATGGGTGAATTATATAATTGCTTGCGATGAAAGTCCGCGACCTGGGTTTAGAGAATATGTTTCCAGAGGTACTGGAGTTCAGGATAGGAATGATGGTCACAAGTTATGGAGGATTCGTAAGCGTTGTATTCTGCTTTTTTCATTCATAGATATGTGGATAAGTTGGCCGATAGTAATGGTTTTAAGATTATGTGGTTATGCTGTTATTGTTGAGACTTCTCCATATGACTTATTTACCAAGTATCATATGCCGAGTTTTCCATTACTTGATAAAATTATATCAAAATTAATGCCGCGCCCAAGTATAGGTTTTCTTTTGCAGGCTACTCCAGCTGATGTTGTAAAAAGAAAGGCAGAACTAAATGAGGAAGAAATCCATAGCTATTACCGTAAGTTTGACGACATTGTCTCAAATATTTCCAGTTCAAATTATAATTACATAGATACTTCATCTGGAGTCGATAGCACTCTTATTGGCGTTTTAAAAATTGTGGCACTAAATAAGACCTCTACAAAATGATATTTTTAGCAAAAGACCTAATGAAAATCTTATTCTAAGAAAAGTACAATCTCTTCATTAAGATTTATGTTCTTAAGCATAAAATGCGTTTTGAGAACGATAAATTTTTGGTTTTCCAGTAAAAGAGGTTTTTTTTCTTTGATTTGTTATACTGACTTAATGACTCCTAATCTGATTGCTTGAAAAAAGTCAAACCTTGTCGTCGATGTTTCATTTAAAGATATCACGGTAATATATTATAGAACACGTGAAATTCTAAATTCATAGTCTTTTGAGTTGACTTTCATCTTGATTTTGATTTCTAAGAGAAAAAATATGAATAAATACTTGATAGTTTCGCCTTGTAGAAACGAAGAAGATTTGATGAGGAAAACGCTGGATTCTGTTTGTCAACAAAGTATCTTGCCAAAAAAGTGGATTATTGTTGACGATGGTTCTATAGGCGAGACTCCAAAAATTTTAGAAAAATATGCAAATCAATATGACTTTATGAAAATTATCCGTCGAGAAAACCGAGGTCATCGTAGTTGGCGTCATTGAAGCTTTTTACGCAGGTTTAGAAGCAGTTAATTTAGATGAATTCGACTATATTTGTAAATTAGATTTGGATCTTGAGTTGCCTTCGCAATATTTCGAAATCTTAATGAACAGAATGGAAGATAATTCGCGACTTGGTATATGCACACGGCTTTCTCATAAAAATTTAACTTGCTTTAGCAAGCTTTCTAGTTTATGGGGAATATCGGAAAACATATCAATTGCTGCCTGAAAGTTGCTAACATTAGCTTGCGCAATAGGGTTATGGCAAGGCTTCGTAAACTTGCCAATATTTGCGCTTGGTTGCCCGCTCGGGTACGTATTTTATCTTCATTAAAGGTGACATCTCGGATCCAGTTTTCTGATTCAACCCCCCAATGATTTCGAACCGCACTCACCAGTTCATTGGCAAGTGCCACTTCATTGGGTAGAACGGATTTGTTACTAATATAATAAGAGATATCATCACTGATTTTTTGCGTCGTTACCTCGATACTTTCTCGCTGAATCACCACCAATGTTTGCAAACCACTTTGATGCCAGCGAGGTGCTAATTCCAATGACTCCAGTGAAAAAAGTGTCGCACTACGCGTGGTGATACGTCCATGGGCTTTCTCGTGATCCTCTGCATTAAACAATGGGCTATCGGTTTTCCCTATATGCTCAAGCTGTTTTAATAAGGTAGGTTGATTTTTTTTTTGACTTGAATTAAATACTGACCTCCTCCTTGATGAATTTGGCCCGTGGTCTTTGGGTAACAATGATGCGCATCGAGTGTGATCTTTTTGCTCTCAAGTCCAGTGGCTTTAATGAGTTCGCGCACCACCGGAATTTCACTGGATTTCTTGCCGACCTGTGGACATTGTCCCAGCACGGTCTTGCTCTCATGCGAAAGGGCTATAACAACGGCTTGTTTTTCACCTGAATGCAAAGTACCTCGTAATACTTTGCCATCAATCGACGCCCATTCTTCGCTCTGAGTTCGGATAATTTGGGTGTTAAAAAATCGTTCAATCCATTGATTTAACATCTGCCAATTTAATCGATCTAATAAGCGAGGCAATTGTGCCCGAGATGCCGGTTTAGCCTCGGAAAATCCAGTGAGTTCTTGTAGCCATTGGCAGTGGTTTTCCGCATAGCGAAAAATACCTGATACTGTTGATCGACCTGATAAAATGGCCATAACAATCGAAACAATGACAAAAACCAAGTTCAAGGTTTTACCACGGTTGTCACGGGGATCGGGGAAATCTTCCAGTGCTTGAATAAAGGGTTGCGTATTAGTGCTTGAATTTAAAGTAATTAGTGGCCGAACGAAAATCCATTAACCGAATGAATATTAATGAATTTTCTCATATGTCTAGCAACGAAGTTTTAGGCACATTACCTGATTAATTGTTGATCGGAGCATATTAGTCGTATATACGGGCTTAAAACGAATCGAGTTTTATTTAACCAGGCTTTTTGAGCTAAAACTTCGTTTGTGGAAAACAAGTAAAACATTTTGAATATCAATATGTTATACGTTTTCGGGCGGGCACTAATTATATTGGGCATAGCTTAGCTCTCGTTCTATTGACTTGGTGTTTCAGTCAACCTACACAATTACCCATGAATTGCAAGTTATTTTTTATGAGAAAGCCGTGGGGCAAGGCACGGTCTGATTTGGCCGTATTGACCCGTTGACAGGTGTTGCAGTACTTTTTTTCTTGAATGATTTTGACTAATTCAGTTTCTTCAGGGGGCTCAGGAATATCTTCAACGATGCGCTCATTGCTTGTACTCAGTGGGGTTTTATTTTTTAAGTTTTTACCGCAGGCTTCACAGGCATTCACTTTGGCATTTTCCGTCTTCTCTGGCTCACGCAGTTTCGGTTTATTCTCCGCGCCTTTTCTCGCTTTTCTTTTTCGAGATGACTTCTTTGGCCGGGTGCTGTTAGAGGTTGTCGGTTTTGCCGCTGTTTTGTCCCATTCGGGATGTTTTGATGAGGGCTTATTCGCGATCTTATTAACGTCTTCTATTTTCTTTTTTTGAAGTTCAGCTTTAAGTTCAACTTCTCTTGCTTCAGTGCTTCATAGCGAGCGTCAAGATCTTTAAACGCTTTCTGTAGTTTCATCAACAAGTCCAGTATTTGGTTTTTTGAAAAACCTGAAAAGAACTGTCTTGTTTTTGATAGGATGAACGTTAGCGTCATGAATACGGTCAATGTTAATATTTTAAAGTGACATTACTTTATACCAGTGTTAAAATTTTTTCAAGTATTGGCTTTTTTTCTCTGAAATCAGTTTAAACTTACGATTTGCTAATAAGAGCTTATATTGATGATGTTGCTTGATAGTGGATTATGATGTTTCATACAGCGCTACATTCGAGTACTAGTTGCTAGTATTTTTACATTAAAATTATTCGAGTTGGCAAGCATATTTGTCTTTCATTGATTTTCAAAATTCAGGGTAAATATATCCTCTAAAATATTCAAGTTAGAGCTGGAAGGCTAACCCCCCCCCTTTTTTTATTTATTGTTATGTTCAATAAGTAAAGTGGGAGTAGGATTGCCTGTAAGGGGTTATTATACCCCTTGCAATGAGTTACATAAAGCGTTGTTCAAAGAAAAATGGAAAAGTCTATCTCTCTGAGGTAGGCCAATGTCTGTTAAAAGATAGAGCCATAATTACGATATGATACATTAGCTAAGTGAATTGTTTTCCAGATCCAATATCTAGCTTATCTTTTTATCCCTGATTGTTCTTTTCCAAGATGCATTATTTTTTAGACTAAAGAAAAGTTTATTGATTATCTTAAGTTTCCATAATATATACATAGGCGCAAGACATAATGCTTTTAAGTTATTTAACTTTTCGTTATTTGTCAAGATGGTTGTCAGAATATGTATTAAAAGTACACTAAAGCTAAATGCAAATAGATATATCCCGATAATTCCTGAGAGCAATAGGGCTAATAAAATGAGTAAGGTATGAAAAGCGAGTGGTAAGAGTAATAATTCTAGTAGTGGTTCGATAAGTTTAGTTCTTCGACGAAAGATGATTTCTTTAAAAAGTAAAGGTGTATGGGTAATGATCATTCTGAATCGCCCACCCTCCCAGCGCGCTCTTTGACTTTCAGAGATTGTGGCTGTGGTTGGCATATCGGACCATACTGCGGTTTTATCAATAAAGTGTACGCATTTACCGGCTTTAACAAGATTTAAGTGATATTCTAAATCTTCAACAATAGACGATGCTGTATAAGGCACGTCTTCGATCGTTTTTCGACTTAACCCAAATCCGTTGCCTGCTAGTCCAACAGAAAAACCGAAATATTGTCGTCCTTGGGGTCGTAATATATTAAATGCCAAAAATGCAATTTTCATTAAGCGAGCACGTAAGGAAGCTTCTGGATTTGATACATGATAGTGACATTGTCCTGCATCTGCCCCTGTTTTGAAGAGATTTTGGAATTCGATAATTAGATTGTTATTAACAATAGTATCTGCATCAACGACGATGAATGAATCGAATTTCTCTTTTAGCAGTGCCTTGAATGCAAAATCTAGCGCATACCCTTTGCCTATTTTTTCCAGATGACTCCGTTCAAGTACCCTTGCGCCAGCTTTTTGGGCTTTTTCTGCGGTGCTATCTATACAGTTGTCAGCGATGACGATAATTTCAAATTCACCATTTTTAACCTCACAGGATAATAGGCTTTTTATCGTTTTCTGAATGTGAAGCTCTTCATCATGGGCAGGGATTATAATCGCAGTTCGGTGAAATTCAGTTCCCTCAGGGAAGCGGTTGTCTCTACGATGATAAAGAACAGCGCCTATGGTTAACATGGCGAGTTCTATTGTGCCTGGTAAAACGATTAATGCAATTATGATTGTCAGGATAGTTGATACCATGTTTATTAGTTTTTCGTTGGGTATAAACGTTTTAAGAAAATTTTAGCAAGTCTATCAATATTGGGATCAAGGTTGTATTTTTCTATGACTCGCTGTCTACCGGCCTTGCCCAGTTTGATTCTTAGTGTAGCATTATCAATCAATGACTCTATGGCATCAGCAAGTTTAGTTTCATCTGATGCAGGTACCAGTATTCCATCAATATCATTTCTGATAAGTTCAGGAGTTCCGGTAATGTTTGTACTAATGCACGGAATTTCCATGGCCATGGCTTCCATAAGAACTACAGGGATACCTTCTGCAAAACTCGCAAGTACAAAGATGTCGGCTTTGGCATAAAGTTGGCGTATTTTGTCTTGATTGACGGCGCCTTCAAATATTATATTATCCTGTAAATTGAATTGTTTTACTTGTTTTTCTAAAGATCTTCTGTCTGGTCCGTCACCAATTATCCGCAGTTTTATGTTTTTCTCTTTATCGGCAAGTTGTTTTATAGCGCTTATTAAAATATGTTGTCCTTTTGCGGGTGTTAAACGGCCAACACAGATGATTTCAGTTTCATCATTTTCATTTTCTTGTGTAACTGGTGCGAATAATAATGGGTCTACACCGAGTGGCGCGATCTCAAGTTTATTCCAATACTTATAATCTGAAAGCTTCATCATTTGGCTTCTGGAAAAATAGCCTATACAGATGATAAAATCCGCATATTTAATTTTTTCTTTTAAAGAGTGAACACTGACATCATAAAATTCATCCGGGCCATGCACCGTATAGGAAAGGCTTATTGGGAAAATCTGTTTTGTTATCATGCCGACTGTTGCTGCTTGTGATGCAAAGTGTACATGTAGGTGTTTGGATTGGGTTTTTTTCATCCATTGGCCAATCATAATTGCCTCAACAAAATAGAGGATGCAGAGCTTTAATTTTGGTAGATTTAATCCACCAAGTCGTAAGCTAAGAAGAAACCCTGACAGGTAGTGTTTGGGGTGGTGAATAAGCATTGTTAAATGAGTACTAAGTGCGCCTTTAATGCCGTGATTTTTAACAAAATAAGTATTATTAGCTTCTTCTTTTTCTTCTTGTGTCAGCTGTTGTAATGGGCGGTCAGGATTGTTTATTGATGCAACATTGATAAAAAGCCCTTGATTTCGTAGAGATCTTACTTCGCGTAATATAAATGTGTGTGATATTGCAGGATAACGGCTTGTTAAATAGGCGATATTTAGTGTATGGTTTTTAGATAAAGGAATCATGGCTTTGATTAGAATAATAGATCATTTTTTTAATTATATCAGGATTCATCAGTGTATACCCTAACGTTTCAAAAATTTGCCAGCAAAAACCAATGCGTACCCTCTATCTGAGGAAAATTCAGATAATATTTATGATTTATCCATTGAGGTGTAATGCTTTCTAATGCTTCTCCTTGTGCATTCAGTGGTACAAGTTTTAAGCTAGAAGAGGAGTTTTTAATTTGTATTTGACCTTTAATGGGTTCAGAAAGAAAAGGCACTTTTCTGCCTGATAATGGTGTGGCACGGGCAATAAGAGTAATTAATATTTTTTTTGATTGTCTGATCGGTTTCCTGTCTAAACTTGAGATAGCGATGGCTGCTTTTTTGGGTGTTCTTACGATAACGTTGGCATCATTGAGTCTGATTACTTTGTTTCCAATCCAGCCTTGTGCGGCTTGTGTATGAGAGGTATTGATTGTTTGTATACCATCGCGCCAATTTCGTTTTAGTTGTTTGGTGTCTGATGTTATTGCGTATTGGTTTTGAGGGATAAAGTCGTGGTCGATGTCTGATATTATAGTGGTGTTTTTCTCTGATGAGGCTTCTTCATCCCAGTCTAATTCAGGTACATCCGGTAAACACAGGCTGATTTTGCTTTGTTCGACAAGGGTCCGTAAGGTTGCCATGTTTTTAGGGTGACTATCTTTATAATATAAATTCTCTTTATTTAGTTTTAAACAATAACTACGGTTAGCTTGTTTGACATGTCGTGCTCTGTAAAGTAAAGCAGCGGCTGGCATGATGGCAGTAATGGCGGGATCTAGATAAGTACTCCACGTATTAATGTATGATGAAAATTGAGTTTGAGAGTAATTGTAGATCATAACAGCGTCCCATTCTTGTAGAGAGGCAATACTGGCAATATATAATGGTGCAGTAAATCTGTCTACTTCTGGATACGGTACATTCCATTCTGTGATAGAGGTTGGTTTGTTATATACTTGGCCTGTTGTCATATAAGAGATGTAATTATCGCTGTAGCGTGGATTGGTATTGAGGGCTTCTGATTTACCATAAGAATGTACGTCGATGATATCACCCGCAGTTAATGGTGGAAGGCCGTGAAGTTTCATATTACCCCACATTTGAGTGGTAGCTATTGGTATTTTCACATCAAGTTTTTTCAAGTGGGCAAGCATACGCGTATTCCATTGATACTCCCAGTCGGCTAAAAAGAGCTTGCTAGGCCCTGCCTCCCAGGTGCGCAAGGTTTGGTCAAGGTTAAGATTTTTATCTAATGCAAAATCTCTAGCCGACTGAGTAAATAGTTTATTATGGTAGGGATTATTCTTATTAGGTAGCATTAAATTGCCAAAGTGGTTAGTCAGGTCATTTTCATTGGTGATCAATAATCCTATAATGGCAGGGTCGTTTTTATAGGCTAGGCCAGTGTAAAGATTGACATGATTGAGGTATTTGGCATTAAACTCCTTCATGAGCTGTTCGACCTGAGCATTATAATAGTTATAGCCCCTAGCCTCAGCAGTATCTATGCTATTTTTTGTATGAGCAACCATTTCTTGAAAGCCTTTACCAATGTCATCACCTGGTTTAAATAATCGACTTACATGTAAGTCCAACCAAACATAGATGCCTTCATCTCGTAAACATTTTATCCAATAATCGAGCCGATCCATGACTTCTTCATCTAAATGCCGTGAGTCATTTTTTGTTTGATCAATGACTGTTCGTTTTACCCACTGCATAGAATCATGGTGATGAATACGCATCAGATTGAAGCCAAGTTTTGCCATGCGTTTAGCTTGGAGTTCGATTTGTTTTTTATCGGAAAATATAGCATAAGCCGCGATATTTCCTCCCCAAAATCGGATAGGTGTTCCATCTTCGAAGATAAGTTGATCGCCTTTGGTTTTAACAAATCCGTGTCGGCCTGCGGGTTTGTGGTTTAAAAAACTCAAATCCACTGGGCTTTCATTAGGATCTAGGGCATTGACATACCAATTCTCTGTCGATGAATCGCCATAACGTTGTTTTAATGGTTGAGAGACTTTTGAGCCATAGGGCAAAGTGACCGTCATTGATAAATGTGCTTTACCTTTATTGATGTTTTTACCAATAAACATCGCCCGGATTTTTCTTTTTTGTCTCTGCTCAAAATAGACACTGTGTAATGGTTTATTGAATTTTACAGTGATGCTTTCTCGTGGCCCAATGCACCATTTCCAACCCATGTTGTTTTTTAGTAATTCAGGCATGCCGAGTTTATTTTTAAAAATGGGATTGTCGAGTGCTAAGTTAAATTCGAGTCCACCGCCGATGATATCATTGTGTTGTTGCTTGAAATTAAATAGCCAAGTGTATTGCATCCGACGTGGACTTGCTGCTCTAGCTTTGCCTTTAAAGGGCTCTATAGTGAATTTTTGGTAAGAATAAGGTGTTCATAAAAGAATAAAGTGAATATTATTATCCAATCCTTATGAGCTGTATCCTAACTAAAAATTTTAGGTAAAATACTTATCCTTGTGAGACTAGCGTAGGATTATACTTCAATAAAAAACTTAGGTATAGTAAGAGCCTTTTCCAATACAAAATTAACCGGTTATTTGATAATAATTTCTTACGATAATCTAGTATTGATTCTACTGTTTTGTTGTAGAGAGATAGTTGGTTTTCGTATTGCTATTGAACGATCAGTTTAGTAATAGAAATTAATTGTCTCCTCAATGAAGCCAATTATCGTATCAGTAGTCCTGGGTTTTTTTGGGCGCCTAATTTCTTGATTGGTGTTGGAAGTTGAATGTTGCGCCAAAAAAATATGTCGTGAAACAGCGACGAATACACCTGTAATTTTGCTTGCTAGACTACCTCAAATTTTCCATCAATATTTTTTTTCTTACACAGTTTTGCAGAATCAAGAAGAATTCATGCGGTATAGCCGAATTTGGGTGTGATTCTTTTAAAACAGTGCTTGAACTACGTATAAGCAATGACTTAGAAGCTGATTGAGCAAACAATCTAGCCATAATGGACTTAAACCAACAGGCAAAAACGATATGTTTGGGATAAAGATAGATTCAAAATATTTAACCACTGTAATCTATTGATTATATTGAAGTCGTCGTCGTTCTAAAGGAGCTGCACTCGTCGAATTTTGCAGGTATTTTCACGCTGTTTTGTGATTTGTATTCAAATTCTTAAAAATTAGTACTGGCTAGCATTTTATGTGAATTTTAATTGACCGATAACAATGAGGAATAGAACTTGCTAAACCCAGTCCAAATTCTAGAGGAAAGTCTATGCCTGATTTACGGTCTCTTTTGCTATTGCCAATATTACTTTCGTTTACCCCTCTGTGGGCTGCATCACCTACTGGAAACATTAACATTCAAAGTCCTTTGACTAGTGCTCAAGTCGCGAATAGTTTCACACTTTCCGGAATCTGTGATAAACGCAAACTCATCGAAGTGAGTGGAGATTTACTCAATCCCACGACTGAACTCATTTGTCCAGAGAGTCAATATTACGAGTATCAAGTAATTGTGACAGCGGGAAGCGGTGTGAAGAACATTAGTGTTCAACAGCTTTTGAAGAATAACTTTGCGATTCAAGCGACAGCGAGTTTTAATTACCAAGAGCCAGAATTAAACCTTCGGCCAAATGCTACTGATGACAATGTCACCGGCACTGAGGATCAAACAATCAGCATTGATGTGTTGAGTAACGATACTGATCCCAATGGTGATGTTCTACGGCTGACGGCGGTGGGTAGTGCAAGTCACGGCGAAGTGGTTATTGCCTCTGATAGTAACATCAGTTATCAACCGCACGCCAATTTTCACGGAAGTGATTCATTCTCGTACGAAGTCAGCGATGGTGAGTGTCGGCATAATGTAGCAATGGTAAATATTACTGTCAACCCCGTCAATGATCTTCCGGTGGCTGCTGAGGATAGCTTCGAGGCCATGCAAAACATGACTTTTACCGGTACTTCCGTTTTGATGAATGACAGTGATATTGATGGTGATGTCTTGCTTGTTTCTGCACTTGCCCCCGATACCAATCAGGGTGGCAATGTGAATATAAATAGTGACGGATCTTTTAGTTATACGCCACCTACCGATTTTGTCGGAGAGGATACTTTCACTTATGACTTGTCGGATGGGCAAGGAGGGCAGACACAAGGCCTGGTTAGGCTTAACGTTGTCGCTCACAGCGATGCTGGTTCGGATGATCCAGAGGTTGATAATTCGAATCCTCATGAAACCGGATCAGCAAAGAACAACGAACACGCAGCTGTGTTAGCCATGGTGGATCCCGTACACGCAACACATGTTGCTGTTGCCAGTGGCTCTTGGTTTTCGACCATGACCTGGAATACCGGCTCCGTTCCCTCGAATGGTGCAAAAGTGCTTATTCCGTTAAGCATTGAGGTTAATTATGACCAGGTTTCCGATGTCAGGCTATCTTGGGTACGGGTTGATGGTGGATTAAGATTTGCCACCACGCAAAGTTCTAAAATGATTGTTGATACGCTTGTAGCAACAATGTCTAGCCAATTTAGTATGGGCTCAGAAGTCAATCCGGTGGAGGCTAACGTCAAAGCGGAAATTATCATTACTAACAATGGCCCTATCGACGTCGACTGGGATCCAATTTTAATCAGTAGAGGAGTTATCTTGCATGGAACCTCAACCATGCATGGTGAGATTAAAACTACACACTTGAAAGTGGATAAAGATCCCATGGCAGGGGATACCATGATCGTTCTGGAGCAAACACCGGTAAATTGGAAACCTGGGGATACTATTGTCGTCGCAGGAACGCGATACAAAGGTTATACATGGGATAACGATGCTAGAATGACGCGGCATTTCTTACCAGAAGATGATGTATTAACTATCGACCGGGTTGAAGGATATATAGCTTATGTTACTTCTCCACTGCGATTTGATCACCCAAGAATGCGCGAGGATATGAAAACCTCTGTCGCGAATTACTCACGTAATGTTCGCATTGCCACCGAAGAGCCTTCAACTGCAGCTGTCAGTGAGCGAGGGCATTTTATGCTCATGCATTCCGATAAAGCGGATATTCGCTACAGTGAGTTTTTTGAGCTAGGGCGAACTGACAAATCTCAACCCGCTATTGATGTCTTTGAGTTGGAGTCGGTAACCTCAGAGAGCAATATACAAGGTCGCTACGCCTTGCATTTTCACCGCACGGGTATGAAAAATGTGAGAAAGCCGGCTATAGCCGTGGGTAATGCAGTGTTTGGTTCGCCGGGTTGGGGATACGTTCATCACGATTCCAACGTGCACTTGATCGATAATGCCTCATATAACACTTTTGGAGCGGGCTTTGTGGCCGAAACAGGTAATGAGATTGGCCTTTGGAAAAATAATATTGCGATTTATGCAAAAGGGGTGGGTTGGGGAAATCCGAAGAACTTTGTGGACCTGTCCATTTATGATATTGGTAAAACGGGTGATGGATTTTGGTTTCAAGGGCGTATGGTAAGGGCGATTAAAAATATTGCAGCCAGTGTCAACGCGGGGTTTGCATACTTTCACCGTGACAGAGGTTATCCTGATTATCGAATGATAAGATTTGACGCAAAATATTTTGATTTTCCTGAAGCAGTGGGAGAAGGAAAGCTTGCTTCACCAAATCATGCTCCAATTCTTTCTTTCATAGACAACGAAACTTTTGCGGCTAATTTTGGCTTGCATGTTGTGAAAGCCAATCCCAACCAGCAACATGATATTCACAGCCATTTAAAACGCCTTAAAGCCTGGAGTGTACGAAATGGTGCACATTTGGAATATACTTCCCACTATTTGCTCGAAGATTTTGATTTATTAGCAAAGTTAGCTCAAGATTTTAGTAGACCCAATGTAGGTTTGGCGATGGGCAGCAACACTTCAGATATGATTATTAAAAACCCAAAAATATCTGGGTTCAAGTATGGAACGAAGCTGAGCAAAAAGTTTACTGAGGCAACAATTACTCCCGAAAAAAATCAGTATGTGATCATTGATCCGGAAATTGTTAATTCCATCGAAATGGATTTTTTTGAGTTTGATCCTTCAGTTGATAAGATTTTAACGAGTGATGATCTCTTGGAAAATACCATGGATATTGAACTTACCAGAGAATTGCTATATCGCGATAGGTTGTCTGCTGATGACAGGGAAGGAAGAAAAGTGATAGTCGAAGGTGTTAAAACTGATCGTATCGGTTTGGTCCCTATTCCAGCAGGCACAGATAACTATTTTATCGATAGACGTGATATGCTTCATATTCTGGAAACAGACGGTTATTTCCAAGCCTCAGATGGGACTTATTACACCTTGCTTGAAATGTACTTCAGTGAGCGATTTAGTGGCGAAGTGGAAAAATTTACCTTTCCTGTGCGCTTAGATCAATCCATTGTCGACTTGCTGGGCTATCCATGGTGGGGTTATGGAGATGCCGTTTTTAAAGGACCAATTGACTTTAACAACCAGGCACCTGTTGTTGGCAATGATTCTGGTATTACACCAATGAATCAAGAGTTGACCTTAAATTTGCTAAACAATGACTCAGACCCCGAAGGCGATTGGATAAAAGTCGATGGTATTGTTCAGCCTGAAAATGGTAGAGTGTTTGATAATGGCGACGGGACAGTGACCTATCAACCGGATTTGGGATTTTCCGGCACTGAGATTTTTCATTATTGGACAACGGATGGTTACGGTAATTATTCGAAGGCGTCTGTCAGGATTCAAGTCTCGCAATAATGAAATTTAATTAAAAACAGAAAAAAGAAAAGGGGTCAAAAGAAAAATGTATTATAAACTATGAATATCTCAGGCATCCATAGAAAACCACTTCATATTTATTGGTATTTTTTATGGGTGTCTTAGATTTTATTTATCGTTGTGTAGAAAATTAAGATTTTGGTAGAAGATAATATTATAAGAAATAAAATTCGCGAAAAGGCTATGGAAAAAGTTAAGGAAGATTTTGATTTGGGAAAAAATGTAGTCTTACTATATGAACTTCTTATTGATAAATAAAGTCAATGTACTGCTTTAGCGATCGATACCTAGATTTTGTTGATTTTTTAGAAAACAAAGGACCATAATTCGTCAAGTTCAGGGATGGGAGATGCTGTGGATTTAACCAGATTTGGTGTTTTTGATAGCCCCCCCTGTGTCAGCATAGGTCTACTTTGCTCTATCCCTGATTCGTCGTTGATAGCCGTCAGATCTATAAGAGCGTTAACCATAGATGTAATGAGCTTACATCGTCAGCAAAAACCAATGCGTACCTTCTACTTGAGGAAAGTCTAGATAATATTGATGATTTATCCATTTAGGTGTGATGCCCTCTAATTTTTCTCCTTGTGCATTGAGAGGAACAAGTTTTAAACCAGAAGCGATATTTTTAATTCGTATTTGACCTTTAATGGGTTCAGAAAGAAACGGTAACTTTCTACCTGATAAGGGTGTTGCACGTGCAATAAGAGTAATTAATAATTTTTTTGATTCTTTGATCGGTTGTCCGTCCAAGCTTGAGATAGCGATGGTTGCTTTGCTTGGGGTTCTTACAATAACGTTGACATCCTTGAGCCTGATTATTTTTCCCCCAATCCAGCCTTGTGCAGCTTGCGTTAGAGGAGTGTTGATGGTTTGTATACCATCAAGCCAATTGCGTTTTAGCTCTGCGGTATCTGAGGTGATAGCATACTGTCCTGTCTGTATAAAATCTTCATTGATATCAGAAATTATGATGGTGTTTTTGTCTGGCGAAGCTTCTTTATCCCATTCGAGTTCAGGAACATCTGGTAAGCACAGGCTGACTTTGCTTTTTTCTACCAAGGTGCGCAGGGTCGCCATATTGTTGGGGTGACTATCTCTATAATACAAGTTATCTTTATTTAGTTTTAAGCAATAACTACGGTTAGCTTTTTTGACGTGTTGCGATCGGTAAAGTAAAGCCGCAGCTGGCATGATGGCAGTAATAGAGGGATCTAGATAAGTACTCCACGTATTAATGTATGATGAAAATTGAGTTTGAGAGTAATTGTAGATCATAACAGCGTCCCATTCTTGTAGAGAGGCAATACTGGCAATATATAATGGTGCAGTAAACCTGTCTACTTCTGGATACGGTACATTCCATTCAGTGATAGACGTTGGTTTGTTATATACTTGGCCTGTTGTCATATAAGAGATGTAATTATCACTGTAGCGGAGATTGGTGCTGAGTGCTTCTGATTTACCATAAGAATGTACGTCGATGATATTGCCGGCAGTTAACGATGGTAGGCCGTGAAGTTTCATATTGCCCCACATTTGAGTGGTGGCTATTGGTATTTTTACATCGAGTTTTTTCAGGTGGGCAAGCATGCGGGTATTCCATTGGTGCTCCCAGTCGGCTAAAAAGAGCTTGCTTGGTCCTGCTTCCCAGGTGCGCAAGGTTTGGTTAAAGTTAATATTTTTATCTAACGAAAAATCTCTAACCGACTGAGTAAATAGGTTATTGTGGTAAGGATTATTCTTGTTGGGTAGCATTAAATTGCCAAAGTGGTTAGTCAGATCATTTTCATTGGTGATCAATAACCCCATAATGGCGGGATCGTCTTTATAAGCTAGGCCAGTGTAAAGATTGACATGATTGAGGTATTTTGCATTAAACTCTTTCATGAGCTGTTCGACTGGCGCATTATAATAGTTATAACCTCTCGCCTCAGCAGCATTTTTGCTCTTTTTTGTATGAGCAACCATTTCTTGAAAGCCTTCACCAATGTCATCGCCTGGCTTGAATAATCGGCTTACATGTAAGTCTAACCAAACATAGATACCTTCATCTCGTAAACATTTTATCCAATAATCGAGCCGGTCCATGACTTCTTTATCAAGATGCTGCGAGTCATTTTTTGTTTGATCGATGACTGTGCGTTTTACCCACTGCATAGAATCATGGTGATGAATACGCATGAGATTGAAGCCAAGTTTTGCCATGCGTTTAGCTTGGAGTTCGATTTGTTTTTTATCAGAAAATATAGCGTAAGCCGCAATATTACCGCCCCAAAACCGGACAGGCGTGCCATCTTCGAAGATAAGTTGATCGCCTTTGGTTTTAACAAATCCGTGTCGGCCTGCGGGTTTATGATTTAAGAAACTAAGATCAACGGGACTTTCATTTGGGTCTAATGCATTTTTGAACCAATTGCTGTTATCTTCTTGGCCGTATCTTTCGAAGAGCGGTATGGAAACTTGAGCGCTTACTGGTAATGTAACAGTCATGCTCAGTTGTTGTTTGCCTTCTAATAATGAATCGCCGATAAACATGGCTCGGATTTTATTTTTTTTCCCTCGTTCAAAAGAAATATTATGAATTGGTCGACTAAACTCGACCTCAATTACTTCATTTGGGCTTATTTGCCATTTCCAGCCAAGATGGTTTTTGAGAAGTATCAGGTTATCCGGCTTGGTTTTGAAGACAGGGTTGTCCATTGATAAGTTAAATTCAATTCCGCCACCGATAATATTGTTATGGGTTTGGCTTGCATCGAATTCCCACGAGTATTTTAACTGATTGGTTTTTGTTGCGTTAACATGACCCTGAAATTTAAGGTCTAATGCAGGGATATTGCCGAAAAAATCTCCCTTTTTATTCTTAAAGCTCGTTAACTCACTCGTTGTATTTGCCCATTTCCATTTCTCCCCCCAAAAAACATAGCTTGCGTTGACAATAGGTGTTTGTTCTTTACTAATCGAGAGTGTCGCATTTCTTGTTGGTGTGATTCCCCATGCTGATGCTGTTGCAGAGCTATAGCCAGCATGGGTAGGTTTCATCATTATTGGTGCGCAGCACAAAACAATGAGGAAAGAGTAAAAGCAGTTGAGTATAATTTTTGACAGGCGAGAAAGAGCGTTCATAAACATAAGTAATTTTTGTTATCCAATCCGTTGTGATACACGAAGGATTATATCCTAACAATAAGATCAGGTACAGTAAGCCTTCAGGATGTATGCAAATAATTGACTGCTAGCGACGATATTTTGCTACGACAATCTATGACTGCTTAATAGTAGATAAATGATCCTTTTTCGTATTGATATTGTGAGATTAGTTTAGTCATCGAAATTAAATAATTTATCCATCTTGCATTTATTCGTGAATATTATTTAGCATGGTCATAAACTGTAATTTTCGCCTCGCCTCTTTGGGTTATCTTTAGTCAATATTCAGTCGAAAAATCCTCAAAATAGCACAACTATCGTCAGTGACGATTCAAGGGGTTGCCCAATCTCTTACGATATCAACCAGTTTTTACCTTATATCGGATCCCTAATTGACACAAAAACTGTATTAGGATACCTTCCTTAAGATCGATTAGGGAATTTATTAGTTTTCTGCAAGAATTAAGTCCGTCCTGCTTAGAGTCGTTCTATTGGTGCTCGTATACGAATCTGACATAAAGTTAAGAAGTGTTAACAATATGATTCTCTTACATGGAAGAAATAAACATTTAGTTTTGATCCATGTCTTTCACGATAATGGAAAATCAACGGGTTTTGGACTCGTATTTGGACTTTAGTCCGTTATCTCAACTCATCCGCTTTAGCGGGCGATTGTTGAGTATCAAGAAAAAAAGGTTTTGTTGATGTCGCGAAGTAAAGACAGTTTTAAATTTCCTATCTTATTAGTTTTTTCAAAAATGATAAGTAAAAACTTTTTTTTTGTGATTGCTGCTGTTTTATTGATTGTTTATTGGCAACCAATTCTCGGTTTGTTAGAAAGCTGGATGGAAAAAGAGGAGTATAGTCATGGTTTGTTTATTCCATTAATTGCTTTTTATATCTTATGGCAACGCCGAGGCGTGATTAAAAGTATTGAGTTTTCTCCCTCATGGTATGGCGTTATTTTACTTGGATTGGCCATGTTATTATTGATGGCTGGTGTCATTGCAGATCGTGAAATAGCAAAAAATTATTCACTCATTTTGACCTTGCTTGGGGTCGTGCTGGCTGTTGGCGGTAAGGTCTTATTAAAAGAAACATTATTTCCTATTATCTTACTTTTATTTGTGATTCCTCTTCCTGGATTGCTCAATGCCAGCTTAACCGCGCAGTTGCAAATTATTTCTTCTGAGTTAGGCGTTGGCTTTATTCGCCTACTCAATATCCCTGTTATGTTAGAAGGTAACGTCATTGACTTAGGCGAATACGAATTATTCGTAGCCGAGGCTTGTAGTGGCTTACGTTATTTATATCCTTTCATTAGTTTGGGTTTGATTGTCGCGTATTTTTATAAAGCCCCATTTTGGCAGCGGCTTGTTATTGTTTTATCGACGGTGCCTATCACTATTTTTATGAATAGTTTTCGTATTGGTATGATTGGCATTTTAGTGAAGTCAAATGGTATTGCTGCGGCTGAAGGGTTTTTGCATGATTTTGAAGGTTTCGTTGTGTTTATGGGGGCAACAGCCTTATTACTTTTTGAGGTCTGGGTACTCTATAAGCTTTCCGGTGTTGCAAAGAAAAACCCTGGTATTAAGTTTGATGATGTTTTTGGGATAGACGTAGGCAATCGTACTCATAGCATCGCTGAACATAGGACACAAAAAGGAACTTCAAGTCAGGCCATTGTCGCTTTATTTATTATCGTTTTGGGGGGGCTTGCAGCCAATCAAGCGGGGTCGAGAGAGATTTATATTCCGGAGAGGGAAAGTTTTGACACCTTTCCATTAAGTTTAGGGGAGTGGACAGCCAGGCAAGGCACGTTAGCACCTTCGATTTTAGATGTGCTGGGGTCTGATGATTATTTCACCGGAAGCTATCGAAAAAAAGAGAATGAAGCGGTTAATTTTCTTGTTGTTTATTTTAATAAGCAACAAGATGGCAGTGCTATACATTCACCGCAGGTGTGTTTGCCCGGTGGTGGTTGGGAGATAATTGAAAATGAGGATACAATTATTTCTTTTGCGGATGGACAGGACAGTGTTAAACGAACGATAATTCGTCAGGGAGAGCACAAACAGTTGGTTTATTATTGGATACAGCAACAAGGCCAGCGCTTTTCTAATGAATATTTTGCTCGTGCTTCTTTGTTAATGGAGGCATTCAAATCCAATCGAACTGATGGTGCTTTGGTTCGATTGATTACCATGGTTGATAATGATGATATTGAGGCCGCTGATCAACGGTTGCAACAACTTTTGAAACTAGTGGCGCCGCATTTGCCTCGGTATTTACCCGGTTGAGTGGTGGTTTTTTATGTCGTTGAGTTGGAATTTGAGTTTCGGATAATAACATGAAAATTATTTCTAGAATTATAGTTTTGTTTTTTTTAACAATTCTGCTTTTGGTGGGTTGTGGTTCTCCTGAAGAGAAAGTGGCAAACTTTATCGTTAGCGGTAATCAATACCTTGATCAGCGGCAGTTTGTGGAAGCCGATTTGCAATTTAGGAATGCATTGCAAATTGATGGCAGGGCCACTGATGCTTGGTATGGCTTAGCAAGAATTGCGGAACAACAAGCCGAATGGAAAAATGCGTTTAAATTTTTTAGCAAAGTGGTGCAACTCGATCCAAAACATGTAATTGCACATGTATTTCTTGGCAAAATACATTTGGCAGCGGGGGACATTGAAAAGGCTTTTGATAAGAGTGAGCTTATTTTGGGTTTGGCACCAGAAAATGCTGATGCTAGAGCGCTTAAGGCGGCGGTATTGTTTCGGCAAGGGGACGCTTTGGGGGCGGTGAAAGAGGCTAAGCTTGCTTTGGGAATAGACTCAGGGCATGCTGCTGCATTGTTAGTGTTGGCCACTGAGCGTCTTGCCTCGGGCGATCCAGGTGCTGCGATTAACTATTTAGATCAAGGTATTGATTATGATGAAAAAAATGTAGGTTTACAGCTAGTTAAAGCGAGTGCGTTAAATCAGCAAAAAAAGGTTGATCAAGCAGCACTTGTATTTAATCGTTTAATTGAGTTTTATCCAGATAATAGAGCGTTTCGTCATAGCCTTGCCAAATTATATATTGCCAATGATATGTTAGATGAAGCGCAGCATATTTTTCTTGAAGTGGTTAATAAAAGCCCTGATGATGTGGATGCTAAACTCAATGTGATCCGCTTTTTATTAGCCTATCGGGATTTTGAGCAAGCAGAAAAGCAATTGAAGGCTTTTATTGAGGCTTCGCCAAAAATGTATCGACTTCAATTTAGTCTGGCAGAACTTTATATTAAACATGAGCAAATTGATAATGCTAAAGTTATTCTTAGTCATGTCCTTGAAAAAGATGGTAATGGTTCTCATGGTTTGCAA
>Ga0316205_10000878_pt1 | contig 44330 bp, 37 predicted proteins | sample 3monthpyrite_MG_FD_204941 | JGI IMG/M metagenome (GOLD analysis project Ga0316205, IMG submission 204941) | Microbial mat bacterial communities from mineral coupon in-situ incubated in ocean water Damariscotta River, Maine, United States -... | ecosystem: Environmental > Aquatic > Marine >...
ATAGTAAAAAAATATGCTCTTTCTGCGCAAACAAAAAAGGCCTACATTTCTGTAAGCCTTCGATATTTTAACGCAAATAATGGCGTCCCCAAGGGGATTCGAACCCCTGTTGCCGCCGTGAAAGGGTAAATAAAGTGTTTAAAAAACAATCACATAATAAAGTAATGGGGAGTATTTGTGTTAGTCACAATAAAAACCTTTAATTAACTTTTAGGAGTAGTGATTTACTCTTATAATCTAACGATCTGCCCTAAAAAATGTACTTCGACTCGCCTCTCTTTCGGATCTTCGACATTGTCATCTGTTTTAGCAGTTAATTCACCAAAAGCTGTTGGCTTAAATTTAGCTCCGTTGTCTGTCCAATCATTTAAGTAACCTTTTACATTTTCAACTCGTTTCCGAGCCAACACCTGATTTTGTGCTACCGTTCCTGTTGTACTGGCAAATCCAACCAGCTGAATCGGTTCAACACCCTCTATAACTTTTATTCTGTCTCGAGATGGTATATTCATAAACCATGAATGGAGTTCTCGGATAGTTTTGTCCTCAAGTTGATAAGAATTTGATGGTCTGAAGTACACCGTACGATTGTAAATGTGTCTAACTTCTGGAACTACCGGTCTATCTTTCGTAATGCGCTCTATTTTTTCTTTCTTGAATACAGGTTCAAACACTTTAGTATCAACTGTGTACCACCGACTGTCTACTTCTGATTTAAAATCAGAAGTAATTTTACCATTAGACGTTAAATATATATTTCCATGAAAAGAAACGTCCCCAAATCCAACAGGATCCCACCATCCACTAATATTAAAACGAATGACACTAATTTTATCTTGCTTCTTGCTATTAGGAGTAGGAATGAAATTTATATTAAAAGATGAAGATTTCAAGGAATCTGAACGTGTTCTTTTATATTCAATTTTTGCAGCAAAAATATCAAAACCATTATATTCATAAGAAAGTTCAAACCAGAATTCAGGGTCACCTATAATAATATCTGGATATTTGGCTTTTATCATAAACAAACGTGTGTATTTATAGCGAATTACGTCATCTGGAGTCCCTGCATGTATGTATTGTCCAATATCCGATCTATAGGAAAATTTACCTCTTGTTAAAAATCCCGCTGCGGCTTGAAACGCAGCGAGCCCTAATCCTGCAGCCGATATTGGATCAACTTCGATACTGTTAGTATCGTTTTCAGATGGTTTACTTAATCTATTAGTATCTTTTAGACGTATAATCAAGTTTGAATAATCTACAATGCCACCTTTATTTGCTATTCTGCGAGCAAACCTATCTTCTTTATAACGTGCCGTAGGCCACGCTTCAATTACTTCAACGTAGTATCCTTCTGAGTTTTTTTCAGGTGCCAAACCTTCATGACTTAAATACTCACTTGCAATAATATCGCCATTAGTTATAACTGAAACATTTGAAAATATTGGCTCGCCAATTGCTTTTCTAACCACCATATCACCAGATTGCAATAAATAAGGTACTTTTTCACCTGGCCCAGCTATTTTTTCGAACAAGTTACTAACACCATTATCTCTATAAGGACTTTCAGTATTTGTAAAAGCATTAAATATTTCTTCTACAATATAAGGATTATTTTGATTCTGGGCATAACTTTCTAATACTGTATCAGTAGCAGACTTAAGCAACTGTGCTGGTGTGCCATCAAGAACTAGTCTATCCAAAATATCGATGTAGTTATTGTTTAAAACTTTTTCGCTTTGGATCGTATCGAGGGTATCCTCAGCCATAATTCTCTCCTGCCCAGTAGGAGAAAATAGTTTTCTCTTCGCTTTTTTTACTAAACTTGGTTCTCCACCAGATTTATGAATCCCTCCAAAATCGACTTTGCCCTTTATACCCTCAGTCCACGTACCAAATGTTGATGCCCATTTTTCAGCAAATGCTTCTGTATTACATCCAATAAATCGGTGTTGTCTAATTTTATCCTGATCGTTAAAATTACTTTTTAGGCTCTTATGTTTTTTAATTGAATCCACCGTTATGATAGCACTAGTATCTGGAGCTACTGCATCACCTGCCGAATTATGTCGTAAACCCAACCATAGATCATGACGTGCATGACCCCAATACCATAATCGAGAAATAGGATCATTTAATAATTTTATTTTTGTCCAAAATTCATCAGCATCATCCAACCATATGAGTATCCATCCTCTATCTTTTGCACGTCCTGTAATTTTATCAATATATGATGTGAACCCTTCGTTTTTTACATCTTCAATAGCTTTCTTTCTATTATTATCTTTTAAATCTGTCTCCCATCTTTCACTATAAGCGGGTTTATAAACAAACCATAATACATCTTCATCTTTAGTTCCTATAGATACTATTTTTTCATCTTTGAGAGACAGCAATAATGGTGGCGTAACATAATTTGCCCAAGATTTATCATGCTCAACATCACGATCATCATAAGGACCAGGCCCACCAGATAACAAAATAAAATTTTTCTTTTTATGACTTTCAGTACTTTCTTTCATAGTAGACTCTTCTCCTGAACTTTCTAAAATGTCAATTACGTTATTTATAGCTAAGTTCTCAATATTCAAATCATCCATTTCACTTTTCGTAGCGGTATCCGATAGAAAATTATTTTTTGTATATTCACGAGCGGCAACAACTGCTTTTTCAATATTAAGATAACCATTACCAAGACGTTCTGGCATCTCTGCCAGTTCGGTTACCGGATCAGTATTTTCAAGAAGTAGCTTTCGAGTTTCATTAATCCATAACGGCCTTCCTGCTGCTTCAAAAATAAGACTCACAGCACCACAAACATTAGGCGACGCCATACTTGTTCCGCTTTTACGAGTAACCAGTGAATTATTAAATAATGAGTTACTACTAGATGCTTTAGCCGCAAGAACATCAACACCCGGAGCAATTAAATCAGGCTTTAAACGTCCATCTCTTGTCGGTCCAGAACTACTAAAGGGTGCAATTTCTCTCAATGAAGAATGTGCATTATATGCACCAACAGCTATAGGCCGATAACCAGAAGCTATAGAACCAATCGTATAAGTTCTTTTTACATTACTAGGAATAAATTTAGATTGACATCCCTGGCAACTTGAATCACGCTCCACCCATGCATGATACCTTCCATCTACTATATCCTCACCATTTAATCTAATTTCGTATTGTCCAGTGGGGGCATTAGGCATAAGAAACAAATTAATAACATTATCATTATTATTTGGATCGCTTAGTCGGTAATAAACGCGACCTATCTCTTTATCCTCAATTTCAATGGGTACTATTTCTCCTGGATATACTCTGAATACTGTTTTTACATTAGGAGGTTTTATTTCAATTGTGATTACATCTTCTTTTTTAGTCCATATTTCTAACTCATTCGTAGTTGTATCACGCCTGTCAGTTTCCCAAGTTAAAGTATGTCTCTCACCAGGATGTATCTGTCCAGATGAAGCCATAGAAGATAAAAAATAGTTTCCGCAACTTTGAACAATTGCCCGACCAGGGGCTTCAAGCAAGAAGTTGTCCATAGCCATCTCTACAAGTGAAAGTCCATCCTTCGAAGAGCCACATTTACCTACACTCATATTTATTACAAATGGAGTTTCACCTGCAGTTTTTCTGATAAAGTCTATAGCCTCAAGTATTCTTACTGAATCACCAAGTGTAGCGAGACCAGATGTTCCTCTAGTAGCAAGCTGTACAAAAATAAGGTCTGATTCTGGTGCAATTCCAACGGGGCTACCTATAGCATTACCGTTACCTGCAGCAATATCTGTTACATGAGTACCATGCGCAGTTAAACTACTATTTTTGGGAGTATAGCCAACGCTCTCATTGTTAATGGATAAAATTAAACTTTCATTTAATTCATCCTGAGAATAGACTTTTCCATAACCATATTGCTCAGGTACATCGCCTTTCTTTGTTTTCGATTGATCCCAAAGTGCAATTAAGCGAGTTGTGCCATCATTGTTTCTAAAGTTTTCATGTCGTATATCTAAACCGAAATCGATAATTGCGACAATTGTATTTTTACCAGTAATGTCTAATGTCTTAGGTCTTCTAACGTCAATAGGCATTAGTTCCTTTGCTAAACCAATACTATCAAATCCTGCCTCTACTTCTAGAAGCTGCGACGCTTTGAGACTTGCAACATATTCATGAGACCTAATGTTATTAATATCACCTCTCCTGATTCTGCAAGTTGCAATATCATTAAAACGAGAAACAACATTAACCCTAGGAGGGACTGACTCTGAATAATGAAGCCGAATTATAGCTTCAACTTCATCATTTGAATCTCCTTCCCGAAAAAGCTCTTCAAGAGCTGGGTCCATAACATTAACCTATTAAATTACTCTATGGATTAGGAACAATAATTTTTAGCTTTCGTGAGAAGTTATTATGCACCATTTCTAACTCAATGAAATCACCAGGATCTAGATCTCTACCGGCACTCAACTTGCCATTTTCAGCAATGTTTATATTTACTGATGATATAGTTTTGTATTTGGCGTTTTGATACTTTGGTAGTGATAAATTAATATTATCTACCATATCTTTCACTAAACCTGCATTTAAGCTAATTTCTAAATCTGCGGCATGAAAATCGAGTGAGGATTTGTTATCACTAAGTTCTTTTTGACTTTTATCTTTATTTTTTAATTGTTCTGCTACTGTAACAGCGCCTAACATAGCTTGTTGTTGCGGTAAAAACATAAAAGGAAAAGCTGTTTTCATTCTTTCACTACTTGACAAATTTTTATATTTCTTCTTTCTCATTGCAAATAATAATGGCATCATATTCATATTCATGACTATATCCTCTATTTAAAATATACTATTAGATTAATGATATTGTGATCTTAGTCATCCATCATCATCATCATCATCATCATCATCATCTGGTTATCGTCACTTCCTGACGTCCCTCCTCCCATCATTCCCATTATCATAGGTAACATATTGCTCTCATAATCTGTATCAGAAACTTCATACTCGGTTGGATTATTAGCGTTAGGTGGTGCCCCTTTGAGTTTAATTTTATCTAACTCGGGTTGCATAAACATAGACATCATGCTTTGCATTTGGCTATTCTGCTGCATTTTATCTATTTTTCCATCTACCTTTTTAAGATCCGTCGCTATTGTTTTAGTAATGGCGTCAATCTTTTTATGCGTACTTCTAATTGCACTAGCATTTTTTCTAACATCACTACCTACTTTCCCCAAAGCTCTCTGAACTTCTTGTTTAGTTGCCATAGTTGTAGGAAAATTAAAGTTGGCTGAACCTGTAGGCGTTCTTATAGTTCCGCCTCTTCTTCCTTTGATTCGAGAACTATACCCTCTACCTCGTCCTGTTTTTGGACGTCTACCAATACCCAATGTTTTTATTGCTGCGGGCGCTACAAGACTTAAGCCGCCAGTTGCAAGCGCACCTAGTGCTGAACCAAAAGAAAATTCTGGATCCACACCTTCAGCATATGAATCATCACTGTCATCGTCATCGTCATCGTCAACAACATCATCGTATCCAATTTGCTCGTCTTCAATATATTCCATTTCTGGGTCTATCGTTTCATATGACATATCACATCTCCACTTTTGTTTTTAGTTAAAAAAATTGTAAATATCAATCAACTTTATCTATTGGTTCATCAGTTTTGTTATTTCTTTCTATTTGTCTATACAAATATTGTACAGCTGGCATACATAGTTCTGTGAACAGTGTTTTATTTGGAATAAACTTCCCTGGTAATCCTTGTCCATGACATGTATTACACAGATCATTCTCCCCCCAACACTCTGGACACGCTCCAACTGCGGCTGCCACATTATTTGACCATGCAGTAATAGATTTTATATGTTCCTTAAGAACCGTATTTTCTTGTTTAAATTTCTCATTATAAGCCTCCATTTTTTTCAGTAAGCTCTCTAGCTTATTTAGTTTAGAATTATGTTCTCCAGAATTTTCACTTACAGAATTCTGACTTTCAATTAACTTTGCCATTAACCTAACTTTAGGATTAGAATAACCTATTTGATCTAGCATATTCGTTAAAGAAAAGTTATCAATATTTCCTTTAGTAACATTATCCTGGAATTCATTAAGACTCATATCAACACTCCTCTTTTTTAAATTAGATCTTTATAGCAATAATAGATGCTTTTAGAATTTTCTTTGCTTTTAATTACGTAATTCGCCATCTCCTGTACCTGAGGTAATTCAGACCATATAACAAGGTATTTTCTTAGTTCAATAATCCCATTTGTTATTAAGTCGTCTATGCTTTGTATAAAATCATCTTGACTCTTTAGTGAACTTTTGAAGTTTTTGTAATAAATCATTGCAGCATTCAAATCACTTAAAGCTGCCGTTGCTGTTCCAACTGCATATTCGTAATTAGAAACTCGACGAACCCAGTTTCTATTGTAATATCTTAAGTCTGAAATATTGCGATCAATAATCCCACTAAATAAACATATTAACCTTCTCTTTGCAGAGCTATCATTCCACTCATTGACACGATCATACATTTCATACAAATAATCAGGAGCCCGCTGAAATACTTTTTCACCATAAAATACTGATTCAGCTGAAGAATATTCTTCATAACTTTCAATTATATTGGCGTCAGCAAGCCAGCCAATTACGGTATCTTCCTTACATTGAATTTCTGAATTTTCTATTGAAGAACTCATAACGCCAGTATGCATTTCCTTAATATTCTCTAAAAGCGCCATAGATCTTTCTTCAGGTGAAGCAATGTCTTCACATAAAAGATTTCCACCTGAATCGTATAAATACTCGACGGACTCAAGCACTTCACCTTCATATTTACTTGATGACTCACCTAATGCTTTAACGGCAAGCTGTATAAGTGTATTAAGAAATGCACCGTTCGGTGCTTTTGCTCCCTGACTACCAACTGGAATTGTTTTTTTTGCTTTAGATCCTAATGCCATTCCTAAAATAGATTGGAGAAATTGCGGATTTTGCAAAAAAGACATTAACTGTGTAGACGCTGATGAAGATGGCGGAATGGTTGTACTGGATAATATTCGTTGTATCGAAGGCCGCTTTTTTTGTTTATTTTGAGAAACAGCATTTCCAACTAGATTCCCGGCCATACTGCCTACAGAACCTCCAAGTGCGGCTCCTGCTGGTCCCCCGTATATTCCACCAACAACAGAGCCTGCCAGAGGAAGAACTTGTGGTAAAATATTTCCTACACTTTGACCAATACTCTTAACCGTCTTCCAGAAATTTTCCATTTCTTCTGGAGACATTTCACTTAATACATTATCTACTATATTTTCAAGTTCTTGACTGCTAACACCTTGAAATTCTGGTGATATAATTTGTCGAATGACCTCATATTCATACGATTCAATCTCAGGTGAATATTCATCAAATATGTCGTTAATTACTTTTTCTTCTAGCATAGATTTACATCCTTTAGAAATATATACTAAATTTAGTTGTCATAAGTATCATTTACGTTTCAACCTCTTAATAATTCAGTTGCTTCATTAAGTAATTCATTTATTGCTACAGGTAAATCATCAATTTCAACTACTACTTTTTTTTTATTCGTAAACTTGATAACACCGATCTATATTCCACCTGCCAATAATCTCTTTTCTCCCCACTCGAAGTTTTTGGAGAACAGATATATTCAATTATAAATAAATGTCGAGCTGTCACTTCATCTTGTTTTACTGGCATAAATATAATTTCCTATACTTACCTAAGCTCAATATATGTTTATTTAAGAACCAATATCTTTTAAGTAAACCTTACAGGTAATGCGACACAATAATGTCACAATTGAATAACACGCAAAACACACTAACATCATACTAGCGTTACACTAGCGTCATTCTAACGTCACAAAGATCTCTCAGGTTGTTTGACGCACTAATACATATACTCAGACTAACTGAACATATTATTCATAAAAATATAGGGTAAAATTTGACTACAGACAGATTGAATTAAACGATATAATACTCGCCGTTATCTGATGAGTTATAATGCGAACACATAATCGCAGACGTTCTTCTTTTAAGATGATTACCGTGACATATAAAAATATTTTATTTCTACAAAACTAGAAGGCTATTGATTTACAAGTATTGATCGATAAACACTTTCAGTTTCCATCATCGGTGACACTCCAAGTTCCTCACTGAGAATATCACGACATTTTATGTATTGTTTTATTGCACCAGGGCGATTTCCCTTCATGTATTGGCAGCGAATAAGTTCCAAGTGAATATGTTCAAGTAAAGGATCATGGCAAAGCAATTTCTGACCAAAATTAATAGCAGTATCTAAATTGTTATTATGCTTATAATATTTCATCAAATGTTCTAGTGCCATCATATATTGAGAATGCAGTACTTCACGCTGTGCAACAAACCAATCTTCATAAACATTTTCAAGCAAATAACCTTTATACATTTCAACAGAATCTAGTAGTTTACGAAAATCACTTACTGATAGTTCTTCAGGTACAATTTTTAATAACCGTACTAAATTGCATTCAAACGCATTAACATCAAGCTCATAAAGTGAATCGCTTTTAAATCCAATACTATGTTTCCCTACAAGAAAGAATGAATCAGGATCTACTCCCACATGATCAAGAATACTTCTAATACGCCAAAGTTCCGTACGTAGACATTTCTTTGCTTTGTCAGTTGAAACGCTCCCCCAAAACAAATTACCTAATACATCACGCTGAAATATATGACCGGCATTAAGAACAAGCTTAGCAAAAAGAGCTGTAGATTTTCTTGTAGGGAATTTTGGCAAAAGAACAGAATCAAATCTCACTTCCAAATTACCCAGAAAACATATCCTTAGTAAACCTTTGTCTGCACTTCCCATAAACCTCTCCTTGGTATTGATATTTAACCTTGGCTAGAAAATATCATTTAAATTATTTATTTCCGTTTTTAAATAGAGGCACTAATCCAAATTATTTCAAGTTGTAAAATTTACTGCTTGATGCTATATATTAAATTGATATTGCTTCTTGACGCATGAAGTAAGTGATATTTCATGCACCCAAAATATGCTGCATTACTCCACTTCCTAGCAAAATGCAGCACCTTCGATTTATGTCTAGAATAGCTAAAAATAAAATGTTGTTCTCACCTATGATATAAATTAATCATTATTCACGACGTAATCTATTTAAAATTATTTGAACTTCATCTGAATAATATTCAACGTCAAAACTATAATATCCATTTAATACTTCCTGTATATTATTATATACCATAGATTAACTTCTACACATGAAATTGACTATACTCAACCACCTGCAACTTATATATTAGTATTACTACGTATAATAAATAACTTCTTTAATATAATTCAATACATTTAAAATATAACATAAAATAATTTGTATAAATGTCACACAGCTTAAATCCTAGTTTAACGCGTACTCCTGCATGATACGTTTCAATATTACTACTCAACAAATATAGAAATCATTAAGTAGATAAAAAACATATGATGTCATAATGAACTTTCGTGAGTGATCTTAATTACAGTACTACAAAGATAATGTTACTAAGTAAATCGTATTAATTTTAAAGACTCATTTTTAATAAAACTGTAGGCGGTCAAAAGCGATTAGTAAACGAATTTTTACGTGATTTTAATTCTTTACACTATGGAGCAACATAAAACTTACTTGGGGATTTTTGATTTTTACTATTAATAAAAAATGAAGGCATATTAAAAATATCACTAAATACACATTAAGCAGAAACAAATAAAGGCCTAGATTTCTCTAAGCCTTTAATATGACGCTAAAATAGTGGAGTCCCCAAGGGGATTCGAACCCCTGTTGCCGCCGTGAAAGAGTAAATAAAAAGCAGTTTAATCAATATGATAGCTCTATGTTGTGCCGTTTATGTGCAGTGCTTCTATAAAATCGTTATATCAGTAACCTGCTAAATAAATACAAACGTAGAAAACTTACAGAAAATGAGCTACTAATAGTCAAATCTCTAAATCAGCAAATACAATATAACGATTAACCTGACATTTTTTACTTTGTTATGTCATATAAGACTATACGAAAACAAAACTACATAGGTGATGAATGTTGACTGAAAACCAAATAATTATGCATGAGATTCATAATGAACAACGTGAACTCAAATCATCAATAGATGGACAAAGCCTACTTCTACAACTAAGAAGTTTGACATTTCTTGACATAGAAACAAGATCACTACTCTGGCGTAGTTCATCTTTAAAACGTACATTTTTTGGTTATGGACTTTTTGATGACTTACAGGATGACCTTACCACAGGAGATAAAGAAGTAGATGAACTTCTTAATTACACCATCAAAGCCTTTCTAATGGCAGGCATCACCTACAAAAATAATCCAGAAAGAGAGCCCCTTATCATTTTAGCTGAACACATTAAAGACATTTTTACTGAAAATATTGAAACTACTGAAATTGAATTTGACGATGAATGTGTCATTGATTTTTTAGCAGGGTTGATTGAATGTGAAACATTGGCTGCTTGGTTATTAGTTTCAGAGATTAAGAAACTCTCCTCTGTTTAATATATCAAACTCTTACAGGCATGAATCATTTTGTAATAACTAGCTAATAGAATCGATAATCTGAAAAACAGGTATCTTATATTAGCTGTAAGGAAGAATAATGAAAGTAATTTCTATAACCGGGGATGAATTGTTGAATATTTTGGCGAGATAATCCAAATCATTGATACAGAGCACTGTGCATAATGCATTACTACAAACGAAAAAAATTTCAGCGGAGAACTGAAGTTTTATTTGTCCCCTTTTATTGCTGGTAAGAGTTTTGAGGACATTACTGGTGATCCAGAATATGGCTGGCCTAAGCCTATTGAAATGAAAAACATTAAAACAATTTATGATGTTGTACCTATGTCAAGAAAACACCCGCTTGTAACAATAAAAGGCGCACCAAAGGCTATTTCAATCCAGTGCGCAGAGTTTGATGCTTTGTTCAGCTAAACAAAACAATCGTTCGGACACAAACTACTCTATGTTTCGTTTGTGCCGCATAGCTTAAACGATATACTTACTTCTTAGGAAATTTCACTATAATCGTTTTAAATAATAGCCCATCACGATAAATAGATTGCTCAACATGTACAGCTTCATTATCAATTTTAACAATAACACCATCGTTTTCACCAATATAACTACCAGGAAGTAGAGCGTGGATCTTTCCAACATTATCTTTTATTAATGCAGCTTCAGCCCCATCCTTTTTAATAGAACCCACATACTTAAGGCAGTCCAGAGTCATGGTGTTATGTAAATCGCCAAAGTCTCCTACACCATCATTTTTCGGAATGTCATCTGCTGAGTGCTCGATTATTGGTACGACGACACATGCAGCATTGGTTGTAGTTAGCAAGAAAAACATGGGGATAGTTAAAACTAAACTAATATTAAAATATCTCATTTTTTATAATTTCCAAGTTAATATATTTTTCGTTTAAAATATTGGGAAGTTAATCCTAGATATAAATTTATTTTCTGAGCAATCAAGTGTCAATGTAATTCAATTTTTTCAGCCATCTCGACTATAGCTAAGAATTCTGCTCGCTCACCATGCTCATCATTTCCTTTTGATTGTTTAACAAGATTAATAACATCATCATAACTAATTGATTGGCTATACTTAGACTGACGTAACAATTGACCAAAGGATGCGACAGCTGCGGCAAATTTCAGGTTATGAGTTGCCTTGTTAAGATTCTTGATTTCAGTTTTTTTAACCGCATAACTTTTTAATATGCTCTTATTTTTATCGGCAGGTTTATAACGTACTTTAACATAAGCTAATTCATCTTCTTTTACATCAGTTTTAACTTTAGTCTGATAACGTAATGGGCCAATCCTCTTTCCTTTCGAATCATTTAAGGTGATTTCATATAATGCCGTTACGGTATGTCCTGCACCTAACTCACCTGCATCGGCTTTGTCATTGTTAAAATCTTCCTGTGCTAATTCTCGATTCTCATAACCAATAAGACGATATTCAGCTACTTGTGACGGATTAAATTCAACCTGAATTTTTACATCACGAGCAACAGTAAGGAGTGTTGATAACATATTACGACCTAATACTCGGTGAGCTTCTTTTACAGTATCTAGATATGCATAGTTTCCGTTACCTTGGTCGGCTAGTTGCTCCATAGTGGCATCATTAAAATTGCCTTTGCCTACACCTAAAACGCTTAATTGGACGCCTGACTTAGCTTCTCGTTTTACCATATCGATCAGGGTCTGATGGTCAACCGTCCCAATATTAAAATCTCCATCAGTTGCAATAATTACTCTATTAATACCATTTTTAATCAAATTTTGTCTTGCAGCTTTATAAGCTAAATAAATTCCAGAACCGCCATTTGTAGAGCCTTCTGCCACTAATTTATTAATAACCGAAGATATCTGGGCTTTCTTATCACCAGGTACACCATCTAATAACAATGTTGTCTGTCCAGCGTAAACTATTACTGAAACACGATCTTGTGCTGTTAGTTGCTTAACCATTTGGTGTAGCCCTTTCTTAATTAAACCTAACCGATCATCTCCTTCCATAGAGCCAGACACATCAATTAAAAATATTAAATTTGCATCTGGCCTTGTATTTAAAGCAGGTTCTTGTCCTTTTAAACCTATCTGAAGTAATAAGCTGTCTTTATTCCACGGTGACGTCGCTATTTCTGTTGTAACGGAAAATTCTGAATTATCGTCTGCTACAGAATAGTCATAATCAAAATAATTTATCATTTCTTCAATGCGCACTACATCACTCGATGGCATTTCACCATTTACAATAGATTGTCGAATATAACTAAATGCTGCAGTATCAACGTCAATAGAAAATATTGACACTGGTGACGTCGTAGTTTGCTTAATACCATTGCGTTGAAGAGAAATGAATTTATCTTGTGAAACAAACGCCTCACCGTATGATGTAGTTTCACTTGACATCACTGAGGTAGAACTTAACTTTATTTCAGATTGTTTTCTTAGGCTTTCACGCTCTTGATCCAACTTCCTTTTATAGTTTTCTCGTCTAGCTCTTTTACTCTCCATATTTTTCATGATGCTATATTCCGAATACTCAGAAACCCTATAATTATCATCGTTTGATCTACCGCATCCAATTAAGGTTACTATTACGAATAAAAATAAAATATTATTTTTAACTATCACTTCATCAACTCCTCAATTAAATTGAAATTCCAGACTTACCTAAAATAGTCATCATTTCACTTACTACTTCCGTAATCTTTTTTGCAACCTCATAATCATCACGATCAGATATGTTTTTACTCATATCCCCATGAATGTCATACGTAATTTTTATTGAACCAACGCCTTCAACGGTAATTTTTTCATACATGCCATGGTCGTTATATGTAAAATGCAATAACTTATCATCTGTACGCAAAGAAATAATATTCCCATTACTATCATGTTGAATTGATAATATTTTACCCTCGCTATTTTCGGCTAAAATTAATTCGCCTTCATTGTTATAACTAAAGCGACTCCAAATTTCCGGCTTTGAGTTATCTATGACTTGTAGACTAAAATAAGTAATATCATCCGCCTCGTTATATGTATAAGTCGTAATATAATCGGGTGTTTCTTGACGAATCACTTTGTTATTACTTCCATACATATACTTCGTAGTGACTCCCTGTCTAAATAATGATTGTTTTAATCCATTCGAATTATTCACTTGCTCAAAGAACATATAATCATTTCGATATCGACGAACTCTTTTTGTATATTGATATTTTCCATTTTTATAGACTTCATTAAATTCATGACGAATTTTATAAACATCCTTTTTACCTTTCATTCCTTCTTCGATATCAACAGTAAAATGGTTTTCACGATCATTTCTCACAATTTTCTTGAAATTATATTTCTCATAAGTGTCACGGTGAGATACCTTAGATACATACTTATCACTTTCAAACTTTACGTAATCAATATAAATAGGTGGTTTACTTACAAAACTCGCGTATGTAAGAAGATTATTTTCATCATATTTATAATTATTTACTCCAGTAACATCTTTTACTGTATGTAAGTAACCATCATTATATGAATAAGAGATTTCAACAACTGCAATTGATGTTTCACTAGGACGTAATTTAATAATCATGCCATCAGTATTTGTTTCGACTAAATAATCAATACCTTCATAGGTAGTAAGTCGACTAATATGTTCATCTTTGTCATAAGAGATCTTAAACCAAACATAAGCGTTCTTATGGAACTCTGTTAATAATCCTTTATCATTAAATTTATAAATCCGATCTTTATAGTTATATTGATAACCTGAGTCTGTCTCGGAAAATGTTCCTGTCTTTGCCTGCCAGTTGCCTGAGATATTTTTCTCAAAGATATGGTAACGACTTATCGCACCATCAAACATATAGAGTATATTTGTGTCTTCTTTGAATTTTAAACGTGTGTCATACACCGTCATCCACTTCTTACCCATGATGCCGCTGTGAGTTTCATCACCACGGTAATGACGCTCCATGCCTGTAAAGTCATGAATATTCAGACTATATACACCTGTTTGTAGATTAACCGTGGCAAAGCCAGAAAAGCTAATAAACATGTTAAATATCAAAAAGATATATGAAATCGCACTCTTATTGTATGATGGATATGTCATAAAATACCTCGTTCTTAATTTATGAATTACATAAACTAAGACGAGGCCTGGCGATTAATATCAGGAAAATAATGAATTAAATAGTGTTATTTGTGGCTGCTTTAATAAGAATGAGCATATCTTGAAAGGATTTGGTGATATCAACTGCAAGTTTATGACCAGCCGTATCTGATTTAAAAGTTTCAATTTCACCATGCATATCATAAATCACTTCAACAGAACCTATGCCTGCCACTGTAATCTTTGATGGTTTATTATAGTCATTATAAGAAACATACAGCGTTTTATCTTTAGAGTGCATAACGGTGATGTTTTTATTATTATCATACTCTAAAGCTAATGTTACACCATCACTATTTTCAGAGCTTATTAACAAGTTATTATTGTTATAACCGTATTTTGTCCACTTTATATTTCCTGGATCATCTTTTAAAGCACGATTAACATAAGTAATTTTTCCATTTTTATTATAAGTGTATGAAAGAATACCAATATCAGTTTCCCTTATTGATACACGACCATCAGTATTGTAAGTAATTAAAGTTTTTTTACCATTACGAATAATAGAATATGGTGAGCATTTATTTTTATATTTAGTATCAGAAATTAATATATTATTTTCATACTCTTTAAACTGTTTTGTGTATACAAAGCTTCCTTCATTGTAAACATCGACATATTCATAACGATTGCTGTATTTTTCATCGTGTATTTTTTTGTTAACAGTAATAGAAAAATGCTTCTCGTTATCACTGTTATTGAGTAATTCATAACGGTAAGTAGATATATAATTACCTTCAATGAGTTCACTAACACGAAACTGATTACCATAGCCTTGATAGTTAATAGTTGCATTATCCCCATGGCTTGATATAACCGATGTAAGAAAGTGATTATCGTTATAACTATATTCTGAAGTTAATGACTTATCTGTATCCATATTTTTATTCACACTAATCAACAAACCATCTTGGTATGCATATTCGGTCACATTAGGCTCTAGTGATTCAACATTAATAAAACTAACCACCGTACCATCATCAAGTGTATTCACCTCATAGTTAGCGCCAGCATAATTACTAAAACGATTTATATGACTACGCTCATCATATTCAATGGTGTAATTGCGGTATTCATCAATGGCATATTCAACTAAACGTCCTTGCTCGTTAAATGTATATTTACGCTCTTTATAGTCCCAAATAAATTGATTTTGAACTTCGGTAATATCTCCTGCAGTACCATACCAAAGCTTATCACTATCTATTTTAAACTTGTAATACAGATTTTCAATCGCATCAAATACAAACAAAACACCATTTTCTTTACTATATTCAACACGATTGTCATACACTGCCATCCATTTTTGGCCAAAAATGCCCTTATGTATTTCAGTAACACTGTATTTACGATCTATACCTTCAATATCTTGGACACTTATACTGTAGGCACCTGTACGAATATCTATATCCGCAAAGCTATTAAAGCTTATAAAACAAAAAAAAATTAATGAGATGGAGCAAAGTTTGTGGAGTTTATGAACTAGATTTGTCATTTGATGTCTCTTTATCAGTGAATTTCGCAATATTCTCAGATAAAGACGTATTATCAGCAGATGTGTCAGGAAAATAGTAACAAATAAAGTAACGGATTGAATGGTATCTACCTATATGATCAGTTATTCAATGATTAATCTAAAGCCTGTAAAGTGATTTTTTGTTTTGCTAGGCCACCATCCACGTTCACTTACACTAAACAAATTATGTTGAAAAGAAGTATCTCTAGCAATTCTTATCTCACAATCTCCCGTTAACTGTGCATCCCCATTTATAGGTGCTTCTCTGTAATTTTCATTCTTACAATCTTGCGTCCATTCTCGAACATTTCCATTTATATCAAAAAGTCCCCACTGGTTTGGTTCATATGAACCAACTTTTTTTGGGCCATGTTGCTCTCCAAAGTCAAGAGTATCCTCACAGGAAGAATAAATATGAAATCGACCACGATGACAATCAATTTCATCACCCCCATCACCCCAATAAAATCTTGTTTTAGTACCTGCTCGCGCAGCATATTCCCACTGTGTTTCAGAAGGCAGCTTAATATTATATCCGGTAACTTTACTTGCCCACTTGGAAAATGCAATTGCATCATGCCAACTCACATTAATTACAGGATGCTTATCTCGCGTCCATGGCACTATATAGTCATCTGGTAGTGTTGGTAAAACTCGATTGGTAGCATTAGCAAAACGATCATACATGTTAAAGGTCAATTCAGTCTCCATAATAAAAAAAGGTCTGATTCTTACTTTTCTTTCATATACGTTTTTATCGCTGCTATTTTGTGGTAAGACACCTGCAGGAATTAAAGCAACATTACCAATAATCTCTTGTAGTTTAGAATCGTTCAGAATTCTTCTAAATTTATTTATAAATTCTCGATTCAGGTTGCTGGAATTTTCTATCCATCGCACTGAATCTATTTTTTCTTTCGCAATCCGCCTTTTATCAGTTGCGATTTTTTCAGCTTTTCTTTGAATTTCTTCTTCTTTCAGTTTAGCTGCAATAGCTTCTTCTTCTTTTCTTTTAGCTTCTTCTTCTTTTCGTTTAGCTTCAATCGCTTTTTTTATAGCAACACGCTTAATTTCCAACTCTTTTTCTACTGCAAGTCTTTCTAATTCTATAGCAGCATTTATTGCTGCAATTTTTTCAGCTTCTTTTTTTAACTTTCTTACCGGAGCAAGTCTTTCTTCGGCAAGATAGTATAAATTTAATGCTTCTTTATAATACTTAGCTTTTCTACCTTCGTGTGTAATATAAACATCTAATGTTTTTTGAGATTCCTCTAGCTTGTCTTCTTTGTAATAACAACTGCCTTTATGATACATCATCTCATAATTTTTTATATTGCCAACTATCTGTTCTAGTTTGATAATTGCTTTTATTGCAGCGTCACAATCCCCACTATTTAGCGCTTGCTTCATTTTCATAGTATACATATCAGTTTGTACATCTTTTGGTAATGCAGCATATGCATTTAAAGTTAAAAGATTAATAAATATAATAACTGACCAAAATCGTATACTCATTATTTATACCTTTATTTCAAGCCAGCATATGCGGGTAAAATTATTGATTGAATATTACTATATTCAGTAAATATCAATTAAAACAAATAGAACAGCCGAATAAAACATCAAAAGCACTCAAATATTTTATATTAAGGTGATATTAAACACATTTCACCTACATGGTCTCAGTTTTTTTATATTTTTTAGGTGCATTTCTGTGTCCATTATAAAGATCAGTCAGAGTTCGCATTGGATTACTTTACAATTACACACGAATATTCCAGCATATACAAAATAAAATACAGACTTACAAATTTCCTTCAATAAAAACAATATTATTAATAAATAATTTCATTCCCTTTCACTAATTTATTCATTAAATAACATCGCAGAAGATTATTTGTATATATTTTTAAACAATACTTTTCTTTTATTTATTTCTCTTTGTGCTTTATTTTCAGCCTCAAATAATGCCTCATCCTGTAACTCTACTTCTTGCACAAGTCGAAAACCAAAAAACATTGTAGCAATTGTTGTTAGAGGCATATCATCTTGATACCCCGGGCTTATAGATCCCAAAAAACTACCACCGCGAATTCTACGTTTAGAGCAATCACCAGGAGAACAATCCTCCATATATTCAGACACGTTACCATTCATATTATATATTTTATGTATATTTGACTTGTAACTTTTTACTGGCGCAGTAAACTTATAACCATCATTGCAATTATTACGAGCATCCCATCCCGTAAATTTTTCTAAAGACAAATCATTGCCGTTTCCATATTCACAGATAGTTGTAGATCCAGCAATATAATCATTTAAATAATTATCATAAGCAACAAAGTCCCACTCTCTTTCAGTTGGTAGCCTATATGTTTTACTTGATTTTTCATTTAACCATTTAATGTACTCGTGAACGTCTTTCCAGCTTACACATACTACAGGTTCATTATCATTTTGTTCAAATCCAGGATTACGCCAACTTGCTCCACTTACTCGCATTTGTTTTTTTCCGTTTAATGCCCAACAAAAATCATTCTCTGCATCAGTTGTGTATCCTGTATCATTAACAAATATGGCGAAAGCACCTTTCGTTATTTCATGCTCACCCAACCTAAAAGATTTAATCTTTCTAGTCTGAGATGATGGAATCAGTACGTAACGTCCAATTGAATTATGTATATCCTTCAACTCATCAATATTTTTTTGAGTGTCAACATACATATTTAACGCACGCTTATACAACCTACCTTTTCTGCCAATTCTTTCAATGTATATTTCGAATGATTTAGCAGCATCAGACCAATTCTTATTTTGATAGTAACATTTGCCTTTAAAAAACTGTAATGAACTTGGTATGTCATTTTGCTTTAACTCTATTTTTTTCATCAGATCTAAAGCCAAATTGCAATCTTGATTTTTCAATGCTGTACGTAATTGTAATTTATATAAATCAAGCTGAGCTTGCTTTGGTAAAGCATGCGGTGTTGACAACATCATAAAAAACAAACACACAATAAGGCTAATTTTTCTTAATAGCATCACTACTTAGCTTCCTATTATTTAAAGAATAATTTAAAATAATTAATTATATAACCAATGAATCGACAGCAAACAACCATCATGCAAACAACAGAATCAAATCGCCACTCCTATTTTTTATATGAAATCTTATATTCATAGACTCTTTATGGTTCTTAATCGCTGAATAGATACACTTTTGCAGTAGCGCCAAAACCTCATGAGTAATTTATAACCGACACATTAAAAGATTCAGGTGAATTTAGTTTTTTTATTAACTTTATCGTGGCTCCATCGATTTTTTAAATATATGCCATTTATAACCCATGCTATAGGATTTAATGACAACACTGTAGCAATCAAAAAGGCGTACTTGTTATATTGTAAAATCATTATCATTAAGAATGAATTTACTACTATTATGAAAATACCTATTTCATTTTGCAAAGCATACCAAGTATATACATTACCCAAAGTTAACCCTAACCATGCCCATACTTGCCACCAAATAAACCCAACCTCCTCAGTTGGTTTTTCTGTCTCATTCAAGCTTATAAACCATTCTTCACCTTCGAACTTGCCTTCATATACTCCATCTTGCATCAGCTCAAATACTTTGTCTTCAGGAATAGACTTAAATTCAGAAAATTCTTTAATAGATATGTATTTTTTGTACATCATCATTCATCTTTATTTCCTACTGTTCTATTATATTTCAATGCAAATTCAAAAAATTAACACCATTTAAAAAATAGATTTCACCGCATACCATTGTAAGACCTAATCGGATTATTGCCACTCGTATCGTAAAATCACGCTTATTAGACTAAAGACGTGTCATTTCAAATATTATCAGGAATAAATTTAATAATACCCACATAGTGGCTCAAGTTATACAGGCCATTAAAACTACTGGCGTACTATATCCGTTTATATTGAGTAAGTAATTTATAAACTACTTATAAACTGATTCTTCGATTGACTCAAATCAAATCTACTGTATTATATTCCATCTATAGCTATAACTAATGGCATACTTAATATGGATGTAGGTAAATCACACGTAATTTAGTAATTACAAGCTTTCGATCAAAATAAATACACCCCAATAATGTGGATGCTCGTATTTAGTATTTATTAATGCCCGTCACGTCATTAAAGATGTGGTTACAAGTAAGATGTCAGGATTATTGAGCAGTCATTTAAAGTTAAATGTTAATTTTTGTTGGAGCGCGAATTACGACCAACAAATAATGGTATTTTTATATGCTCATTGCGATAGTTTCAGTGATATTATAATAACTCAAATCTCGCACTCTCGGCTAGTATAAAATTCATGAATTGAAAAATGTTTATTATTAATCCATTTATTAATCCTACAAAGAAAAACTTCTGCCGTTTTAGTAGTGCTATTTTTTAAATATTGATATGCTTTCTCATTCACATTTTCTCCTTCATGAATTTGTGTTCTTAAAAGCACATACGACATCAAGTCAGTAAATTCTCTAGTGTTGTAATTATTCGAGCTTTTGTGTGGATTTGATTTCACAATAAAATTTCCCGAAAATTTATCTGGAACGATGAAGTCACGATGCTCTATTTTTATATTAACTTCATGACCACTAGTTTTAAGAATTTTTTCCTGATACCAATATAAAATTGGAGCATTAATTTCAAATCCTATTAGATATTTAATGGGGACATTTCGTAAATTAAGCTGCTCTATATCAATATCGGATATGTCATTTTGAATCGCAAACTCCGTAACTGACTTTATAAGTGGGTGAATTTCTTTAGGGTCACTTACATTATTATGTGAAAACCAACTGCCATTAGTATATTCAACTTTATCACCACTAAGAGAATCGGGGACTGAAAGGACTCTCAGGCTACTCCCATAATAAAGAGCATAGTTGTAGCTCACTTTAAAAGCATCTTTACTTCCTAACGTCATGGCCCGAAGGATGGTTTCTTTTTTAAACTTAAAAGTTTTAGTATAATCTGAAAAAGGATCTCTTGAAGAATTAGCAGTTAAAATGTCTAAAAAAGGATCATCATTTAAACCTTGGTACGTATCAACTAATAGGTTTTTGACCTTTTCAAAATCATTTTTATCTAGAGAAGCTACTAATGTATATGGGAAACTTTCGGCAAGAATAATTTTATAAAACCATTTGTACGCCACCTTGAATTTCCCATCTTTCAAAGCCTGCTCTCCTTTTACTAAGTAAGCATAAGGATCTTTTGAGTCTGCAAGTTCATCAATATATTGTAGCCCTAATATGGAATTAGGGTCTGCTTCTAAATAAAGTTTTGCCAACATTCTTTTTGCATTTAGCAAACCAAGTTGTGCCGATATTTCAAGGTTTTTATATAGAATGCTGTTGTCATTAGAAGCTAGGGCTGCATAGTAATATGCAAGTGGGAATTTCTTCTTAACACCAATGCTAATCCAATCCATAGTTAAAATATTCTTCTTCATAAAGGCATTGTCAATCTTATAAATTGATTTAAAATGATCTTGCCTAGATTTATTTACATTCTTATAGAGGTATTTAAATGCGAGAATTCTATTATATGATGTTTGCTCATGTTTTTTTGCCTTATCAAGCAACGATTTAAATTCATTTTCACCTATAAATGTATTTTCATAAAAATAGTCTTTCGTATTATTATCTAAAGAAAGTATTGCAAGATTTGCCTCTAGATCCTTCAGTATTTTTGCATAATAGACCCAGTTTATGGTATCTGATGTACGATGGAGAATATTTTTAATATTATTTCTTGGATTATATATTTTTTTAGTAAAAACATCTAAATATGACTGCAATTGGACTCTATCTTTAACTCGTTTACTTGAATATCCAATAAACTGTATATATTTTCCAACAACGTTATAAAATATCTTAATTGCTCCATCCTCTTGGCTTCTGAACATTGCTATACCAGGTTTGAATGCTAGATAGAAGTGTTCAACCATAGCCTTAATTAAAGGCTTTGAAATCTTTTGATTTGGATTTTGTATGCTTGGTTGCTTACATTCACTTTCAAGATACATTTGTAAGCGTTTTGTATCATCTTTTATTTTTCGAACATCACTGACAAAACTTTTAAGGTCTTTAAATGATTCTTTAGAATGACCTGTAGTATTTAAATGAGAGCAAACTTTATCGAGCTTGATTTGGAATTCATCGGCTGATGCAGTAAATGAATATATTGAAAGTAAAGTAAGTAACATGAATGTCTTTTGCATTACTGATCCTTGAAGAAAAATAGACAGTTAGTCTTGTTATATAATTAAGTAATACTTATTAATAACATTAATTTAGCCTAATCTCATGAATTAAGACGTTATCTAATGAATAATGTCAGGCACATATATTAGTTAATTGCACATACCACTAAATATAGTATACACACTATATCAACGTCTATTTATGATTTAAGTATATTAAGTGATTCTCATATTAAAAGTTAATGTTCATACAGCATAAATGCACCCCAATAATGGGGGTGTCGGTAATTTGCATTTATATTTTTAATCATTTTTCGCTGTGCACTAGCTAAGGCAAGAGATTTTGATTCAGGGTTTATGTGTATATTTTCATAAATATTAACCATGAGTTCTGATGTTGCTTTATCAGGTACCTGCCAGAGTGTCGCAAGTACACTTTTTGCTCCTTGTTTGAGTGAAACCACAGCAAAACTTTCTATTTCTCGCCCATCAGCGCCTACTGTACCTACTCCGGTTTCACAAGCTGAGAGCGTTAACATCTTTATAGAGGTTAGATTAAAGTGATTATTCTTAAACTCAGATAACAGTAACTTATTACCATTACCTAATAGCATATATGAGTTATCAAGACTTACTGGGTTAAGTGAAAAGTGTGTTGAAAAATGTAAAAAACCGACCTTTTTATCGAGTTCATATTGTAATGATTTCTTACTAAAATCATCATTAATATATACGTTACCATTAAGTGAACCACTAAAATCAAACCAGCTCGTTTTGATAATACCATCTAATTCTTTTTCAGCTGCAAGCAGTGGTGAAAAGCCATTAAGCGCTTGAGTAACGCCAAAACCTGCAATTCTCATGTTAGTCGAATTATTAGCGACACTCTTATTATTATCTATTGGTGATAGTAATGAGATGTTGTATTTTTCTACCAGATAATTTTTACCATCATATAATGTAGCCATAGAGATGTATCGAAGCACTCCATCAAGAGAAAAATGCAATGACTTTATATCTTGCTGATGAAGATCTTGCTCTATCGGCTTAATTAATAAATCATAAAGATAAGCTGCTTTATGGAATGGTTTTTTACGTGGATTATTCATAAGCTTAATAAAGTGATGTAGCTTTACGCTTAAATCATTCTTCGTGATATTAATTTTTTTACTGATGATACTATTGCTTGTAATCATGGTGATATTAAGCACATCTTTTGAGACTATATAATATAAGTTGGCATGTCTTTTCTTAATGTTTTCTTTTTTTAAAGAATCATCAAAAGATAAAGATTTATTATTAACATACTTTATTGTCGACAGCTGAAGCAGCTTACTTTTAACGTTTTCAAAGGACGCCATTGTTAATTCATTACGCTTCTTTCCTTTACCAATGATATTTTTTTGATGTTTTTTTACCCTGCTTTTGTATTTTTCAACCACATTACTATAACTGTCAATCCAAAATTTTTCTGAATCAGTTAAAGGTACCAATGTAATAGATGTATTTGAGTCTAAATACCCACGCACGTATTCAAGATACTCCTTTTCTTTGAGCATTCTGTAAACACTCAAGGCTTCAGGTACACGTGATTCATCGTATAAAACCTTAATCAACATTTGGTAAATATCTTTATGAAACTTAAGAAAAGAAACTTTCAATTTAGGATTTAATATTTGAATTGAACCACGCTTTGCTTGTATTATATTCACCGCCATTTTAAACAGGGTAATTGAAGCTTGAATATTATCATTGTAATAATACGATTTCCCCATATTATACAAAATAAATGCATGATGCATGCTATCTAATCCATTTGCAGAATATAGAGCAGGCAACAAATTATGATATAGATTTATCGATTTTTTATATTCACCTTGTTTTTCATAAAGAATCGCCTTGGCATTCAAAATATTCATCTTATCAAAATCAGTTCGATTCGACTTTTCATGTATATTTTCAGCACGCAAAAGAAGCGTTTTTGCTTGTTTGTATTTTTTTGAATCTACATAGAGACTCGCTAATGATACAAGAGGTTCAGCAAGATTGTAGCTATGGTATCCAAATATTTTTTCGACTAATGCAATCGCTTTTTTAAAAAGAATAACGGCATTAATCGAATCATTTAGTTTATTATAGATATCAGCTTGTAGGAGCAGGTAACTCACAAGCAAATAGTTTTCTCTTCCACTTTCTTGAATAACCGCATTTTCGATATATGATTTAGCGCGTTTAAAATCGCCCAAAATGGAATAAATTTTTGCTAAGTAATAATAATCATTACCAGAAATCTCAATAATATATCCAGAGTTGTTTTCTCTAAACTTTATCACTTTATTTAAAAGTTTTTCAGCTTTTACATAGTTACCATTTAAAATGTGCAATCTAGCAATATTTAATTGAATATGTTTTGTTAAAGGGTGGTCATCACCAAAATTTGATAAAGTGGTGTTATAAATCCTATGATACAAAACCATTGCTTCTTGATATTTTTCAGCATTAACTAATACGGATGCATAAGCATTCATATATTCAATTCTTTTCCTATTGTTTTTATCATAATATTGATCCGCAATTTTATAGGCTTTTTCAACGTTTAACTTTGTCAGCTCAGGCATATTCGAGCGCGCATAGATTTCACCGAGAATTAATAACGATTTTGCAACAAAAATATGATTTTCATCATATTTTTCTAAGTAAGCACCATATACCTGCTTCGATTTTTTTATTGCCAACTCAAACTCGCCTAGATTCATTAATACTACAACCAATTCAGTCATAAGCTTAAGAGTACGAACATCTTCACCACCAAATTGAGTAGCAGCAATTTTAATAGCTCTCTCGGAGTATATTTTCGCATCGCCAAAATCACCTAATGCATTTGTTATTTGTGCCTGTAGATCCAGTGCTTTGATTATTTTTTGATTAGATGAGCCATATTTTGATTCTAAAACGCGCAAGATGTTAGTGTTAAGTTCTTTTGCTATTGCATATTGAGAAAGTGCAAAATGAATAACTGCTTTTGTTTGTTTTATTCTGATTGTTTTAAGGTGATTTTCGCCATGATGTTCTTTACTAATATTTAGGGCTTTTTCATTCCACTGCAACGCATCCTTATCTTTAAAGTTGTCATAATAATATTTGGTGATATAACCGAGTAAATTGATGTTCTTGTAATGGCTTTTACCATTTAAGTCTTGGGATTGTTGTAATTTATTTTTTAATGAAATTATTTTTTTATTTTCGTAAATATTAGATTTACTAGCTTCAATTTGTTTGTTTTTAACTTTCTCAGTATCAAGTTGCTCACCTATTGCAGGTGCACTCAATGTAAAAATCACTATTATTCTAAATAGATAATTACGACATTTTCGACTCCAGAAATACATAAGGGCTCTACTTATTCTATTGATATGCGTATGAATTAAAAATCATTGAGTGAAACTGATTTTTAATTCACTTATCTTTATTGGTAATCATTACTCTTACCCAACCATGTGCATCAACTTTGAGGTTATATTTAGACATCAGTTTAAATATATTTTCATCTTTTGTATTCTTAGTGTAAAACTCAACAAACCAGCCAATATCAGATTCTGTTAACCGATAGAGTACGCCAGCTTTATGTAGTGAACGCTTGAATTCATCTGCAGTTTTTTCTGGATCATTAGAAACAATTGACAGCTGAAGTTTTTCTGTACGATAAACTGTAATATCAGAAAAACCTTCAGACACACTTGGAATAGATTGATAATTTTGAACGACATTAATAGAGATAGCGAGAATCGCTGCAGATGCTGCAATTGCAGAATACTTGAAAGGACTAAAAGAATTCTTTTTATTTACGACTAAATCTTCATCTTTTAAACGTTGTAATAATGCTTTTTCTGATCGTTTTAAGTCCAACTCATTGGGCTTATCTTTGCTATTAAACAACAATGTTTTTCGTAAAATCTCTGCTTCTAAACGTGTTTCCTCATTAACTCCATCAACATCATCACCAGCTAATAAAGCTAGCCAGTCTTGACCATCTTTATTGTGATTATCTTGTTCAGCCATGAATTAAGCCACCGTAAGTAATTCTAAACAATGTTCAATAAAGGGTTTTAATTTTTTACGACACTGTGAGATATATTCTCTAGTTGCACCTGGGGTTCTTTCAATAAACTTGGCAATTTCAGAGATATCCCAACCATTAAATGAAATAAGCGTTAACACTTGTGCTCGTTCGTTATTTTCATTTGCATATAGATTAAAGCCCTTTCTTACGCAATTAGTAATATCATCATTATTAGAGCTTTCTGCGCCTCCAATGATAAATTCTAGTACATCATCTTCAGTCGCTGTTTCTTTACTTGTATGAGGTTTATCGTAACCTGTACGTTTAACCACCATCCAAATCCATGCGCCAAATGGACTATCTCCTCTAAAAGTATCAATTTTTCTCACTACTTTAACAAATACATCTTGTACTAGATCTTCTGCACTCTCTTCACTACGACCTGTACGACGATAATATTGAATAAAAATATGGTAATAGCGCTTAAACAGATTAGAAATACCTTGCTCTAGGCATGTACCACCCTTCTTTATTAGCTTAATATCACGTAAATTAAGCTGTTCCTGTTCTTCAAAATCCATAAATTTAACAACTACTTGTAGTAATAATGACGTTATTTAACTCAATTTATCAGGATACTTAGCTGTAAACAAGAAAAGAGTTGAGCTTATAATAGCAATATATGGCATATAAATTTATCAAAATAGCCATTAATTAGGCAATGGAATTATTTTAGATTGTATAATTGATTATATTTATCAGTATCTTTTTTAACACCATTACCCTCTTTATATCGATTGGCTAATTCAAGCCAATAAATATTAATACTGTTATTTAGATTTACTCCGAGATTTTCAATAATATTCACATCATCTTCAGCACCATCTAAAGTATCATTAAGATCACAAATACTTGTGGCATATGAGTTATTTTCGTACATAGAACTTCGCAAATACAATAAATATGTTTCACCTTGAATAAAACTTTCACCACACATCCCACCACCGACATCCATTGTAGTAGTAAACTTATCAGGCATATCGCCTTTAAATGATGTTATCTTTTTGAAATATGTCGTTTCACGCTTAAACCCTCTTTTTTTATACTCATGCAACTCTATTGGACTAAGCTTGTTAATAGAAATAACTTTAGCTATAACAATATTATCTGATCCATGGTAGGCATTCTTTACTGCTTCAACTCTGTTTTCCGACCAGCCACCACAAGAACACGCAAATGCGTTATTTGTTAAAGTAATAAATATAAACAACAGTGTATATTTCATTTTTTCCTACTCATCTTATATAAACAAAAACTGCAAACTTTATCTGCAATAATAATAAATTAGTCCAAATTATTTCATTGTTTATTTTTTTAACTCTTTAATTTTTTCTTGTTCTATTAATCTTCTTTTTTTAATTACTTCTTCATATTTAGTAGAATATTGCTCCATAATATTCTTGCGACATCTTTGACCTGCATTCTTCGACTTATTTTGGCATTGCATAATATTATCATCCGTTTTAGTTTCCAAACGATCAAGGCAATACTCTAGGTACTTTTCAGAAAGTCTATGGCATTTTTTAAAATCTTCATTTGTGGGAGAAGCCGATAATGTCACAGTAAAAGATAACATCAAAAACAAATATAAATTTTTATTCCTTAGTAATATTAATTTCTTATTCATTTGCATCCTCTATTTCTTCTACTAATCGAAAGCCGACTGTATTATAAGCTTCATTCACTGAGCTCCAGCTCCTAACAGATGCTTTTTGATAGTATGCATTATTCTTCCATGAACCACCACGAACGACACGTTTTGAACAATCACCCGTTTCTCTGGCACTCGCATCGTTTGCAGCAAACCGATAATTTACATTCCAACAGTCTCGCACCCACTCAGATACATTGCCACTCATATCATATAGGCCCATTTCATTCGGTAATTTAGTACCTGCCTTGTGACTCTTACCATTACTATTAAGTCCATACCAAGCAATACTATCAACGGTATACTGTCCACAATAAATATCAAATGGTGCATTACCTAGGCATGCATACTCCCACTCGGCTTCAGATGGCAATCTATATGTTCCCTCATTTGTTATACTTAACCATTTTGAAAAATCGACTGCATCACGCCAACTAACATTAATAACCGGCCTACTGCCTCTCCCCCAACCTTCATCATCAGGTAATTTTCTATTAGTGTCTATTGCAAATTTATCATACTGAGCAAAGGTAACCTCATGCGTCATTATTTTAAAAGCTTCAACGGTAACTTCACGAATTGGTTTTTGTTCAGGGGTATCTTCTTTTCCAAAATGGTTTCCCATAATAAATTTTCCTGAAGGTATGTAAACTAAATTAAACTGATTTGTATTAGCAATCTCTATTTTTTGTTTATGTGATTGATTAATAGCACTTTCGTACGTCAACATAACTCCAAAACAAACCAATAGGAACACACTTACTAATATCCAACATCGCATATTTTTCACCAAAACCTAATCCTATCTAATAAGACGTGGCATGGGGATAATCATCAGGCTATAATACAACTTATTTACAAATTTTAGGTGTGTAAATGAAAAACAAATTGATTATAAATTACTAAATATTCCTGTTGTCCACCAGAAACGGTACTACGCAGTTTTTTTTGCAGTCAACTAAGCTTAATTAGTCGGATTTTTAAATGGAAGCATTTACATCTCTCTACCTACATTTATCAAGGGGAAATATTGTGTACATTCAATTTCTATCCATACTTACAATATTTTCAGTTAGTCTCAATTTATCCGCTCAAGATTTTGGCATTCAAGAAAATGGGAGATGGACCAAAATAGAACTTTTTAAGCATGATAATGCCTGGATGAACGAAGCCTGCTACATAAATAAGAATAAATGCCTTTATTATCTCCCGCTGCGTGAAGATTATGACGCAAAATCACTCATTAACTACTCATCAGATAAATTCTGTCTTGATCATCAAGGTGAATTATTAGAAGTAAACTTCCCAGGAAAATACAACTCAGTCCACTCACTCTATCTATGTTCTATTAAGAACAGAACATATTTATTCTCCCTACAAGGGCTCGCTTTAAAGAAAAATAGAGATTTTTACATGCAACAAGAAAATAACAAGAGAAACAAACATTTTTATATACAACGCGATAATAAGCAGCTCAAAGTAGAACTTTTCAAGCATGACAATGCCTGGATGAATGAAACCTGCTATAGCAACCAAGATGAATGCCTTTACTATCTCCCGCTACCTGAGCATTATGATGCAACATCACACGTTAATATCTATACAGCATTTAATAATTACTGCCGACAACTTAGTGGTGAATTATTAGATGTAAAAGACAACGAAGATTACTCATACGAGCTATGTTCTTTTAAAAACGGAACGTATTTAATTGGCAACCAAGCACTCTATTCAAAGAGAAATTTTGGATTGCATGAACATAGAGGAAATTTCTGTGAGTTGGAAAATGATAAAATATCGTTGTCTTTTAAAAAGATAAAATTAACGGACGTTTTCCAATTAATTGCCGACTATAGAGGGTTAAAACTGGATATCGATAAATCATTGAGCCTTTTAACAACACCTGTCGATTTAAAATGTATTCCATGGACAGAAATCACTATAAATCTGTCTAAAAAGTACAACTTAAATGTAAACATCGTTGGTAGTACCATGCAGGTTAAGCAATACCCAGAAACACCCAACTTTTAATCTTATTGTTATTATCATCGCACTCTAAAGAAAATGTTATAGCGTCACTATTCTCAGAATTAATCAATAGATTATTATTGTTATAACTATATCGTGTCCACGATAAAGTTATTGGATCATCTTTTAATAAATAATTTATATCCAGAAAAGAACGGCGACACCTTTTAATTAAACGATCTAATATAATCTTTTTCCAACTTGCGTGATATTTTTGTAACAAAAGCTCTAGTTGATAAGTTAAAAACTACGTAAATTTTTCTTCTGCAACACCCAACTCTAAAAAATACTTTTTCATTGCACTATAGTTATACTTGTTTGCATATTTAATCGGGAAGTTCATCCATGTTTTAGCATCTGCACCATGCTTGATTAAAAGTTTAACTATTCCAAAGTAGCCTTTTTTTGCAGCGATAAGCAAGCAATCATCGAGGTCATCTGTTGGTTTTATTTTAAAACGTTGCTCCGATGATAAAGATACTCTTGGAGTATTATCTAAAATAATTTGGCAGGCAATGATATTACCTTCTTTTACCATGTCTTTTAGACCAATATTAGTGTCTTGTATTTGTTCTTCAATATGTTTAGTTAACCTGACCACTTTATTCATACCTATATTTATCAGTGACGCAGAATCGTTACTAAACAACTGACTAAACAACTCATCACTATCGCACGCCAAAGCCAATAACACTAATTCATCCCATTCACCTGAACTAGGCGCAATAAATATATGAAAATAAAAACGTTTAAACAAATGAAGCTTCTCTCTAGGAGTTACATAATGAACAGCTTCCAGTAATTCGTTGTACCCGGCCACTTGTGTAAGCTGCTCTAAAAATTTGTCGATTAGCTCTTGATTGGAAACATCAACCGCTGATAAGAGGCCTATAAGTAAACTGCCTAGTCTATTCGATGCATAAGGTAGCAGTATCTCGAGCATATCACCCATACCATTTTCCGCTACGTATTCAAGCGCATTTTCGATAGAGCGAGTATAATCTTCTAATACATATTCATTTTTTTCATTGCTAACACTTCTTTCTATGATATACCTTAATAATTCTGGTCGGTTTTCCATTACAATATATTGAATAATAGAAAAATAAGGTTCTTTGTCATATAAATAAGTAAAAAGTGCTTGATGGTTACATGCCACCAGCCATTCAAAATAAGATCTTAAATTATCACCTCTAAATAAACTTCCTTCGTCATCTTCAAACAAACCTATTGCTATCAATTGATCAAGATCCTCCTTTTGAGTCAGATCGTAGGTTTTAGTAATCAATACACTATTCGCATACTTACCCTCATAGATAGAAAAATTACTGGCTCCATCGTGATGCCCTACTTCATCGTCTAATAGATTCTTGTCATTCTTTACATCGACCTCATGAATAAATAATGGAGCATTCCGTTTAACATCACGACTAGCATATCGATACATAATATCGGATAGATGACTCACGCAGAAATAACATTCGTTTCCCGCTGAAAGCCACTTGCTATAAGCCGTTAGTTTTTTTATGGAAATTGAATTCACGACAGTATATCGAGGTGATCTATGTCGACATTTATTTGGCTTCACAGCGTCTATTGCGCCATTTTCACGTGAGAGTAGATAATATTTCAACATAAAAAATCCTACGCTTTGCATATCCCAAAGTTTGATCGAGTTATCCTGGCTACCCGAGACGATCTTTGTGCCATCCGGGCTGAGTGCAACATTGGTAACTTTGTCAGAATGTCCTTTAAAGGTTTGAAGCACCTAGCTACTAAGCGCATTTCACAGCTTGATTGTATTGTCATCACTCCCTGACGCAATCCGGGCTGAACGCGACACTATGAATTTTGCTAGAATGCCCCAACTCCACGTAGGGTTTGCCAACCTCATTAGCATAACTACAATTTGATATTATTAGAAGTAAGAAAATAATATGTCTCCTTAAAATTCCGTAGTTAAATTAACAAAAAAATCACTGAGACTTAAAAAAATATATTATCACCATGAATTCAAGAATATTGTAATAAATATTTAGCTTATCCTTCAGAAAATCAACAATAAAACCACATAGCTTTTATATTTATTAAAACTAATATTAATTAATAAATCAGTAGCAATTTAACATTCGAGTTAAATAAATATTATTATTTCTATTTTCTCTTTCCACTTCGGTAGTATTCATAACACCACCTTTTTTATTAATCAAATATTGCTTGTATACTTTATATATCGTTGTGGTTGTTTTTTTAACTTTCTTCTCTCTTTTTATTCTTCCATCACAATATTTTACAGTGCTGGTATATGAATATTCTTTGTCATATTCATGTGAATAATTTTCTAATAAAGCAGCACCATTTTTAAAATTAGTTTTCAGTGTTTCATATTCATAAGGAATTACTACTTCATCATAAATATTAATAAAACCCCACTTAGAACCGTCATTAACCGCAGCCAGTCCTTCTGAAAAGTTTTCTGCTCTTACAAATTTATAATCAATTTTTAAGGGCCCATCTTTTAACTTGTAGCCATATAATCCAGAAGTATCGTCTCTAACCACAATTAATTTATCACTAGGTAAAGACCGTTTACTAACCCTTTCTTTTGTTATCGATAAATCTTTATCTACATCTCTAGCGAGTGCAGAGAGGTATTCATCTGCTCGGTCAAACTTATTACTAATTTTATTTTTTAGTTCCTCCTGGTAATCATTCTCATGAATATCAGCAACAAGATCTTCTAAAAAATCACCATCGAATTCGCTTATTTTATTACGCTTTTTAATTTTATATTTTTTTTCATCAATTTTTCTACTATCTTTCTTTTCCTGTTCTTTTTCCATCATAATAATAAAATTAAGGACAGTTGAAAAATTATATTTAATCTCAGAAATACTGGCTGAGGTGTTTGATGAATTCCATGATTTATTGATTTTAAAGAACTTTTTTGCAGCTGATACAGAATGATATCTATTCCCTAACACTTCAAAACAAGTAAAAAATGATTTTTTCCATTCCTTAGAACCAGGGGTGTTAAAGCTTACAGGGCCGAGTTTATTATCAAACCCTGGTTTGTTGACTACACCAGCATCAAAAATATAACAATCCGTGGCTCCAAGGTGTCCAAAACTAATCTCAACTTTAAGATCGGTTACCCGTATTCCCTGCATTACCTCACGAGGTACACAGTATTCATCAGCAAGTTGTGAGTTAGTCGAAATATGCTTATACGAATTACATTCCCGCACAACAATATATCCAGGGGTGAAAATATTGTACAAACTGGAATCGATGGGGATAGTAATTCTTGCGCTATCAGAAAACCCCCATTTCACCACCATTCTATCAACAGGCTCTCCCAAAAGGGTCCATAACTTCCAATCTACTCTAAACACCGCGTTTGATGTCGGCTCACTAATTTCAGCAGCAAGTCCCTGTGAAAACGTTGCCTGCCCTTGAAATGTCTTAGCATTAGCAACGCCTACATAAAAACTTAAAGCAAGTATAATAATTGCTAGTGAACAATTTGAATTATTAATCATAATTAAGCTCTATTTATATTCGATTATACAGTGTAATAACTTTTCTATACCACTTATTACTCTTACCATATGTATCTAACCTCTTCTTAAGTGTCAACTTAGTATATGTATTTATATTAAAGTCGTAATGTGATTTAGCCTCAAAATATACAAAAGAGGGTTTATTCATATTTTTCATATTCGTATAAAATATTTACCCAAAAAACTTCCTCTGAATGTTCTTTTTTATATGAATATGTGACCTTGTCTCATCAATATCTGCTCTCGTTAATATATGTCGATTTTTCAATGCATCATATTTTTCAATCTAACAAAATCCAATGATGGTTTTTTACTATCACTTGATAAGCTATTAGATTTAAATTGTCATAAAATTATAATTCACTAAGCTTTTAAACTTTAATTATTAACTCTCAATTTATTCCAGAGATCAAAGAGCTCAATATTGTTGCCTGAGAACATTGAAACTTAATATCTCTGCCTGTTATTACTATGAAAAACATCTTAGATACTTAACATTCTAATCGTCCATATCTCAAATAAAAAACATATAAGTACTTACCATTAATCCTATTTTACAATTAATATTGTCAACGTGGATTGCCTGCATGCTTGATTGCTGAGTCCATATTATATTTTTTGTTTGGGGCTAACATCCTCATCAGAAATATAAGCCGTTATATCCCCCCAAGTTCATTTGAAAATCATATATAAACCAACAATTATTAAAAGTATATATCACACGCAATTGACTATTTACTGAAATAAAAGAAGCTAAACTCTAACATTACTTACTTACACATATAATATTACAGTAATGCTTATCATATTGGTACGCATTGTTGTTGTAGTGATATATTGGCTTTGATTTTTCCCCACCAATTGATAGCTGAGGGCAATAAAAATATCTTTTATTATCACCCTTACTTTTTTCAGTCGCCGTCCAAGAATTAACTATGACTGGTGGAGAATTTTTTATTATATTTAAGCTCTTCTCACCTTCTAATTTATTGATTTCACTCCGCTTTGGTATTCTCCAATTATTTTTATTACCTAAACCAAGTGAGTCGCAATACTTAGTCGCAGCTTTATAATCAATCTTTCTATAAAGCTGGTCAAACGTAATCACTTCCCACGTTAACCCTGTTTCATTATCTTTCCATACCCTTTCCGCAGCGTAAACCTGTGAACTTTGAATGGTAAATAAAATTATTAACGATGTAAAATAAATTGATTTTTTCATAACATTTCCTTTTAATAGATTTTTTAATAATATTCGCGCCATCCACTATATTGCAAGGTTTATATTTTTAAAATAGATGGATAGATTAAATTTTGCAAAACCCTTCCCTGACCTTTCCACCCACTCTTCTTAAGTAATATATAATTTCATTAAGGCCTGTTCGCGTTGATTTTTCTTTACATTCATTTAGGAAAAGGGCTTCTTCTAGTAGGGTATACCCTCTAATTCTGTCTGGCACATTGATGATTGCTTTTACTTCTTCTTCTCCGTATATTTCATAAACATCAATAATAAAATTCTTTAAAAATAAATCTGAACCCGGCATTAGTGTATTCTGGAGAATAAGATTACCGTCATCACACCTTGCTTTGTAATAGTCCTTTGCATCTGGAGTTTTAAGCTTATGTCTTTCCATACGATCAGTGTAACGCTTGAAGTCATTCTCTTCAGCTCCTGTGCATCCAAACTGGCCAATAGCATAAAGATCTTCATCTGTGGGTTTAGTATTTAACGCTCCCACATTCGATTGGTCTTCACCTGCAAAAGTTACAGATGAAAACAAACTTATTATTAATACCAAGCTTGCAGAAAAATGTAATGTACTCATCTTGTTCTCGTGATTTCGTCAATTATGTTTTATATTTTCAATGTAGGCAGATTATTGCTTGCAAAACCCTTCCCTGACCTTTCCACCCACTCTCTTTAAATAATCAATAATTTCATTAAGGCCTGTACGTGTTGATTTAATTTTACATTTATTTAGGAAAAGGGCTTCTTCTAGTAGGGTATACTCTCTGAATCTTTCTTGCATGTTGATGATTTCTTTTACTTCTTCTTTTCCGTATTTTTTATATATCGCAATAATATAATTTTTTAAAAACAAATCAGAACCCGGTATCAATGTATTCTGTAAAATTAGACGTCCGTCGCCACATCTTGCGTGGTAATACTGCTTTGCATCTGGTAGTTCAAAATGATGTATCTTCATACGTTCACTATAAAGCTTGAAGTTATTCTCTGCCGCTCCAGCACACCCAATGGAACCAATAGCTCTAAGATCCTCATCTGTTGGTTTTGCACTACCTTGATTTTCATTAGCGTACACTAAGCTCGTAAAGAAGCTTGTTAATACGAATGAATAGATAAAATACTTTATTATTTTCATTTTAGTCTCGATAATTACGAAATTTAAACCTATATTATCAATATCAGATTATGTAGATACCCATTTATTATTTATTGAAATACTTCCAACAAACTTTATTAAATAACCTTCTTTAAACCCTATCAAAATGAGAAAATCAACATGGATTAGCTGTATGTTCAATTGTTATTACTTTTAACTCACTCAGTGTTGAATTCATATTTTCTTTTTTGTTCGGCGCTAATATGTAGCCCTTTACTTTTACTGGATTCTTGTACCCTTCCATAACATACTTGCCTTTAAACTCATCGGGTACCCACATCCAATACGTATCACCTTCGCAAGTTTCAAGAACTGATTGTTCGAACCCATAAATCCAATAGCCAGATAAGGATAGAATACTTTGTTGTGAATTAGCCTGAGAAATATAACTACATAAAAGTAGAACGCTAATTAGTGTATTAAAAATCACTTTATTCATACTATTACTCAAGACGTTTGGAATCACAATGTATCAGGCATATATTTGTAATGAATCTATAACTTCCTTAGATATGCTCATTTACACGGCCATTAAAACGGTAACCATTGATACCGGCTAATTTCACGTAAAAAATACGAGTATATCCGGTTGATCCACCCTTTTCTTTGTGATTTCCATTATTCCTAAAAAATAAAACTAAATTTAAACTATTGTTGAAAATTTACATTAATGACTGAAAAAACCTTTCAAATTTCTTAGTGTATTTTTAATCCAATGTTTTGTATTTTTGATCCAATGCTTTGTCTTTGCACGTTTTACTGGCCTGTTATAGCGAAGCGAATACCATTCAATATTTTCCATTAACGCCTCCCATGACAGTGATCGTAAGTCTGATTTTCCATAATTTTTATCACTTATTTTAGCATCATAGTTTTTGTATAACTCCTCCATTATTGAATATTGTTTAGTTGTCTCTGAGAACGCCATAGTGTAAGTATATGTTTTAATCACCCCACCTAGTCCACCCGCTATGCCAATAGAAATCGCAGCTAATTTGACTATCAGCCCATTTTCATCTGCTGAAAAATACATCAAAAAGGAAATAACAATACTTAAAATGATAGACGTTATAAAAAGAGTATTCTGAATAAGTTTATATTTTCTATGCTTACTATTACTTTTGCGATGCGCGTTTATAAAGTAATGATATTGATTCTTAACCCAATATTTTTTTATTAATTCATACGTCTCACCTTTCGATATCGTTGAATCACTATTTTTAAAAAGAGATGATTTTTTAATTGATTTGAGTACCCAAAATCCATTTCCCATCATTTTTCTATGAATATATTGATTAATCATTTTAGGATTATTTCCAGCGAATCCATTCTCATCATCTTTTTCTAACAAATAGATAAAAAATTTAATTCGCGTCATTTCTGAAAGTGTTCTATATAAAATATAATTATCCTGATAAAGGTTACGCTTCATGCGGTAAGCAACAGCAGACGTCACAACAAAAAATAATACATACAGCGTAATCATGATAGTGGAAGGTACAAGTCTTAAAAATAGAATTAGCGAAATCATAGCAAACGAACTGGCAAGATAAAAAATCATTGAATGCTTATTAAATATTTTCTGGAAACCCAATGCAATGCGATCAGAGCTAGTAAATAGATCGTCTAAATAACGTAACTGACTGGAAGAATTTAACCGATAGTTTTCAGGCAGCAGGTGGTATTTATTGCCACATGCAGTCTCAGAATACTGGTTGAATGTATTGGTTTTACTCAAGTGTTGAGTTATAACGAAACCTGGTAGGTCAACATGACTTATTTTTTTACCTTTTTCCAGGCTACCATCAAAATCTTCGAAATTATTATATACCCATAAATCACCTGCTGAGATATTATTTATTTTTTCTTGATCTTTACGAGGTGTATAAAAATGATATACCTGTATCTTGCCATTGAGATAATCATTGTTATCAGTTTCGAATTCAGATAATGCCATTCGAACAACTTCCCCTGTGCCGCCCGTCAAATCAGTATATATGCCATCCCATAATGCAATTAAAACATCGCAGCGTTTTAACATCCATTTTCCTGACTGGTAATAACAATGGTCACGCTCATCGGCTGGATCTGTACAGTTATTTATATATGTACCTATAGACTTGGATCTTAAACTGGTGAATTCATCTAACGATTCCTGGCTAGAAAAATCTTGCTCATACTCCTCCACCGGCATAGGAAGCGAAACATATAGATTGATCCCGACATCAATAGCGGCACGAGCTACAATTCTGTCAGCACCTTCTGCCAACGCACTTATAAGGATAAACGGACTATCTGGATATTCTGTCTGAAACACACGTAAAAAATTACATATACTCAGGTATAAATTCTCTGATATATCAGGCTCAATGTGTCGGTGACCAGTAACACCAAATACAATAGGGATATGAAATTTATCTGAAGAGAATTTCTGACTCATAAATTTGTACTCTAAAATAATCAATCAATTAATTTATAATGCAATAACATATATTATTGCTAGCAGCCACTACTGTAAATTTATTACAATGATAATTTTATACTTTCCTTAAAATTTATATTTCTTAGAAAATCCATCAATACAATAAATACAAACTCAAAGGTGAGCTCTTAGGTAATAATAACATATCAGTTCATATTTTTATAAAGCTAATCATTAAAATTCGTTGAGAATAAAAGCAAAGAAATATCATTACAGGACTAATTAAACCGATTGCGCGTAACATTTAACAGCCTACGAAGCCCTTTATTTTTACTAGGTTCTTGTCCCCTTCCATAACATACTTGCCTTTAAATTCATCAGGTGCGCACATCCAGTACGTTTCACCCTGCAAGCTTCAAGAATTGATTATTCAAATCCATATACCCAAAAGAGACTTCTTTCGTTAACTCCTAACCGAGTATTAAATCCTTTTCAATTAATATTATCTACAGGACTCATTAATACTGACATATCGATAAGGACGCGCCAAACTGTCATATATCAGGACAAATATTAAACTAAGATATTTCTCTTAAACCTGACAAATATCGATTATCACCGTCATAATACAAGAATAGTTATTTTTAGGGTAAACTTATGACAATGCAAGTATCCGAAACATTAATATATGATGAAAAAAGTTTTCAAATTAAGACATTTTCAGATGGTGATCCCTTTGATTTACAAAGTATGGGACTTAATCCAATACCGGCAAGTTCAGCATGTTGGCAGGGATATAGCTGCACTTATGAAATTAAGGATTACAGACTATACTTGCAATATATCATTGTGAATCATTCAAATGATATGAAGTCACCTTCAAAAACTCCCCCACCACCCATCAATGATATCAATTCATCAATTTCAAATTATGCTCATATAGGTTATTGGGAATATTCAAACATAAATTTACTCGTAAACTATAATGGTGAAATTCTAATTGCTAACAACCTCAAAAGCAATGCACGCCGTAGTTCGCTGCCTCCCCGTTTATATCAATACGATACCATCTACAAGCTTTCATTTACAAATGGTGTATTACTCGACAGTAAAAATATAACAAAAGATTTAATCTAATTTCAATTTTTCACTTAAAACCTACCAAGAAAACCAGGCTTACCAATTAGTATATTATTATAACTATAATGACTTTGAATGCTATGACTCAATCACAAAAACCTACTATCAGCTATCATGTCGCAAATACCGAATCAGATAGAATAGTAGTATATCAATTGAGATACAAAGTTTTTACTGAAGAATTTAATGATCATCGTTATGCGCTCCCCAAAATAAAAGAATATAAGGACAAATTTGACCATGAAAATGCTCTAATTATATATGCAAAAACAAGGACGAATGTAATTGGTACTCTACGAGGTATATTTCGCCATAATGGAGGATTTTATGATGAAGAACATGGATTATTAGAACTAGCGAATTTATTACAACAACCACTTGAATGGATAATTGAAAATACTATTTTTTTTACACGAGGCGCTATTCACCCAGAATATCGAGGAGCAAACATTTTCCACCATTTAAACCGCAAACTTGAAAACCACGCCATTGAAAAAAATATGAAAGTAATCATTGTCACAGTTGCGCCAAACAATACAAAGCTTATTAATTGGTACAAACATCATGACTACATACAATATGGCTTCGGGCATAACAGTAAAAACGGATGGAATGGAGTTAATCTATATAAGCTTCTCTAAAATAAATTGCAAAATAGATTTTCAAATATTAAGGTCAACAATTTATTTGTTGTACGAAAACGATATTCATCATTCATGAACTCTTAATACAATAGTTAAAAAAATTGTAATGCATGTTTTTTATACCGGCTTTACGATAAAGAAATTAAAATGACGTAATAACTAATAATGAGCCAGAGAGGCAAGTAAATTATAATGTTTATTCTCGCAGGCCTGATATATTTCTGTTAGTACCGTCATAACAGATAGTCTTTAGATAATATATAAACATATGATATGAAAATATATAAATTCACTATACAGTTTGATACAGCCAATAACACATGGAAAGATATTCGTGGAATATATGAGAAGATGCCCGGCTGGCGAGGTTACATAGATAACACCCCTGTATGGGAATCTTTCGATGATCCAACAAAATCTATTTCGATTTCAGTCTTGTCAACAGGTTTAGTAATTGAAGGCAATATGGGGGGGTATGAATTTAATATTTGGGTGAATGAATTCTGCAAGAAAGTAACAAGGATTGTAGATTTTTCAGTCAAATGATATGGCGAAGACCTGTAATACCAAGCACAAGTGCAATTCAGCCATCAAATTTTTGATCCTGATTACCCAACCTAATTATTTACTAAAAGAAATTAACAAATATTATATAGTGATATAAGCCAACGCCTAACAGCGAGACAAGTACAAGCATAGTCACCTGTATCAATTCCCACAGCATCATATTGCGATAGGATCGGTTATACTGATAAACGTAAGATAGTTTTCGATATTTTCCAATCACGGCTCGCAACAATAGTACGATGATATACCCCAAAAATACTTCCACAATAAACGTGAGTACTAAAGCTAATTCCTTGATGCCAGAAAAATAGCCAAGAATCATTCCAAAAAACAATAATGCGACTACAACAATACCAGCTAAAATAGATAGAACGGTTTTAATTCGTTCATACTTTACATCTTTTACCTTAGCAATCGAAGCTTCAACCATGGGGAGAGCGGATCGGTTAATGCCCTGTGCCTCAGGGGCATTTTCTGAAAACGTACGTATCTGCTCTACAAAACTGGATTTATTCTCTTCACTCCAGACTACCAGTTTCAATTTCCTAGACTGCGCATCATCCAGCTTAAGGATTTCGGCCAACTGTTCTCGCCAAGCATCTTCGGATTTTAAATCATCGATAATAAACATAACTTGTTGCAAACTTGTGCTAACCACACTCAGTTGCGCTTCGACTTTTACAAAATCAGTTAGGTCGCGCAGGTCGAGGAATAAGACTCTGGCTTCACCTATAGAAATCCATAGCCTGGCTAACCAGTCATTGCCAGCCTCCAGATTGAGATATCTTGCACCGGCATATTGTAAGCACATAACACTGTACATAATCGGCCGCATAATCAAGGATACACGTTTATTGGGATCACGTATTCCTGCGAGTCGGTAATCATTACCTAGTGCAACTTCAATCAGTTCGCGAACCTGTTCACTCTCGACATCCTTACGAAAACTCCTGAGGTAGATCGCATTCGCCCGCATTTTTGGTAGCGTCAACGTTAATAAGACGAGTGCAAAGGTCGTACTGCTCCAGCTTTGAATAAGCTGAAATTCTGAAACTGGATAATAACTACCACCAAAATAATGTGGTAAAGCCATCAAAATACTTACCACTAAGGAAAATTGTGTCATACCCAACGCATAGGGATACAGAAATAAAAGCGGATCTCCCAGCCGTCGAGATGGTAGTTTCTCATCATGTATTCGGACAGATTGTAAATCCATGATACTTTTTCTTATTTTGTACTTTGACGATAAGCCAATGACGCCAGCGAGATAACCTGTCAAAAATATAGAAGAATAAATTCTTACCAAAATTGAAATAGAAAATATGCTTACTACAGGCATTACATCCATGATGAGATCATCAAATATTAATCCGCTAAAATAATGAAAAGCAAGGAAAGCGAGGAAGGTTAGTGAACTCCTGGTTACTCGCGAAATGATTGTATGCAACGATGACAATACTGCGCACGCTACAGGTAAACTTGACCCTTTTAACCTTAGGAACTCACTAACCCTGTCATAAAAGAAGAGACTATCATTCAATGAAAATATTATGACTATAAAAAGTAAATAAATTAAGTCGTCATCAAATTTAATTCCGATAAGTCCAGTTATAGCAATAATAATGATTACATCATGCAATACTACTAGCATGGCTACTCTTGTAAATCGAGTAGATGAGCGTATCTTCATGAAATACCAAGTAAAAAACAGTAAAAGTACGAATTTACTTAGATCTATTAGAAAACTAAAATAATCCCCCATGTAATAGATGAGCATATCCTCAGAAGCATAATCACGAAAAGCAAGCAGCCCAAATGCGATAATTAATAGCCCCAGCGACATTATCCTGGTAATTTTCTGGTAATTCTCCTGTACTCGTTTCTTCAATTTCATTATCTTATTCCTGATTTCTCGCCAAATAAAATTTTATCTCTAACAAAGCTTAATCCACAAGGAGGTGGAACATGGCACGACAACCTCGATTTAATATACCGGGAATTCCCCAACATGTCATTCAACGTGGCAATAACCATGAACCGTGTTTTTATGCTTAAGAAGATTATTGGCGTTATCGTCATGACTTAACCGAAGCAGCAAAAAAGAATAATGCTATTTTGCACGCTTATGTCTTTATGACAAACCATGTACATTTACTCGTTACTCCTCAACACGAACATAGCATTACACATATGATGTAAGATTTAGGGTGTAAGTATGTACGTTACATTAACCATACTTACCAAAAAACAGGCACCTTATGGGAAGGCCGTTTCAAATCCAGCTTAGTGGATAGTGATGCGTACCTATAACAACAATTACTAAGAGCAGACGTTCAACGCACTAATAAGCGGCGCGCGGTAGCACGTCCGAATGAGCGATAGCGAATGGCTTGATTTTCTTGTTAGGCTGTAACATTTTTGTACAACTCACCCAAAGTCACTTCTTCATGCCAAAAATTTAAGAGTTCATCATGCTCAATAGAGAATGATGCAGACAAGTTTTCTAAAAATGTTTCGCATTCCATGTTATCCCCTGCCGGTGTTCTTCCGAAATATAACGAACGATAGATATCTAGCACTTGATCGTTAGGATGAAATTTTAATTTTATTTTAGAAGAAAAACACATTCCATCTACTAAGCATTCTAAAAATTCACGAATGCTTTCTTTTGATGCATTTGGAAATTCTTTTTTCCATGCTTTACCTGCACATTTTCTACCACGGTATTCCGTTGCAAAGGCTTCGAAGTACATACCTGAAGTCGCATGGATAAGGATATTGCGTCCCGTCTTTAATTCGACTTCTTTAGCATGTAGGATGGTTTTTGCATCCCCTTTGGATATCGATCCTAGTGATTTACGGCGTTGACTCTTACAACCCGGCTCACTCCAGGTTAGTACCCAACTCTTTCTGCGTTTTTGTAATATTGCCATGGATAGACCATAGCACTGGTTGGCATGTGCAGAAAAAGATACAAACTATGCCTAAATATGCACTTTCTACATAAACAAAAAAGGCTTACATTTCTGTAAGCCTTTGATTTAACACCGGAATAATGGCGTCCCCAAGGGGATTCGAACCCCTGTTGCCGCCGTGAAAGGGCGGTGTCCTAGGCCAACTAGACGATGGGGACACAGGGTAAAACACAACTCTCTGTGTCTGAGTCGCTTGAATTTGT
>Ga0316205_10000879_pt1 | contig 44322 bp, 41 predicted proteins | sample 3monthpyrite_MG_FD_204941 | JGI IMG/M metagenome (GOLD analysis project Ga0316205, IMG submission 204941) | Microbial mat bacterial communities from mineral coupon in-situ incubated in ocean water Damariscotta River, Maine, United States -... | ecosystem: Environmental > Aquatic > Marine >...
CGTTCCCACCGGTGAGGTAGAAAGCCACCGCCGCCAGCGCGAATACATCGACCGTCTCACCCATACGTACCGGGTCTTTCTGAGGATCGGTGTGGAAACGTTCGAGGGGTTGGAAGTCGATATTCCCGAAGATCACGCCGCGGGTGAGGTGCTGGCTGTCGTCCTGCCAGCTGGCCCCGAAATCGACGAGCTTGGCGTGCATCTCGGCGCCCTGGTGATGGGTCACCAGGATGTTCTGTGGGGAGATATCCCGGTGGAAGACCCCTTCGGAATGGCAATAGCAGAGCGCGTCAGCGATGGGCAGTAGCATATCTGCCGCCTCGATCGGGGTCAGTGGCCGGCCCATGGATCGCCGGAGGGAGGACAAGGTCGTGCCCTCGACGTACTCCATGACCAGGTAGCGTAGGCCGGAGTCGCCATTCACGCCGTGGGTGAAGGCATGCACGATAGCGGGGTGCCGAAGAGCCATGAGGACTCTGCACTCACGGGCGAAGCGGTCGTTGAATTCCTGCTCGCTCGACCCACTGGGCGGTGCACCGAGCAGCTTCACCGCGACCTGGCAGTGTCCGAGATAGCGAGCCAGGTAGACCGTCCCCATTCCCCCTCGACCGAGGTTCCGGAGGAGCTCGAACTGACCGTCGATGAGCACGGTCGACGCTTGGAGCGTCTGTGCGGACTCGGGAATTGGCGGGTGGGCATTCATCCTGCATCTATTGTCGGCTCTACCCGCTCCAAGGTGTATCTCAGACCGCTTTCAGTCCTCTCACAGCATCGTTCGAATCGACGGTTGCGCTGGTCTGGATCCGATCTGGACAGGAGCTTTCACAAGCGAACTTCGTGGGGAGATCGCGGGCCGGTTCGGCGTGGGCAACTCCGGCGGCAGCGAGGGGCACGAGGATGGCCATCGCCTTGAGTACCTGTCGCAAGGTTCGCAGGGTGGAACGGGGAATACGCAGGAGACCGGTCCGAGAGTGGTCGTAGAATGGGGCGTCGTAGCTTTGGATGGCGATCGGTGCAGTGTGCATGGCCTGTCCTCCCAGTCCATCTCGACGGATCAATCGTTTGGATTATTAGAGTCGTCTGAAAGGACTCGCTACGATAGAGTGGCGGCGGAAGGTGTACGGTGGATCAGGGCCAGCTCCGCATGCTGAACGAGCTCACAGCTCAGTTCGAACAACTCGGGCTCAGCCCAATCGCCGGCCGTATCCTCGGTTGGTTGCTCATCGCTCCGCGCCCGGACCAGTCTTCTGCGGAGATAGCCACCGCCATCGACGTGAGTCGTGGTTCGGTCAGCACCCAGACCCAGGTCCTGCAGGGCATGGGCATGGTCGAGAGGTTCCGGCGTACGGGTTCGCGGGAGGTGTTTTTCCACGTGCATCCGCAGCTCCTGCTCGATCTTCTCCTCAAGCAAGCTCGCCTGGCGGGCCGGATGCAGGAGATCACCGACTACCTGATCGAGCGCGACGGCATCACCCAGCGACTCGATGAATTCCAGAGCATCAACGAGTTCATCGGGCGCCGGGTTCCCGAGCTCGTGAAGGAATGGCGCGACGAGCGCCGCAAGCGTTCCCTCCGGTTGCTCGATCCGTGATCAGCGCTGGCTCTTTCGCCTTCGCAGTAGCAGGCCAGCCAGCGCTACAAAGCCGAGCGTACCTCCCGTCGATGAGGTCGACGCACATCCACATCCAAAGTCGGGATCGGGTGCCGACCCGGTGACATCCCCCGTGGAGTTTGGATCGGGGTCGATGGAGTCGGGTATTCCGTCTCCGTCGCTGTCTACGGGGATGGTGACCTCGTCTCCACCGACACAGTCATTGTCGGAGCCATCGTCGGGCACTTCGACGGCGGCGGGGTTGACGGAGGCGTTCGTGTCATCGCAGTCGGCGTTGTCCTGGACCCGACCCTCCACGATGTCGCAGCTCTCGACGGGGTCTGCGTCGAGGTCTCCGTAGCCATCGCCGTCGGCATCGGGGAACCACTCGCTCGTGGGAAGGCCGTCGTCTGCGGTGCCATCACAGTCCTGGTCGATCTGGTCACAGACCTCGGCGGCGACCGGAGAGATCGCACTGTCCGTGTCGTCGCAGTCGTCGGCATTGTTCACGAAGCCCGCGATGGGCGTGCAGGCGATCTGGGCGCTGGCGTTGGTATCCCCGAACCCATCGAGGTCGGCATCAGGCCAGTAGGGAGAGCTGACGAAGCCTTCGTCTACGGTGCCATTGCAGTCGTTGTCGATCCCATCACACTCCTCGATGAGCCCGGGTGAGGCGAGGGGATCTCCGTCGTCGCAGTCTTCGCCGAGGCTTGCGGGGACGTACTGCAGCGGTTGCTGGCCAGAGCAGGCGATGAGGGTGAGGGCGGGCGTTCCGACCCCGTCGAGATCGCCGTCGAACCAGTACTCGATGCCGGTGTCGATATAGTCGGGGTCGTCGGTGTCGATCAGGCCGTCGCAGTCGTTGTCCACCCCGTCGATACAGGCTTCGGCGGCGGAGGGGTTGGTGGAGAACTCCGTGTCATCGCAGTCGGAGGACTCGGCCACCCAGCCGGGGTCCGGTATGCAGAAGCCTTGGGAGATGGAGGGGTCGCCGAAGCCGTCTGCGTCGGTGTCGGCGAAGTACAGGTCGAGGACCACGTCCGAGTCCGCCTGGTCGACGTCTCCATCGCAGTCATCATCGAAACCATTGCACTGCTCCATCGATCCCGGGTTGATGGAGGGGTCCTGGTCGTCACAGTCCGAGCTGCTCGCCACCCGTCCCAATGGAGCGGAGCAGTCGTCGACGAAGTCGGTGGGGTCCCCGAATCCGTCTCCATCGGCGTCGAGGTAGTAGGGGCTGATGACCTCGATCGTGCCGTCACAGTCGGTGTCGATCCCATCGCAGATGTCGATGGCTGCGGGGTTGATGGACGGATCGGCGTCGTCGCAGTCGACGGTGCGGATGAATCCGTCACCGTCGACATCGGCCTCCCAGAAGGCGATGTCCACCAGGGGGCCCCCGAGATGCCCGATATCGCTGATACTCCCGTCCTGGTCGACCCTCGAGCCCACATCGAAGATATTGGACGTGGGGGTTGCATAGAACGCCGTCGCGCAGTCGGTGGTGTCGATCTGCATTCCGGGGTCGGCGACGAACCCAGCGCTGATTCCGACCTGGACGACATTGAAGATCAGGTTTCCGGCGCCTGTACCGCCCGCCCATGTTGCGAAGACGCCGGTCTGGCCAGCCCCCACCACATCCCCCACGATGCTGTCCTGGAGCGAGCCCCCGGCGAGCTGCACGATGGGGTTCGAGCCGTCTGCCCAGAAGGTGGAGTTCCAGATGCTCGCGTCGGGTGCGGCGAGGTCCGCGGATGCTACCTGCCCGGAGTTGAGCACGAAGAGCATATTGTCGAAGCTGCTGGTGCCGCCGTTGAGAGAGAGGACGCTGTCGGTGGTGGCGGTATTTCCACATAGGTACAGGTTGTCGGCGGCCCATGAGCCATCTTGGATGGAGATGGCACCACCGAGGTCCGCCCGGTTCCGCTCGATCCGCAAACGTGAGAGGCTCAGGGTCCCCTTTCCCGCGAGGGCTCCCCCTTCTGTGCCCCCATCATTGTCGAGGAAGGAGCACTGGTCGATGATGGCAGTGGAGGCGTTGTCGGTGCGGATCGCGCCCCCCTTGCGCCCGGCCTGGTTGGAGGTGAAGCTCGAGCCCACGATCACGGCGCTTCCGCGCAGAAACAGGGCTCCGCCGCGTTCGCCGCTGTTTTGGTCGAAGCTGCACCCAACCAGGTCGAGGTTGGAGCCGCTCGACAGATAGATCGCCCCCCCGCGTCCGATGGTACTGTTCTGGCTGAACAGGCTGTTTGTGGCGGTAAAGCTGGACCCCGTGAATACCCGGGCCCCCCCACCATCCGTGCCGGTGTTGTTCAGGAACTCAGAGTCGATGGCGACCATCGTGGAGCCCGAGGAGAGGTCCATCGCCCCCCCGCCGGGCATGCCTCCGGCGTCGGCGTTCTGAATGCGTACGCGGTTGAGGAGGGCGGTCGACCCTTCTTCGACGCCCACTCCGCGATAGAGGAACTCGCCGTCGATGGTGAGGTCTTCGACGGTGAGCGTGGACAGGTTCCGGACCCGGAGCACGACGGTGCCGAGGCCGAGGATGGTGGTGCTGTCCATGCCAGCGCCGCGGAGCGTGAGCGACTTGCCGTTGATCAGGTCCGCGTCGGTGACCGAGGCGGGCCAGATCCCAGGACCCAGGAGCAACACATCTCCCGACACCACGGTGGTCGAGTCGAAGGCATCGCGGAGGGTGGGGAAGTCGACCGGGATGGTCCACTCGGCGGCGAGGCTAGCGGTGATCCAGAACATGGGTGCATTGTACTTGGCCGAACTGCGGTGCGCCGCGTCGGATGCGTGGTAGGAGGAGGTATGGATCGCGAACCACCATCTCCATGGCTCGATTCTCCCGCATTCGACGGCGTGTTCTTCATCGGTGCGGCGCTCATCTCCGGCATGGTCGGGGCGGTGGTCGTGGCGCTTCCGGGGCTCCTGGTGCCCGTCATCTGGGCTTGGGTGTTGCTGCTCGAGGGCCCGCACCTGGCCGCGACCTGGCAGCGCACCCTGTTCGACCCGGAGTATTCGGACCCGCCAACGACCCGCCTCGCATTGGCTGCGGGGCTCTCGCCGCTGCTCTTCCTCGGGGCCAGCCTTGCGGGGCTTCCGGATGCGATGGAGCTGCTGGTCGCCGTGGCTGCGGTGTGGTCCATCCACCACACGGTCCGGCAACATCACGGGATGGTGGCGATGTACGACGCCCGCGTGCACTCTCCTCGCTGGGTGCGCGAGCTCGATCGGTGGGCGCTGCAGGTGGGTCTGTGGGCGGTGATCATCGCCGGGCAGCTGCTGGTGCCGCTCAACCGACAGATCGTCGGCGCGCCGGACTTCCTCGTGCCCATCGGTTGGGTCGCGGCCGCGGTCGCGGGGCTGTGTGTGGCGGCGCTGCTCGGACGCATCGGGTGGGCGGTCCGGCAAGGAGTCTCGCCGCTTCCCGGGATCGTCGCGCTGGGGCCAGCCATCGCGTTCACCGTGTTCGTGATGTTCGGCATGGGCTCGGTGGAGCCGGTGTATGCGTCGGCCAGCACGCCCGAGCAGCGGGTGCTCGCCATGTCCCTGGTGGGAGGCGTGATGCACGGGCTGCAGTACCTGGGGATCGTGGTGCTGGCGAATCGGCCCCGGTTTGCGGGACGGCCGGGCTGGGTCGGCTGGCTGGGTCGGCATGGCTGGGCTTCGTATGGCTGCTGGGTGCTGCTCTCGGTGGGCTACCTCGGGATCGACGCGGCCCGCTCGGCCTACCCGGGAGCGATGTGGTTCGCGCCGAGCTCGGCTACCGCAGAGCTGTTCATGGCGCTGTATTGGGGCCTGTTCTTCCACCACTATGTGCTGGACTCACGGATCTGGAAGGTCAGCCGCGATGTCGCGCTCCGGCGTGAGCTCGCGCTGGGATAGGAGGGCGGATGAACCCGGATATCGATCGCTACGCCCGCCATGTGAACCCGTCATTCGTGCGCCTGCTCGGCATGTGGAACTACGGGCGGGTGTGGACCCGGGCCGAGGGCTGCTGGCTCGAGGACTCCGAGGGGCGGCGATACCTCGACCTGCTCGCCGGTTTCGGGTCTTTTCCGCTGGGGCATGCTCACCCCGCCATCCTCGATACCCTGGCGGCCTACGCTCGGGATCTGCCGCTGAACCTGGCTCATATGGGGATCGGTCCCGAGGTGGGGCTGCTCGCCGAGCGCTTGGCCGGCATCACTCCCGGAGATCTCGACCTGGCGTTGTTCTGCAGCAGCGGGGCCGAGGCCGTCGAGGCGGGGATCAAGATCGCCATGGTGGCGACCGGGCGCAGTCGGGTGTTGTCCTGTGAGGCCGGCTACCACGGCACCAACCTCGGTGTGCTCGGCCTGTCGGGCAATGCCCGGATGCGCTCGCCCTTCGCGGCGGTGCTCCCGCCTCGAAATGCGGTGGGCTTCGGAGACCTGGACGGGCTTCGTGTGGCCCTGGCTGGCCGGGATGTGGCCGCCTTCGTGGTCGAGCCGGTCCAGGCCGAGGGGGGCATCAATCTCCCCGATCGGGCCTATCTCGGCAAAGCCGCAGAGCTCTGCCGCGCGGCAGGCACCCTGCTGGTGGTCGACGAGGTCCAGACTGGCCTGGGGCGCACCGGCCGCTGGTTTTGTACCGGCGAGGTGGTTCCCGATGTGCTGGTGCTCGGGAAAGCCCTCGGTGCGGGGCTGGTTCCGGTCTCAGCGGCGATGGTCTCCCCTGCACTATTCAAGCGGGCCTATGGCTCGATGGACCGCTTCGATCTGCAGAGCTCCACCTATGGGGGCAATGCGCTGGGTTGTCGCGTGGGCTTGGCGGTGATCGAGGCCCTCGACGGCGAGCTGGATTCGGTCGCCCGCCGCGGAGAGCGCTTGCTGGCCGGGCTGCGTGAGCGTCTCGATGGCCACCCCTTCGTGCGCGATGTGCGCGGCGTGGGCATGCTCATCGGCATCGAGCTGGGCCCCACCGGCCAGGGCTGGATGGACAAGCTGGCGCCGAGCCTGGTCCATGGCCTCTCCGAGCAGCTGTTCGGCCAGTGGACCGCGCTGCGGCTGCTCGAGGCCGGGGTCGTGGCCCAGCCCACCGCCAACCGCTGGGATGTGATGCGGATCGAGCCGCCGCTGCTGATCTCGGACGAGCAGGTAGAGCTGGGCATCGAGCGCGTGGCCTCGGTCTTCGAGGCGTTGCCCACCCTGGCGGGCTTGCTGGCCGATATCGCCAAGCGCACGACCCGCCAGGCAGCGGGTGGGTTCGCCGTCCGATGAAAGATCTTCGCTTTGCGTGGGGGCTGGCGCGGAGGCGGCCGTTCTCGGTATTGGTCCAGATCACCAACCGCTGCAATATGACCTGCCCCTTCTGTGCCTTCTGGCGCCACCCCGCCAAGCCCCCCGACGAGCTGAGCGTCGCCGAGCTGCAGCGGGTCTCCGCGGAGCTGGCCGAGCATGGCACCTTCCTGGTGAGCATCGAGGGGGGCGAGCCCACGCTCCGGCCGGATCTCCCGCAGATCGTCGCGGCCTTTGCCGAGCACCACCTGGTACTGCTCTACACCAATGGCTGGCGCATGACCGATGCGCTCGCGCGGGAGCTGTGGGAAGCGGGGCTGCATCAGGTCGGCGTGTCCATCGACTTCGCGGACGACGCCCACGACCAGAAGCGGGGCCTGAAGGGCGCACGAGAACGTGCCTGGGCGGCGGTGAACCTGCTGAAGCAAACCGCTCCGCGCAGTCCGCGCCAGGTCCATGTGATGACCGTGCTCATGGCAGAGAACCGCGAGCACTGGGAGCTCCTGCTGGAGCAGTCCGCTCGGGCGGGGGTGTGCCACGCCTTCACCCTGCTCGCGACAGCGGGCGAGAGGCGCACCGCCAACGAAGCCGTGCCCGCCGAGGCCGATCTCAGGGCGCTGGCCGAGAAGCACGGCCGCTCCGACCGGGTGATGGTGCCGTCCGGATATCTGCAGGGTGCGGCGGACTTCCTCGCTGAGGGCACACTCCCGCGCTGTCGGGCGGGGGTCCAGAGCCTCAATATCGACCACCTCGGCCAGGTCTCTCCCTGCATCGAGAAGATCGGCCAGCCTGTGGGCTCGGTGCGCGAATCCTCCATCTCCACCTTGCTCCAAGCCCTCGTGCAAGCGGATGCCGGGGCGGGCTGCCAGGACTGCTGGACCCTCTGTCGGGGTATCGCCCAGTCCTGGGGCGAAGGGGGGTCGGTCTCGAGCTGGCTGGACCTGGCGACCCGGATGCGGATCTAGACCGCTCCGTCCAGAACGATGGTCGACCCGCTCATATAGCTGTTGCGCGACGAGACCAGCATCGCCGCGACCTCGGCGACCTCGGCCATGGTGCCGACCCGGCCAAGGGCGCAATGGTCGAGGTACTGAGCGAGCTTCTTCTTGGGCAGGTTCACGCTGACCCCGCCCTCGAGGATGCCCGGAGCGAGGCAGTTGACCTGGATATTGTAGCGACCGACCTCTTTGGCCAGAGCCTCGGTCATGCCCTTGAGCGCCGCCTTGGCGGCGGCGTAGTGCACGGGGGCGTTCATCATCTTCACCCCGGCCAAGCTGCTCATGTTGAGGATATGGCCGCGTTTGTTGCGGATCATCGGGCGAATCGCCTGACGGGTGACCAAGAAGGCGCCCTTGACATGGGTGTCCATCATCCGGTCCCAGTCCTCTTCTTCCATCAGAGCGAGCGGGACGACCTGGCCGATTCCCGCGTTGTTGACGAGGAGATCGAGGGGCCCCTGATTCGCCTCGATGGCCTCCACGACCTCGCGGATCCGCTCGCTATCGAGCACATCGGCCTGGTAGGAGGTGGCCCCGAGGGCTTCGGTGAGGGCGGCTCCTTCGGTCGACCGTCTCCAGATGAAGGAGACCTGGGCGCCCTCTCGCAGGAAAACCTCGCAGATCGCCCGTCCGAGCCCTCTCGATCCACCGGTGACCAGCGCAGAGCGCCCTTCGAGCAAGCCGCTCAACAGGCCTCTCCCTTCACCGCGCCGCGGTGGAACATATTGAAGCCGCAGGCGGGCATCACCCGTCCGTCCTCCTGGGCGTAGTGGTGGCAGCACTTGCGGAGGCGCTCGAGATCGAAGTCGTGGCGGTCCATATAGTGGTGGAGGAAGATGGACTTGGCCTGGCCTTCGCCGATGCGGATGGCCTGCTGGGGGGAGACCTCGCGCTGGGGGAACATCTCGTCGACACAGCGTCGCAGCGCTGAGAGGACTTCGTCGCCCCGGTCGATGCGGTCCTCGTTGGCGAACACCTCATTGACCACATCGGCCAGGGCCTCTTCGATCTCGGGCGAGGCGACGAGGGTGGCCGAGCTGCGGAGCAGGGCGCCGTGCTCCCGGAAGTCGATGAACCGGGAGAAGGGCAGCCAGCTGTGGTCGTCGAGCTTGAGCAGGTAGGTGAGGGAGACGCACTGGGGATGGCTGCACGGGAGCGGCGAGAAGTCGGAGCGCTTGAGGAAGCCGTCGGTCTGCTCTTCGATTCGACGAATCACTCCGGGGATGGTGAGCCGATCGAGGGGGTCGTGGGCGAAGCGCCCCCCGCCCAGGCCGGTGTAGGCGATGGGCTGGAAGTTGAGCGAGAGCAGGTGGTCGCCCGAGAACAGCAGCTCGACCGCCTTGCCGATCTGGTGCTCGTTGACTCCCCGGACGGCGACGAAGATGAGCTGGGTGGGGATGTTCAGCTCGGCCAGCATATTGAGGGCGGCGTCTTTCTCGGCCTGGAGGTTGCGTCCGCGGATGGCGCGGTGGGCGGAGTCGTCGAAGCCGTCGATCTGGAGCGCGATATAGGCGCCGGAGTCCTTGATGCGCTGGGCGAAGACCCGGTCGCGGCCGAGTCGCAGGCCATTGGTGATGACGACGACCCGGCCGATCTCGGGGCGGGTAGCGGCGTCGATCAGCTCCCAGAACTGGGGATGGGAGGTGGGCTCGCCGCCGGAGATGGCGATCGACTCGCAGAAACCTTCTGCTATCACCATATTCTCGATGATCTTGGCGAATTTTTCGACGGGCATATGGGTGGAGTAGTGGTTGGCGACGATGCAGATCGGGCATTCGAGGTTGCAGTGGTCGGTGACCTCGACGATGGGCAGGCAGCTGTGCTGTTCGTGGTCATTGCAGGTGCCGCAGTCGGTCGGGCAGCCATGCTGGACGGGGGCGCCGAAGCGCAGCGGCTCGGTTCCGGCGCGCGCGTATGCGTAGGCGTTGACGTAGTACTCGGCGTCCTCGGAGACCAGGGCGCGGGAGGGCCCACAGTCCGTGCAGCGCTTGTCGAACCACACTTTTTTGTCTTCGATGACCACATCCACCAGGAGCAGCTTCAGGCAGCTGGGGCAGGTGCTGGTGGTCTGCTTGAACACCCGGGCGGAGCGTGCTCGGTCGAGAAATTGTGCGACCCACACGGAGGAATCTGAGTGCAGGAGGCGCTCGCTCTGGCCACAACCGGGGCAGTGAACGAGGTTGAAGACCGCGCCCTCTCGGAGCACGACACGGCCCTCGATGGGGGCGTCGCACTCGGCACAGCTCGACATCTGGTGGCAGAAGAAGGTGTGAGGACGGTCGGGTCGGGTGGCGAAGCTGCCACAGGCGCCGGTGGTGTTGCAGGAGTCGAGGGGCGGGTTCATCGGGAGGCTCCGTCGAGCTTGGTGGAGACGATCCTCACGAAGGTGCGGACCTGGAACAGCTCCAGGACCCGACCGGGCTTGAGTCCGGGCTGTATGCGCTCGGCGGACTCGGGCATGAGCTGGCGCAGTCGGTCCAGGCCGACCTCGCTGATCACCCCGTCGGGGGCGAACTCGTCATCGCTGAGATCCCCGCGGGCCGCGGCCTCGATCTCGCCCCGGGTGATCTGGATGCCGAAGGCCTCCTCGAGCCGGAAGACGATGTCGAGGTAGTCCAGCGACTCGGCCCCGAGGTCGTCGCTGATGTAGTGGTCGAGTCGGACCTCATCGATGGAGAGGGCCAGCCCCTCGGCGACAGCGACCCGGACGCGTTCTTCGATGGACATCTCTGCCTCCGAGGCCCACTAAAGCGCCTGGGGAGGTGGGGCCAGGCTTCGGTCATAGCCACACGGGGACGGGGAGGTCGGCCCAGCCACGTCGGGTGAGGCGCACCGGCTCCTGGTCGCGCTCGAAGAGGAAGAGATCGTGCTTGCACCGTCGCTTCATGGCGAGGGGGTCCGACCAGCAGTCCGCCGCTACGACCCCTGCGAGGGCCTGGCTATCCGGGGACCAGTCGAGGAGGATCACCCCACCGACGGTGGGGGGAGAGCGCTCAGACCAGGCTCCGGTGCTGAGATCGACCAGGCCAAAGCCGCGGGTATCTGGGTCCGCGGTGCGGAGACCGATCGCGAGCTGAGTGCCGTCGGGGGCCCACTCCAGCGGCCAGGTGGGGATGAGGGGTTGGAGATCGACGAGCCGCTCGGGGGAGCCGGAGCCAGGCTCGACCATCCACACCTCGCTTCCCTTGATGAAGGCGACGGCTCCATCGGATCGCCACGTGGTCGCTCCGATATCTGCGGACTCCGAGCGGTAGACGAGGGACCGATCCACGGGGGCGTCGACGGGCTCGCACCACAGGGTGTCTCCCAGCTCGGTGAGGCTGTTGGAGTCGCGATAGCAGAGCCGTCCCCCGTCGATCCAGGACAGCAGAGATCCCCCGTGGGAGAGCTGGGTGGCCGCGTCCGGGTCGCCCATCGGCCCGACCCAGAGCTCGTTCTGTAGCCGGGCTCCGTGAGGGGTCAGCTCGGTCCAGGCCAGCCGCCCATCTGTGGAGAGCACCTGGGAGGCGTTGTCGCTCTGACGGAAGAACTTCCCATCGGCATCAAAGAGTCGACCGCCTCGAAAGTAGTGGGGCCCGGCGAGCAACGGCTCGACCTCAGCTTCATCGAGGGGAAATGGGTCGAGCACTCCGGTATGAAGCGTGTATCGGTAGCTCGGCTCCGTGGAGCGGATCAGGGCCACCACACCGGTCCGCTCGACGACGGGGCTGGGGCCGACTCCGGAACACCCGAGTCCGAGAATCAGGGTGATGGATAGAGCGAGTCGCACGGCTTCAGTACCAGCGGACGACGCGGTCGAGGGAGCGCCGGGGTCTGGGTTCGGGAGACTCGTCGGGCCAGCCGAGGGCGACAGCTCCGAGCAGGGTCCACGGCGGGCGGATCTGGAGTCGCTTGCAGATTGCGTCTCGGGCGATGGTGGGGCCGGCCATCCAGCACGCGCCCAGACCGTCTCGGTGGGCCTGTTCGAGTAGATTCATCACCGCTGCAGCGGTGCACGCGAGCTCTCCCTGCATCGCGGCCGGGGTGAGGAAATCCCCCGGGCTGGCGCCCCCGGAGAGGAGCAGTCGCTCGATGAGGTCGTCGTGGACCCGGTAGTGGGGGAGGATGACGACGGGAGCCCGCTGGAGAGGCTCGAAGAAGAAGTCGCTGTAGCGGGCGAAGTCCTCACGGTGGTGGGAGCGCTCGATCACCTCCCGCATCTGTTCGGCGACTTCCTGGATATCGGCGACGAGCTGCGCCTTGATCTGGGGGTCGGTGACCACAGCGAAGCGCCACGGCTGGCGATTGGAGGGTGATGGAGCGCGGACTGCGGCCTGAAGGAGCCCCTCGATGGCCTCGCGTGGGACGGGCTGATCGGTGAACCGACGCACGCTGCGGCGCTCGGTCATGGGAATACCCGGAGGTCCATCCACTGGTCGTATTCCTGGCCGGTGCTCTCGAAGAGGTAGGGGCCGATTCGGAACTGAGGGGATTGGTCGGACTGAATATTGACGGACTCTTCGACGGGGGAGCCGCCGGTTGGGGTCCAGCGATAGTGGACGATCAGCGGCGAGGGAGGGCCCCCTGGCTGCTTGCTGGGATTTTGTAGAGAGAGGAGCAGCTCGACGGGCTCATCGGGGGCCACGGTGGGTCGGGGAATCTGTGACCCGCCAACGAGTTGAGGGGGCGGGTTGGCGAGCGCGATGGCGAGGGTCAACATGGCTTCACCCTACCGCGTCACCCGGATTCCGACGCGCTCTCCGGGTCGGGCACACTGCATCGCGGTCCCGCCTCCACCGGCGAGTCGGATGAGGTCGATCAGGAGCTGGGGTGCGCCGTACCGGCTCTCGGAAGCGCTGGGGCCCTGCCATGGGCTCACGCGGATGGGGCCGTCTCGTGCGAGGAGCACGGCGGCGGCGGCTTCGGCCAGGGGGCCCTCCCGCTCGACCCGGATCTCGGGTTGGAGGAGCTGGTCGTAGGCGACGACGAGAGCCTGGTCGATGACTCCGAGGTGGAGCGCTTCGATGGCGGCGTGGAGGGCGACCCCGCCGCTGGCCTCCCCGGAGTAGGTCGCCCCGTCCGCGGTGGCTCCGAGCTCGGCGGCGAGGAGAGCGTGCACATTATTGGAGAGGTTTCGGAGCATCCAGAAGGGATGAAAACCGCGCAGGCCCCGCTCCCATGGGGGCCCGCCGTCCTGGGCAGCGAGGCGCGGCATCAGCTCGTCCCAGCCGGGTCGCAGCCCGCCCATCCCCACATAGAGCCCGAGTCGATCGGAGAGCGTGACCCCCTCGACCGCTTCCCGGGCGGCGTCCATGGCCCACAGGCCGACCCCCCGGACGACATCGCGGCGCACCCGACAGGGCGGGGGACCGAGCGAGGCCTGTTCGGGAAGACGAAGGGCGGAGCGGATGAAGGCGGCGTCGATCACGGTGCCCCCAGGACGAGGGCCACATTCTGACCGCCGAAGCCGAAGGAGGTGGAGAGTGCGGTGCGGGCATCGCTGGGGCGCGGGAGGGCGGAGTGCTCCCCGGCGGTGGCGGGCTCGGACTCGGAGAAGCCGAATGTGCCGGGCAGCAGGCCGTTGGAGAGGCAGAGCCAGGTGGCGGCGGCTTCGAGGGCTCCAGAGGCCGCCATGGCATGGCCGATGGCGCCCTTGATGGAGCGAATCGGGACGCGCAAGCCGGCGTTGTGCAGGGCGCGGACCTCGGCGGGGTCGTTGAGCGGGGTGCCGGTGCCGTGGGCGTTCACCCAGTCGATGGTGGGGTTGCCGGCGTCCTGTAGGGCGCGCTCGATGGCGACCTGGGCCCGAGAGCCATCGGGACGGGGGGCGGTGACCCGATACCCGTCCTGGGTGCTCGCCCCTCCGAGCAGGCGACCGAGCACGGGGGTCTGGGGGGACTCGCGCTCGAGCACGAAGAGCGCCACACCTTCGCCCATCAGCAGTCCGTCGCGTCGTCGATCGAAGGGCCGAGCCCGGCCGGATGGAGAGAGCGCCCCAAGTCGCTCCATCCCGCCGTAGCCCAGGGGGTTGACCATCGCATCGACCCCGCCCACGACGACCTGATCGGCGAGCCCCTCGCGGAGGAGCTGGAGTCCGGTGAGCAGGGACAAGCCCCCGGCCGCACAGGCGCTGGTGTCGATGGTGACCGGGCCGGTGGTGTGTAGAATTTCGGCCAAGGACCAGGGGGCGGCGTCGAGGGGGGTGCGCAGGGCGTCGGGACGGTCGACTCGGTAGAAGTCCTCGAGATGGGCGGCCTCGAGCCCGACTCCGAGGTGGATCCATGCGTTGGAGCGGACCCGGGAGAGGGAGGCTCCGGCACGGCGCACCAGGCCGATCTTGCGATCTCGTGGGGAGTCGGGGAGCGGGGGAACCTGGGCGGCGATGGCGGGGCCGATTCCCCGTGCATCGAAGCTGTGGATGGGCCCTGCGGCGCTGCGGCCAGCTGCGAGCCCGTCGAGAAAGACCTCGGGGCCGTGACCGAAGGGGGTGATCATCGCCCACTCGCTGACGACGATCTTCATGGGCCCCTCCGCGCGAAGCGGGCCCAGCCGAGTTGGCCCTGGTCATCCCAGTAGACGGCGGTGGCGGTGGGGTGCTCGCTCAAGGCCTCGAGGGCAGCGGTCCAGCCGAGGGCGGCTCCTGCGGCGGGGCACTGGCCGAAGCGCGCGTCGAGGTCGACCCACCCAGGCGGCACCGGGTGCCCTCCGCCGAGCCCGATCCATGGGGCATCGAAGCGGGGCAGGGCGGTGGCACGGCCGCAGAACCGGGCCTCGATCAGCGAGGGCCCGGATCCGCCGCGCTCCACAGCGAGCATGGCCGCTCCATCCCGCCAGTCCCCGGGCTCCGCAGAGCGCAGTGCGATGGGGTGGGTCGGGCAGTCGGTGCCGCCGACCAGGAACGGATCTGCGCCCGAGAGCACGGCCTGGACCAAGGCGAACACGGTGCCTGCGCCGGTGGAATAGAGCGCGCGATTGGGCCCGCCCAGGCCGAGATCGATGGCGGCGTGGCACATCGAGAAGTTGTTCATGAGCTGGAATGCGAGCAGAGGATGGGCCGCTCGGAGCCCATGCTCGGCGAACCGACGCTCCGAGAACCCGCCCTCATCCGAAGCCCGCACGAGCTTGTCCAGGGTCTCCATGCTTCCGCCGCTCGGCCCGACTCCGACGAACTGCCCGACCTCAGCGCGCTGATCCCAGCCCGCCTGCTCCACCGCATCCCGAGACGCATACACGGCGAGCACGGCAGCATCGGACATCAGCCGCCGGGCCTTGCGCTCCGCTGGGCTCGCTGGGGGTGGAGCGACCCGACATCGGCCGACGCCGACGATATTCAGCCCGACCGGGCTCACACCCGCTCCACGACGACGGCGCTATTCGCCCCACCGAATGCGAAGGCGTTGACCAGCACCCGGTCGAAGCGGCCGCTCTGACCGGGCCCTACGAAGTCCAGGTCGAAGTCGGGCCGCTCGAGATTGGCCACCGCCGGCAGTCGGCCGCTGCGGATGACCTCGACCCCACTGACCAGACCCAGAGCGCCCGCCCCGGCGATCCAGTGCCCGAGCGCTCCCTTGACCGAACTGACCCGGGCGCCCGGGCAGAGATCGGCGATGGCGGCGGCCTCGACGGCGTCGTTGAGCGGGGTGGAGGTGCCGTGGGCGATGACGACCTCTGGGGCTTGATTCCCGAGGGCATCCGAGATGGCCTTCCGTGCACCGAGTCCGTCGGGATGGGGCTTTGTGAGGTGGTAGGCATCCAGGGAGCGACCGACTCCGGCCACGCGCACATCGGAGGGATGGATGGAGAGCACGGCGAAGGCGGCGCCCTCGCCGACCACGAAACCATCTCGTGCCCGGTCGAAGGGCCGAGAGATCCCCCGGCTGGAGAGGGCGCCGAGGAGCCCGAACCCCGCGAGCATGAGGGGGTCGACATCGGCCCCGACCCCGCCGACCAGGGCGACCTCACAGGCTCCGCACTGCAGCGCCCGCACGGCGTCGACGACGGCGGCGAGGGAGGAGCTGCAGGCGAGGGAGAGAGTCCGGATGGGCCCGGTCGCGCCGTACTGTGAGCCGAGCCGGATGGCGACGGTGGCGGGGGAGAGGGTGGCGGTGTCGAAGCGGTGGGAGAGAGCGGGACCGTCCCGATCGAAGGCGTCGTGGTCGAATATCTCCCCACCTCCGGCAGCTCTGGAGGCGTCGATCACGGTCTGCCAGGTGGCGCGGCCGGACTCGGCACCGACGAAGACGCCGAGGCGTCCGGGGGGAAGGCTGCAGCTGGCCTCGGCGGCGGCCTGTCGTGCCAGAGCGAGGCGCCGGTCCTGATGATCCCAGGTCTGGGAGATCTCGGCGGCGTAGGGGCTGGGGAAGCCGGTGGCGTCGAAGCTGCGGACGCCAGCGATCGCGGACTGGCCGCTCTGGAGCGGCCCGATGCTCTCTGTCCAGCTTCCGAAGGAGCTGATGGCGCCGATACCATGGGCGTAGATCGGCCTCACCCGATGGAGCCGGTCAGCCAGGTCCGGAGCACATCACGACGGGTCTGCAGCAGGCGGGGATCGGTGACCTCGGAGAAGGCGAAACCGAGCTTGGCCTCGGCGACCTTGTGCCCCTCGACCCGAGCGATGACCTCACACTGGCCCCCGTCCTCGGATACCCGGGAGAGCGTGGCTTCGACACGCATTCGGTCCCCGGGGCGCACCTGTTGCCGGAAGCGGACCCGGTCGGCCATGGAGAGCACGGCGTGGAGCCCGTCATCACCGCGCTCTCTGCGCATGCACTCCTCGAGCAATACCCCACCGATCTGGGCCATGGACTCGAGAATGAGGGCGCCGGGGAGCAGCGGGTAGCCGGGGAAGTGCTCGCCGAAGACATCCTCGGAGAGAGAGACGCACTTGACCCCGACAGCGGTGGGCGGATCGAGGGTCTCGATGCGGTCGAGCAGCACATATCTCACGGGAGACGTCCGGGTCCGAGGGTGGCGATGGAGGGGGCTGGGTGGGCCGTAAAGCGGGGGTCTCGGTTGCGGTAGAGTACGTTGTAGGCACAGGATGGGATGTTTGAGCCATCGGGCGCGGTGATGCCGACGCAACACTGTTGGATGCGGTCGGTGTCGAAGCTGGCCTCGTCCATATGGCTGTGGATGTAGACGGCCTTGATGTGGCGCTCGGCGGCTTGCAGGCGTTGCTGTGGGGAGCCGGAGTGGAAGCTGGCATCGACAAAGGCCTTGAGGGCATCGAGGAGGAGGGGGTCGGCGCCGTTTGCCCAGGCGTCGGTCATCACGCGGTGCAGGATGGCCTCGGCGGCGGGGGAGGGCTCGAGGTAGAGGCTCCCGGCGAGCAGCCCACGCAGGTCGCTTCGGCTGACGAATCGGGTCAGGGGAACCCAGCTCTCTGGGCCGATCTGGATGAGGTAGGCGACCTGATAGCAGAGCGGGTGTGCAGCGGGAGCGGGCACGAAGTCGGCGACGGTGAGCAGGCCATCGGTCTGGTCCTCGATGGCGACCAGGACCGCGTCGGGGGGAATGCGGCCGCGGCCATCGAAGTGGCGTCCATATTGGCCGGTGAAGGTCATGGTGTGGAGCTCGACGCTGCGGATATGGGGGCGGCTGAGAGCGAGCTGGATGAAGGCGCCGATCTCGTGATCGTTGACCCCCTTGGCGATGACCGGGAGCAGGGTGGTGGGGATGCCGAACACCTCCAGGCGGTCGACGATGTCGAGCTTTCCGCGGGTGAAGGCGCCCCCGAGCATGGAGGCATTGGTGGCGTCTTTGAAGCTGTCGAAGGAGAGCACCACCCGGGTGCCGAGCTCGGCGAGTCGGGCGAGGGTGGAGTCGGGCAGTCCGAGGCCGTGGGTGGACAGCGTGACGCGCTTGATGCCTCGCTCATGGCAGAGCGCGATGAGGTCGAGGTGCGCGGGGTGGACCGTGGGTTCACCTCCGGTGAGGTTGATGATCTTCTTGTCCGGATCCCGAGCGGCGAGCACGTCGACGATCTGCGCGAGGGAGTCCGGCTCCATATGGTAGGCGCCATCGTTGCGGTTGTGGGTGTAGCAGATGGGGCAGGAGAGGTTGCAGCCGCTGGTGATGGGAACGATGGTGAGCTGGATCTGCTGTTGGTGTTGAGCGCAGGTTCCGCAGTCGAAGGGGCAGCCCTGGGCGATCGGGGTGGATGACTGGGGGGTGCGAAGCGCCGCGGGGGCTGCGAGGGTGTCGCGATACCACTCGGCGGAGTCCGCGATACGGGCGACCTGTATGCCATGGGCGTCGCAGGTTTTTCGAAGCTCGACATGGCCCTCGTGCTCCCACACTTCGGCGGGAAGGCTACGCAGGCAGGTGGTGCAGAGGCTGGTCGTGGAGCTGAGTAGAAGCGACGGCATGCATGGTTCTTACTAGAGTGCTGGGCATGACGCATCCACGTTGGCTCGCGCTGCTCCCTGCACTGGTGTTCGGCCATGTGCTGGTGGACTACCTGCCGACCTATTGGCCGAATACGCTGTGGATCTGCAATCTGTGCGCGGGCGCCCTTGCCATGGGCTTGTGGTTTCGCAGCCCGCTCTGGGTGTGGGTATCGGTGCTCTGGCTGGGTGTGGGGGCGCCGCTTTGGTTGGTGGATGGGTGGGTTGGGGGCGACTGGCAACCCCATAGCTTCGGGGTCCACCTGCTCTGCCCGATCATCGGCCTGGTGGGACTCCGTGGGGTTCAGCCGCCCCGGTGGCGGTTCGAGCTCGCGGTCGCAGCGATGCTCGGGGTGCAGGGCCTCTGCCGGATGCTGACTCCTCCGGAGATGAATGTGAACCTGGTCTTCGAGTCGGCTCTGTGGGTCGGCGTACCGTTCGCGGTCCACTGGATCGGGATGATGGGAGCGCTGCTGATCGGGCTGGCGGCTGTAGATGTGCTGATCGAGAGGATGGCATGAGAGTGCTGGTCACGGGGGGGAGCCGGGGCTTGGGGCGGTCTATCGTCGAAGCCTGTCTCCATCGTGGGGACCAGGTCGCCTTCACCTGGAGGTCGGATGCGGGAGCGGCTGCAGAGGTGGCGGGCGCGATGGGCTTTCAGGGGGATGGTGCGGATGAGGCACACGCGGCGGCTGTGATCGGTTCGCTGGTAGAGAGCTGGGGCGGCGTCGATGTGTTGGTGAACGCGATCGGACCCACGCGGGTCCTTCCGATCGCGCTGCTCGACGGAGCCGATTGGGACGAGCTGAATCGCTCCATCGCGCGCTCGACCTTCGTGTTCAGCCGGGCGGCTCTTCGCCCGATGATCCGGGCGAGGTCGGGGCGGATCTTGAATATCGGCAGCTTCGCGGTCCAGCGGATCGTGGATGGGCCCGTACACTATGCGGCGGCGAAGGGGGCGGTGGTCGCCTTCACCCGCTCTCTGGCCCGAGAGGTCGGGCGCTACGGGATCACCGTGAACTGTCTCTCGCCGGGGCTGATGAATGGCGGAATCTCGGCGGGCCTTCCTGCCCATCGGGTCGAGGAGTTTCGGTCCCAGTGCGCGCTGGGTCGGCTGGGAGACCCCGCAGAGCTGGCCGAGATCGCGCTGTTCATGCTGGACACGCCGTTCATGACGGGTGTGAACCTGGTAGCGGATGGAGGGCTCTGATGCGGGTCTTGGTGCTCGGCGGTTCCGGGGCGGTGGGCTCCGAGGTCGTGGCGCAGCTGCGGGATGAGGGGGTGCAGGTGCGGCACACGGGCCGTGGCGATCTGGAGGTGGACTTCCGGGAGCCGGGCTGGGTCGAGGTCCTGGAGGGGCTGCGCTTCGATGCGGTCGTGCACTGCGCGGCATCGGTGAGCCACCCTTGGCCGGTGAACTACCGGGCCTTGGTCGACGCGGTGGGCGTCGTGGATCCACAGGTGGTGGTGGCGCTCACAGCGATCTACCCGGGCCAGACGCTGCGGCTGCCGCCGGAGTTTGCGGCGTCGTGGGGAGCGGTGAATGCCTGGGTGGGGGCGGAGGCCAAGCGCCGAGCGCCGGGAGTCGTCGTTGGAGTCGCGGTGGGCCCGTTGAGTGCGGGGCTTTCCGAGGGTCTCGATGCACAGCTGCTGGAGGACTTCGAGCGACTGAGCGCACTGCGAAGGCGCGGGGAGCCCGTGGAAATCGCCCGCGCGGTGAGCTGGTTGGTGCGCTGCAATCGGTGGCTGACGGGGCAGATCATCCCGATCAACGGCGGGATCTGATCAGGGCGTGGAGAAGCCTCGGAGGTCTGTGGGGACGAGTACTCCCGCCTGGGTGGCTAGCTCGACGAAGGCCTTGGCGTGACGCGTAGCAGAGGCTCGATCTCCGAGCTTGTTGGAGCTGCGCGCGGCGAGCTTGTGCAGGGTCATCAACCGCTTCTGGCGCGCAGGCGGGTCCCAGAACTCGGCGCGATCGATGGCGAGCTCTGCCCAGCGGAGTGAAGCGCGGAGGTCGGTGCCCTGGGTGAGCAGGGTGAGCTTGAACAACAGGTCTGCGTCCTTGGGGGAGAAGCGCGTGAGGGCCGTGAGCACGCGGATCTCGCCGGGATCATCGCCCTTGGCGAGGTAGTGGGCGGCCAGGAGGCGAAGACCCTCGGCGGTACGGGCCGTGGTGAGGGATGCGACCTCTGTCTCGGTGAGCTCACCGACCATGGCGGCGGTCTCGAGCTCGGCCCCAGAGCGCGCGGGGAGCACGAGAGCGGGGGAAGGCTCGGTGTAGGGCACCCCATACAGGGCCTGCACGGGCTGGGCTGCGGCGGGGCCAGATAGTCCGATGGTGATGGCGACCAGGGCTCCGCAGAAGGGACACGGTCCCCGACGGGCAGGGCTGCGACAGAACGGGCAGGGAATCATCGGTGTGGGACTCCGTTTGGGTTATTCTGGCGGCAGGAGGATTCGATGGGCCAGGTCCAGATCTTCGATGTGAGTCTACGGGATGGTCTTCAGAACGAAGCCACGATCGTACCCACCAAGATCAAGCTGCAGATCGCTGAACGCCTGGCAGACGCAGGGTATCGCGACATCGAGGTCACGTCCTTCGTGCGGCCGCGAATGGTGCCGCAGCTCGCAGACGCGAGCGACTTGGTGCGGGGGCTTCCTCCACGTGATGGCGTCCGCTACTGGGCCCTGGTGCCCAATCAAATCGGGCTCGATCGCGCCATCGAGACGGGGGTCACCCATGTCTGCACCTTCATGTCGGCGAGTGAGACGCACAACCGCAAGAACGTCAACCGCACCATCGCCGAGAGCTTGACTGGCCTCCAGCGGGTCATCGGCGCGGCATCCAGTCAAGATATGGGTGTTCGCGCGTACATCTCGACGGTATTCGGTTGCCCCTTCGAGGGCGATGTACCGGTCTCCCAGACGGTCTCTATCGGTCAGCAGCTACTCGATGCCGGGGCGGATGTGATCGTGCTGGGCGACACCACGGGCATGGCCACGCCGCTCCAGGTGCAGAGTGTCATCCAGGCCTTGGTGGGGGCGGGAATTCCGCTCGAACGGGTGGGTATGCACTTCCATGACACTCGAGGCACGGCGCTGGTCAATGCCTTTGCGGCCTATCAGGCCGGGGCGCGGATGTTCGATGGATCCACCAGCGGTGTTGGCGGGTGTCCCTATGCTCCGGGTGCCACGGGCAACGCGGCCTCGCAGGATCTGGTGTACATGTTCGAGTCGATGGGTGTGCAAACGGGGATAGACCTGGACATCGCGTCCGACGCCGGACGCATGCTCGAAGAGTCCCTGGGCCGAGAGCTCCCCGGCCGCTATCATCGGTACTGGCTCGCGCAGAGGGCGCGCGACACCGAAGAATCCCGGACGGCTTGAAGGCTTGGAAAGCGCTTTCCTCCAGATCATCAGCGGAGCTCGCCAGGGGCTGAACGTCGCGCTGCACACCCACCGACCCCTGGTGGTCGGTCGGCGTCATGGGGACCTGATCCTCGATGATGCCATGGTCTCCGGTAAGCACTGCACGATCGAGTTCCGAGACGGCGAGTTCGTGCTGAAGGATCTCGACTCCACCAATGGCACCCTGGTCAACGGCAAGCGCGTAAAAGAGGCCGTGCTCTCGGCCGGAGTCGAGATCGCGATCGGCCAGTCGCGGATGATCCTCTACCGCGGCGCGGAGGCAGAGGAGAGGGACGCGGATCGCCGTGCTGCATCCCCCCAGCTCGAGATCGCATGGCTGCTCGACGAGGAGCTGGTAGAGCTCCGCGATGGCAAGAAAGACGCCGCTCCACCGGATGTCATCGGCCAGGATCTTCGGCTTCCACCCGGACTCAACGCCGTAGTGGAGGTGGTCGCTGGCCAGGACGCGGGTAAGGTGTTCCGCTTCACCCGCGGCAATATCAGTATCGGCCGTCGAATGGGCGAGGTCCCGCTGACGGATGTCGAGGTCAGCCGGCACCACGCGGTGATCGAGGTATTCGGCCGCGAGATGATCTTCGTGCGCGACCTGGGCAGCACCAACGGCACCTACCACAACGGCCGCCGAATCGCGGTCAGCCGGCTGCAGAACGGCGACACGGTGGGCTGCGGCAAGACGGTGATGAAGCTCCAGATCAGCCGGTAGGCACGGTCGGGCCTGGGCTCGACCAACCCGGCGTGATCCCAAAGACGGTGGTAGGGTCGACGCCAACCGGGAGTTCCCATGAATCGCACCCTACAGGCCCTCTCCGCGCTCGCCCTCGTCCTCGGGTCTTTCGTCTATGCCACCGCGTCAGCGGCCGGAGATGACGAGACCCAGCTCGCCAGCAAGTGCTACCCGATGGAGCGGATCCTGGTATCGGCAGGCAAGGAAGACACCAAGGTCGCCGGTGCCGCGCAGCAGCTGCTCAACAAGATGCGCAGCGAAGGACTCGAGGAGTTCATCGTGCTCGAGGCCGGGGGCTTCAAGGTGCTCTGTGGGTCGCCGGAATCGGACTGATCACAGGATGAGTTTTCCACGAAGGTCCCCGACGTAGGCCTCTTCGAGCCTGCGGGCTGCCTGCATCACGTCGGGATCGTCGCCGGGCGGTGGGGTGGGCTGGAGTACCAGGTATAGATGGCCCGGGACGGCCTTCTGTACCCCTCGATTCTTGAGCCGAAGGCGCTGCCCGGGCTTGGCGTTCTTGGGCACGGTGACCTTCACATCTCCCGTGGGAGTCGGGACGGTGACGGTGGTTCCGGCCATGGCTTCGTACACCGTAAGCGGAACATCCATCTCCAGATCGTCGCCATCCCGTCTGAGCACCGGGTGGGGGCGGACGCTGATCTCGAGCACCAGATCTCCACATGGCCCCCCGCCGCGCGGGGGATGGCCCTGACCGCGGATCTTCAGCCTTCCGCCGTCGGATACTCCAGCGGGAATACGAACCGTCAGTCGCTCTCGCCGGCCGTCGGGCTGGGGAAGCATGATCTCGCGTTCGGCGCCGAGAACGGTATCCATCAAGTCGATGGTGATGGAGGCTTTGAGGTTCGATCCACGCCGCGCCCTGCGCTCGGTCCCCATCCCCGCACCACCGCGGAAGAGGCTCTGTAGAAGATCGTCGACATCCCCACCGAATGGCATGCCGCCGTGAGCGCCACCAGCCCCTCCCATCGAGCCCCACTGGCGTGCCTTGTCGGCGTCGAATCCGGGCCGGGTAGAGGCCTCACCGAACTCGTCCCAGTCCTTGCGTTTCTTCTCGTCTCCGACAATGCCATAGGCGCTGTTGATTTCCTTGAAGCGCTCGTCAGCATCCGGGTCTTTGCTGACATCGGGGTGGTATTTCCGAGCGAGCTTCTTGAACGCCTTGCGGATGGTGTCTGCGTCGGCGGAGCGGGGCACGCCGAGGGTGCGATAGGGATCCTTCATTCCGGCAATGTACGCTCGTGGTGGATGTGGGCAACCCGGGAGAGGCTGTGTCGCGTCAAAATCCGCTTATTATCAAGAGTAATCCGGATGAAAGGGACCGTCGGGTAGCAGGTCTGTTGTTCTTCGCGACCTGCTGCAGCGTGTTCTTTGTGCGCGTTTGGCGTTGGGAGGAGGCGACCGTTGCCGACGATCCGCACCAGCTGGAGCGGGCCTTGATGTTCACGGCCACCCTGATGGCGATCTTGCTGGCTCATGAGCTCGGGCATTACGTGGTTGCGCGTTCCCATGGATTTCGCCTGTCGCTGCCGTGGTTTCTTCCCGCTCCGATATTGGTGGGCACCCTCGGCGCCATCATCCGGCTGGAAGAGGAGCCACGGACCCGCGCGGGCTTGCTGGAGATGGGGGCAGCGGGCCCGCTCGCAGGCCTGGTCGTGATCGGTGTAGCGATGTCGGTCCGGGTCGCTCTGGGTGGAGTCGAAGGGGGGACCGAGCTTGCCTCTCCGCTGCTGTGGGTCGTCCTGTCAGGGCTCGGCGGATCGGACTTCGTACCTCTGAACACAGCCGATCCGCTCGGCTTCGCGGTGTGGTTGGGGTGCTTGCTGACCGCGATGAATCTGATTCCTTTTGGCCAGCTCGACGGTGGCCATGTGCTCGCTGCCCTCACGCCACGGTGGGCAGAGTGGGTGGGCTGGCTCACCACCGCGGTGCTGATCCTGGGCGGTGTGGTGTGGCCCGGCTGGGCTGTTTGGGCGGCGATTCTGCACTTGATCGGGGCGCGTCGTCCCGTCCAGCCGCGTCGGGATGAGGGTTTGCCGACCGGTAGACCACTGGTTGTGGCTGTGCTCGCGGTTGCCGCCTTCGTGCTTTGCTTCACGCCAGTACCGCTACGGTAGGCGCTACTGGCGAGTCCAGCCGGTGACCTCGGCGGGATCCCGGATGATGTGCAGCACCTTCTCGTTATGAACGCGGACATTCGCCTGGGTACCAGGAATCGAGCGCACGTCGCGGATGCGGGTGTACTGCACATCCACCTTCTCGCCGATGGGCACTCCAGCGTGGATGGCGGCGATCTGGGCTGCAGCGAGGAGGAGATGTAGCGGAGGAGTCTGTCCGCGTCGGAGAGGCAGGATGACATGAGATCCGGGGCGGGAGCGCACGTGCATCCAGTAGTCGGCTCCTTTCGCGACCTGGAAGGTCAGCCGTCGATTCGCCTTGGCATCTCGGCCCACGAGGACCTCTTCTCCCCCAGGCCCGCACCAGGTGGTGACTCCAGCGAGCTTCCGGCCACGCTGTCGGGTGGAGCCCCCAGAGCCCAGTTCTCTTTGGAGCTTCTCCAGGGACTCCAGGGGCAGCTCGTCGAGTCCCTCCCGGAGCTTTTGGACCTCCTGGAGCTCTACCGCGACCGTGTCCAGACGCTGGAGAACTCGCTCGCCCATCCTCTCCAAACGGCGGGCCTTGGAGTAGAGATGATCGAGGGATTTGGAGGGTGCGCGACCCGGAATCAGCGGTACTCTCAGAATCTCATCGGGCCGCTCGAGTGATGGCAATTCGATGTGGTCAGCGCCTCGTGGGACCGTGTGCAGGTGTGCGGCGAGGGTGTCGCCCATCTCGCGGAAGGCGTCCGTGCGATCGGCTTTCTCGAGATCGCCCTCCAGATTGCTGAGCAGGGTCGCGAGGCGCTGACCCTTGCGCCGAAGGTGCCGGGAGACCGTGATGCGCAGCTCACGCTCGCGTCGTTGGCGAGTACGGACTGCGTAGAATCGACCGATCTCCTCGTCCCAGGTGGGGTCCCCTGTGAACCGTGGTGGATCGTCTCGAGGTCGAGAGGGGGCGGTGTTGGGCAGCTTGGGAGGAGCGGGTCCGTCATAGGCGGCCAGCACGTGGTCATCGTGCAGCAGCCAAAGCCCGCCGGAGCGACCGGTCAGCCGGAGGTGGAGTCGCCGTTCTCCGAAGCACAGGTCGACGATGCGATCTCCGGGGGTCTTGATGAGCCCTGTCAGCGGACCCGAGAGGTGAGCGCGGCAAGCTCCCTGGAAGGAGAAGGGCTTGTCGGGGTTCTTCGGACGGCGCAGCAGGGTGTGGACCCTGGCGTCGGGCCCTCGAGGGCAGAGGAGCAAGCGTGTACCGTCCTGAAAGCCGAGAACCACGCGGTCCCGTGTGGGCTGCCAGGTGTTTGAGAGCCGCTGTCCGACCAGTCGGCCGGCGAGCTCTGGGATGAGGAAGTTGAGCTCGCTGTCACTCAGGGTCATGAACCGTGTATATCTGGGCGCGGGCAGCGGGTCTCGATGACCTCAGCCCGATGGAGGCACCGTGATCGGTGGATTGTTGGCGCTCATCATGAGCGCATGGGCTGGCTTCTCGGTGGAGGGTCCGGCATTCGGCACGCGTAGTGAGGCGTCGGTGTACGCCAAGGCAGGCCGTGCCGCAGGGCACAAAGGCCGAATCGTTCGCCGATTCCGAGAGGGCGCGGGATGGGAGTTCGTTGTTCGCTTCGAGGACCTCGCCAATCTCGAGACGGCAAGGAAGGCCGCCGCAGACCTGGTCACTGCGTCTTCTTCTCCGGTGACCCTGCTCGACGAGGAAGGGAAGGTGGTTGACCAGACCGCCACCGTGCCCGAGGACCAGAAACCCGAGGCGGAAGACGCGGAGGCATCGACCGATCCCGCAAGCGAAGAGCCCCCCTGGTTCGAGGCCGCCGCTGAGGCCCACGGCCCCGGACTGGACGCGCTCTCGGGGGCGGACCGGGTCAAGTTCGTGTACACGCGGAAGCTCCCGGACGGGCGTATCGCACGGCACACCTACGCCCGCCGAGGAACGGATCTGTACCTGGGGATCGAAGGGATCGAGGGTGAGGTCGTGAACACCACAACCCTCGCTCTGGGCGACGCGGCGTGGCTCAGCACCCCAACGGAGAGCTCGGGACAAGATCTCCAGCGGACTCGGGAGACCATCCAGAAATTTGGACCTGCAGGCATCATCCCGATCGTGCTCGATCTCGAGGCGGAGGTCGACAACCACCCGGTTCTGGCGAGCCTGAAGAGGCACGAGGAGCCAGAGAAGCTCCGAGGCGAGATGGTCTGGCTGTTCACCCCGCAGGGCGCCCAGACCCCTCTCGTGGGCCTCGGCGTCAAGGACCAGCGCATTCGTCAGCTCGCGCTCGATCAGGGAAACCGAGTCCATGAGTTCTCGAAGTACACAGAGGTCGACGGGGTCTGGTTCCCACAGCGGATCCTCTCGAGGCGCGATGGGGCACAGGAAGCCGACCAGGTCATCGTGGAGACCGTCGAACTCGATGGCGATCTTCCGGAGGCCTGGTTTACCGCCCCGAAGTAGTGCGGGAGGCCCTGTTCCTCCTCGACGAACTATCCCCAATCGGACATGTTCGGTCTTGACAGGCTCTGGGACCCGGATACTTCGGCGACCGCGCTGGCTGGCGTAGCTCAATTGGTAGAGCAGCTGATTTGTAATCAGCAGGTTGCGGGTTCAAGTCCCTTCGCCAGCTCTCGGTCTTTTTCACTACTGTTTTGGGGGAATGCCCGAGTGGTCAAAGGGAGCGGGCTGTAAACCCGCCGGCTTCGCCTACGTTGGTTCAAATCCAGCTTCCCCCATCCTTTTTATACTCGAAATGCGGGAGTAGCTCAGCTGGTAGAGCATCAGCCTTCCAAGCTGAGGGTCGCGAGTTCGAATCTCGTCTCCCGCTCTTCGAGTACGCCCTTGTAGCTCAGTGGTAGAGCACTTCCTTGGTAAGGAAGAGGTCACGGGTTCAAATCTCGTCAAGGGCTCCATCTTCGATACACGGCCAGCGAACTACGGTTCGCAGCCTCTTTTTTTCAGCCGGTGCGACAGGCTGCCCGGCGTCGCACCTCGGAGTACGTCATGGCGAAAGAAAAGTTCGAGCGGACCAAGCCGCACGTCAACATCGGTACCATTGGTCATGTCGACCACGGTAAGACCACGCTCACCGCCGCGATCACCAAGGTGCTCGCCGAGGCGGGTGGTGCGGTCGCGATGGACTACGCGGACATCGACAAGGCCCCGGAAGAGAAGGCGCGCGGCATCACGATCAACACGTCCCACGTGGAGTACGAGACGGAGAACCGTCACTATGCTCACGTGGATTGCCCCGGTCACGCCGACTACATCAAGAATATGATCACGGGAGCCGCCCAGATGGACGGCGCCATCCTGGTGGTCTCGGCGGCGGATGGCCCGATGCCCCAGACTCGTGAGCACGTGCTGCTCGCTCGTCAGGTGCAGGTGCCATACATCGTGGTGTTCCTGAACAAGGTCGATCTTCTGGACGACGAGGAGCTCCTCGAGCTGGTCGAGATGGAAGTACGCGAGCTGCTCGACACCTACGAGTTCCCCGGCGACGACACTCCGGTGGTGCAGGGTTCTGCGCTCAAGGCGGTCGAAGGCGACACGGGCCCGCTGGGTGTTCCTGCGGTCCTTGCGCTGATGAAGGCTGTCGACGAGTACATCCCGACTCCCGAGCGTGCGATCGACAAGCCGTTCCTGATGCCGATCGAGGATGTGTTCACGATTCAGGGTCGTGGCACTGTGGCGACAGGCCGTGTCGAGCGTGGCATCGTCCGGATCGGTGACGAGGTCGAGATCGTGGGCATCAAGGACACGACGAAGACGACGATTACGGGTGTGGAGATGTTCCGGAAGATCCTCGATGAGGGTCGTGCTGGAGAGAACGTTGGAGCGCTGCTTCGGGGCGTGAAGCGTGACGACATCGAGCGTGGTCAGGTCCTGGCGAAGCCGGGCAGCATCACTCCGCACACCAAGTTCACCGGCGAAGTGTACATCCTGAAGAAGGACGAGGGGGGCCGTCACAAGCCGTTCTTCCCGGGCTACCGTCCGCAGTTCTACTTCCGCACGACGGACGTGACGGGGAATATCACGCTTCCCGAAGGCGTCGAGATGGTGATGCCGGGCGACCGCGTCACGATCGAGGTCGAGCTGATTACACCGATCGCGATGGAGGATCAGCTCCGCTTCGCCATCCGTGAGGGTGGTCGCACCGTCGGTGCAGGCGTCGTCGCCTCGATCGCCGAGTAGCTTGAGTTCAAAGGCTCTGCGGGAAATTCCCGTGAGCCTTGACCTTTCCGCAGGGGTGCCAAGCCTCTGCGGACTCGTCGTTCGAGGGATCGACTTCTTGTTCCATCAACCAGCGGCAACTGTTTCAGGTCAATCGGCCGGGGCGCGCTGGAGTTCACCAGAATCTGCTTGCACGGGCCTGACGGCAGTGCTAGTTGGCACGTCGTTTGCTAGCAGGCCGATTCAGCCTGGGGGATCCGTGAGGAATCAAAACTGGGTACTGCTCACCATGGTCGTCATGGCGATCCTTGTGGGAATGCTCTTCCAGGCCGCTGCGGTCTCTGGAATGGCTCAGTTCGGTTACCCCGACAATATGCTGATGGGGCTTGTGCACACCAGCACAGGAGTGGGCGCGGTTGCGTTCGTTGTCTGTGGCGGAGTGCTGATTCGGAATCGCCCGGCGCTCAGCTTCACCGATGAGGTCGTCGGCGAACTCAAGCAGGTCACCTGGCCTACCCGCGACGAGACGCTTCGTGCGTCAACCACCGTCGTGCTTACGACGATCTTCACTGCCGTGCTCTTGGCTGCCTACGACTTCTTCTGGAAGAACCTGGCGGATATGTTTCTGTTCACCGAGAGCTGATCTCGGTATTCCGCTCGAGTCTGCGTCGCAGCCGGGCTTCACAATCGCTCATACCATCCGACTGGAGATTTCATCGTGCGCTGGTACGCCGTCCATACGCTCTCGGGCTCCGAGGACAAGGCCATGAAGGCCCTCCAGCAGCGGGTCGAGATGTACAAGCTTGATGACCGGTTTGGTCGCCTGCTCGTTCCTTCCGAGACTGTTGTGGACCCCAAGACGAACCGCAAGGTCACCCGTCGGTTCTATCCTGGCTACATGCTCGTTGAGATGGAGCTGGACAACGAGACCTGGCACCTGGTGAAGAACACCCCCAAGGTCACGGGCTTTGTGGGGGGAACTCGCAACCCGCCGCCCGTTCCGGACTCCGAGGTTGCTCGCATCACCTCGATGCTCAGCGATGACACCGACGAGCCGCGTCCGGTCCTCGACTTCGAGATCGGTGAAGAGGTTCGCCTCACAGAAGGCCGCTACGCGTCCATGCGCGGCACGGTCGACGAGATAAACGAAGCCCGCGGCAAGGTTCGTGTCGTCATCAACATCCTCGGCAGGCCGGTGCCCACCGAGCTCTCGTTCCATCAGATCGAGAAGATCGTTACCTGATCCTGGCTCCGGCCGTTCGCATTTCCTACTGAATCCCCATTCCCTCTCCGTCATACGGAGCCTGGAGTGACCAATGGCCAAGAAGGTCGTCAATCAGATCAAGCTTCAGATTCCCGCTGGACAGGCGCGTCCCGCGCCGCCTGTCGGCCCGGCACTTGGCCAGGCAGGCGTGAATATCAAGCAGTTCTGTGATGAATTCAACAATCGTACGAAGCCGCAGGCGGCCGAGGGGATGATCGTCCCCGTCGTGATCACCGTCTTTGCGGATCGTTCGTTCTCTTTTGTCACCAAGACCCCTCCGGTCGCGACCCTGCTGTTCAAAGCAGCAGGTCTGAAGGGTGGCTCCGGCCAGCCTAACCGCGACAAGGTCGGCAAGGTGACGAATGCACAGGTCGAGGAGATTGCTAAAACCAAGCTCCCCGATTTGAACTGCACGAGCCTGGAGGCGGCCATGTCCCAGGTGATCGGCACTGCGCGCTCGTCGGGAATCGTCGTCGAGGGCTAAACAAGAACCCATCGGATGCGTGCAATGGTGTGCGGATCCGTGAACGTTGGCAACCGGGGGAGGGCAGCCGCCGCCCGTCTACCCTGGCCCAGCGAGGAGTAAACGCCATGGCGAATTTACATGGCAAGCGCTACCGCGCCATGCGTGAGGCCGTCTCTGACGGTCAGAAGTACGCACTCGACGAGGCCATAGAGCTCGTCGGGAAGACCGGTACCGCCAAATTCGACGAGTCCGTGGACGTGGCCGTCCGGCTGGGAGTCAATCCCCGGCAGGCCGACCAGATGGTCCGCGGCGCAGTCAGCTTGCCCCACGGGTCAGGCAAGGCTGTGCGTGTCGTCGTATTTGCGGACGGTGAGGCCGCTCGCGCTGCAGAGGCCGCTGGGGCCGACTTTGTCGGTTCCGACGATCTCGTCGCCAAGATTCAGAACGAGGGTTGGGTCGACTTCGACAAGGCAGTTGCCACGCGCAGCATGATGGCCAAAGTCGGGCGGCTCGGACGCGTTCTGGGGCCACGAGGCCTGATGCCGAATCCCAAGACCGGAACGGTCGTGGGTCCGGATCAGATCGCCGAGGTCATTCGGGAAGTGAAGGGTGGTCGCCTGGACTTCAAGGTGGAGCGCGCAGGTATTCTGCACGTATCGATCGGAAAGTCGAGCATGGGAGCCGAGAAGCTTCGCGACAACCTGCTCGCGTTCATTCAAACGGTCGTCCGCCTGAAGCCCGCAAGTGCGAAGGGCACCTACGTCAAGAGCGTTGCTCTGTCGACGACGATGGGGGTGGGCATTCGCCTCGACCCCTACGAAGTCAGCAAGCTCGCTCAGGAATCAAGGTGAGGTGAACCGTGAATCGTGAACAGAAGACAGTCTTTGTCGAAGAAATTCGCGGTCGCTTCGAGAGTGCTCCCTTCGTTGTCCTCACGGACTTCAAGGGGTCGACCGTAGCGCAGATGGATAGCCTTCGGCGTGCATGCGAGTCGAACGGCTCGCACTTCCAGGTCGTGAAGAACACGCTGTGTAAGCGTGCAATTCAAGGCGTGGATGGCGCATCCAACCTCGACGAGCACTTCGTCGGGAATGTGGGTGTGCTCTTCGCGGGTGACGATCCAATCGCCGCCGCGAAGATGTTCAGGGCACAGGTGAAGGACAACAACAAGCTCGTCGTCAAGGCGGGTCTGTTCGAGGGGGATGTTCTCGACGAGAAGGGGGTGGCTGCAGTGGCTGACCTTCCAAGTCGCGAAGAGCTCCTCGTTACGCTCCTTCGTACCATCCAGGAGGGGCCACGCCAGATTCTCGGAGTCATCCGGGCGCCTGCGCGGGATCTGCTCTACCTGCTCTCCAACTACGCGAACAAGCTCGAGAGCGAAGGCTAGTCCTTGGCTCCCGGCTGAAACTTCACAACCCAGGGTCCAGATGCCCGCTCGGTGACGAGCGAACCCAGTTCGAGGGCGTCAGGACAAAACCCGATTCGAGAATACGGGCACCCAAAATTGGGGCCCACGGAGGACATCATGTCCGTTTCCCAGCAGGATGTTGTCGACTACATCAAGAACCTCAAGCTCTCCGAGGTAAAGGCTCTCATCGAGACCCTCGAGGACGAGCTCGGTGTCGAGGCCAGCGCGCCCGTCATGGCGATGGCTGCCGGCCCCGCCGGCGGTGCCGAGGCTGCGGCCGAGAAGACCGAATTTGATGTGGTCATGAAGAGCTTTGGCGGAAACAAGATTTCCGTCATCAAGGCTGTGCGTGCCATCACGGGCCTCGGCCTCAAGGAGGCGAAGGCCCTCGTCGAGGCAGCGCCGACCAAGGTGAAGGAGGCCGTCTCGAAGGAGGAGGCCGAGGACATCAAGTCGAAGCTCGAGGAAGCAGGCGCCGAGATCTCTGTCGAGTAATCGCGTCTGGTTCGGCATCTGGATTTTCCAGGTGTCTGCCCCTCTCGGAGCCCATCCTCCCGACTGGCGGAGGATGGGTTTCCGTGCGGACGCTGAAAGCGCCCGCAGAACCCGTGGCCTGTGATCTCGTATCACGGCGTTACAAGCCGGTGAATCCCCCGAGCTGGCGCATTCCACGCCCGCTCAAGAGTCATGGAGCTTCCTGATGTCGAGGTTGTTGGCAAACAACTACCGTTTCCGTCGTTCATTCGGCAAGACCGCGACCGTCATGGAGGTCAGCAATCTCATTGAGATCCAGCGCACCTCCTACGAGACGTTCCTCCAGCCCGGTGTCCCGCCTGAAGATAGGCGGGAGGACCAGGGGCTGCAGTCGGTCTTCAAGAGCGTGTTCCCGATCGAGGACTTCAGTGGGCGGGCCTCGCTGCAGTTCGTCTCGTACGAGCTCGAGCCACCCAAGTACGACGAAGACGAGTGTCGCGAGCGTGGCATGACGTTCTCGGCGCCGGTCAAGGTTGTCGTTCGGTTGGTCGTCTGGGATGTCGACGCGGACAATGACACCCGGACGGTGTCCAATATCAAGGAGCAGCCGGTCTACTTCGGTGAGATTCCCCTGATGACGGACAACGGCACGTTCATCATCAATGGAACCGAGCGCGTGGTGGTCAGCCAGCTGCACCGGTCGCCGGGTATCTTCTTCGACTCCAACAAGGCCAAGACTGGGGGCGGCAAGGAGATCTTCTCTGCGCGAATCATCCCGAATCGCGGCTCCTGGATCGACTTCGAGTTCGACAGCAAGGACATCATCTACGTTCGCATCGACCGTCGGCGCAAGCTCCCGGCTACCGTGCTGCTTCGTGCCTTGGGCTACGATACCGAGTCGCTGCTCAACCGCTTCTACGAATCCGAGCGTGTCTTTCGAACCAAGGATGGTTGGTTCAAGGAGACCACGGCGAACTTGTTGTTCCAGCAGAAGGCTTCGGTCGATGTGACCGACTCCACGGGCAAGGTCATCGTCAAGAAGGACAAGAAGTTCCTCAAGAACATCCTCCGCAAGATGCGCAAAGCAGGGATGCTCGAGTCGAAGACCATCACCGTCGATGGCAAGGACCGAGAGGTCGAGGTCGGCATCATTCCGATGAGTGAGGACGCTCTTATCGGCAAGGTCAGTGCGTACGATGTGGTCGATATGGCTACCGGTCGTATCCTCATCGAGTGCAACGAAGCAGTCACCGACGAGGGCCTCGCTGCGATGCTGGGCGCGGGTATCGAGGAGATCGAGTGTCTCTTCATCGATAATCTGCTCGTCGGTTCGTACATGCGCGACACGCTCCTGGTCGACAAGGTCAACAGCACTGAGGAAGCGGTGCTCGAGATCTACCGTCGTCTTCGCAGCAGCGACCCGCCGACGTACGACACCGCGGTCACGCACTTCGAGAACCTGTTCTTCAACCCGGAGCGCTACGACCTCTCCCGGGTCGGCCGGCACAAGCTCAACCACAAGCTCGGCATCGAGATCCCCCTCGATCGGACCACGCTGACCAAGCAGGACATCCTCAAGGTCGTGAAGTACCTGATCGATCTCAAGAACAACAAGGGTGTCAAGGACGACATCGATCATCTCGGAAACCGACGCGTTCGGGCCGTGGGAGAGCTCCTCGAGAACCAGTACCGCGTCGGCCTCGACCGGATGGGGAAGGCGATCAAGGAGCGCATGAGCTTGCAGGAGATCGAGGCGCTCATGCCGAACGACCTCATCAACAGCAAGCCTGTCAGCGCGGTGGTCAAGGAATTCTTTGGTTCCAGCCAGCTCTCGCAGTTCATGGATCAGACCAATCCTCTGTCCGAGATCACTCACAAGCGTCGGCTCTCTGCCCTCGGACCGGGCGGACTCACCCGTGAGCGTGCTGGGTTCGACGTTCGGGATGTCCATCCCACTCACTACGGTCGAGTCTGTCCGATCGAGACCCCAGAGGGGCCGAACATCGGGCTCATTGCGTCGCTGTCGACCTTCGCCCGCGTGAACGAGTTCGGCTTCATCGAGACGCCGTACCGGAAGGTCGGGGATGGCCGCATCCACGAAGAGGAGCCGCGCTTCTTCGACGCGCTCGATGAGGAAGAGACGGAGGCAGGCGGCGATCATGTGATCGCCCAGGCGTCCGCTGCCCATGATGCGGAAGGCAACTTCATCAACGATCTCGTCCCGGCTCGTCGGGGCGGGGAGTTCGTCATGGCCAACCGCAATGACGTGACCCTGATGGATGTAGCGAGCAACCAGCTCGTGTCCGTGGCGGCATCGCTGGTTCCGTTCCTCGAAAACGACGATGCGAACCGCGCCCTGATGGGGTCGAATATGCAGCGTCAGGCCGTGCCTGTCGTACGCACCGAGGCTCCCCTCGTCGGGACGGGTATCGAGCGCGTCGTCGCGCGGGATTCCGGTGTCACGGTCACCGCCAAGCGCGATGGCATCGTCGAGTCTGTCGACGCCAGCCGTATCGTGATCAAGACGGAGTCCGAGGACAATGAGATCGGTGCGGATGTCGACATCTACAACCTCACCAAGTTCATGCGTTCGAACCAGAACACCTGCATCAACCAGAAGCCGGTGGTACGCCCAGGGGACACCATCCTCGAGGGTGATGTGATCGCAGATGGTCCCGCGACCGAGTCGGGTGAGCTCGCCCTCGGGCAGAACGTGATCGTCGCGTTCATGCCGTGGGGCGGGTACAACTTCGAGGATTCCATTCTGATCAACGAGCGGATGGTGAAGGAAGACCTCTTCACAACCATCCACATCGAGGAGTTCGAGGTCGCGGCTCGCGACACGAAGCTGGGACGCGAGGAGATCACGCGTGACATTCCCAACGTGGGGGACGAAGCGCTCAAGGATCTCGATGAATCCGGGATCGTTCGAATTGGCGCGGAGGTTCGACAGGGCGATGTGCTCGTCGGCAAGATCACGCCCAAGTCCGAGACGCAGCTCTCGCCGGAGGAGAAGCTCCTGCGGGCCATCTTCGGTGAGAAGGCCGGTGATGTTCGCGACACGTCACTTCGGGTGCCGCCCGGAGTCGAAGGGACGGTCATCGGTGCCCAGGTGTTCATTCGCGAGAGCGTGGAGAAGGACACCCGTGCCATCGAAATCGAGATCGAAGGAGTGGCGCGAATCGAGCGGGACCGGAACGAGAAGGTCCGGACCATTCGAGATTCCGCTCTTCGTCAGCTGGCTCGGGTGCTCAAGGGGGAGAATGCCACTGCAGACGTGGTAGACCCCGACTCCGGCACGGTGCTCATCTCCACCGGAGACGCGTACACCATCGACAACCTCCGCACGCTCGAGGTCGACCTCTACGATCGGATCGGCGTGGAGTCTCGGGAAGTCGAGGACGAGGTCTGGCGGGTGACCGATCAGATCCGCGCCAAGATCGACGAGATACATGACCGGTACCGGGCGAAGATCGAGCGGCTCAAGAAGGGCGATGAGCTGCCCCCTGGAGTCGTCAAGCTCGTCAAGGTCTACGTGGCCATCAAGCGCAAGCTCTCCGTTGGGGACAAGATGGCAGGGCGCCATGGGAACAAGGGGGTCATTTCCAAGATCCTCGCCCAGGAAGACATGCCCTATCTCTACAACGGGACGCCCGTAGATGTGGTGCTCAACCCACTTGGTGTTCCGTCGCGGATGAACGTCGGCCAGATCCTCGAGACCCACCTCGGCTGGGCTGCGAAGGGCATGGGCTGGAAGATCGGTCAGATGCTGGAGGAGCACTACAGCGCCGACAAGCTTCGGTCCTACCTCAAGGAGTGCATGGTCGATCAGCCGGATGTGCACACATTCCTGGACGGTGCCGACGAGGAGGGGCTGCGCTCCTTCGCGCAGAAGTACACCAATGGTGTGACCATGGGTACGCCGGTGTTCTCGGGGGCCACGGAGACGGAGATCAAGACGGCGCTTGGCACGGCCGGCTTCGACTCGGATGGCCAGACCATCTTGTTCGACGGTCGCACCGGCGATGCCTTCCATCAGCGCGTGACGGTCGGGATCATGTACATGTTGAAGCTTCACCACCTCGTGGATGACAAGATCCATGCCCGGTCCATTGGTCCGTACAGCCTGGTCACCCAGCAGCCTCTGGGCGGAAAGGCCCAGTTCGGTGGTCAGCGCCTCGGGGAGATGGAAGTGTGGGCCATGGAGGCGTACGGCGCCGCCTACGGTCTGCAGGAATTCCTGACGGTCAAGTCTGATGATGTAGCGGGTCGTACCCGCATGTACGAGTCCATCGTGAAGGGCGAGAACGTCCTCGAAGCGGGTCTCCCTGAGTCCTTCAACGTCCTGGTCAAGGAAATGCAGGCACTCGCGCTGGATGTCGAGCTCATCGAGGACAAGGAAGTCCTTCGACAGTGAGCTGACGCTCCAGGTTGGGCCTGTACAGGCCTGACCTCAGCCGCGTTTCCGCGCGGTCACACACTTTTCGCTTTTTTCTTTCGGCCCTCGGGCCACCCCCCCGCACAGAGGAGATCACCGTGAGGGAGATCTACAACCTGTACGACAAGCCCAAGAACCCGCTCAACTACGTCGCGGTGCGTATCAGCCTGGCTTCTCCCGAGAAGATTCGGTCCTGGTCGCACGGTGAGGTGAAGAAGCCGGAGACCATCAACTACCGGACGTTCAAGCCGGAACGTGATGGCCTGTTCTGCGCCCGAATCTTTGGCCCTGTGAAGGACTACGAGTGCCTGTGCGGCAAGTACAAGCGGATGAAGTACCGCGGCATCACCTGTGAGAAGTGTGGTGTGGAGGTCATCCAGGCGCGGGTTCGGCGTGAACGGATGGGACATATCGATCTGGCCACGCCGGTCGCCCACATCTGGTTCCTGAAGAGCCTCCCCAGCCGAATCGGGAACCTGCTGGACATCTCACTGAAGAACCTCGAGAAGGTCCTCTACTGTGAGAGCTACATCGTCACGGATCCCGGGGATACCACCCTGGAGAAGGACGCGATCCTCGCCGAGGAAGACTACCAGGAGATGATCCGGACCTTTGGGTACGGCTCCTTCGAGGTAGGGATGGGCGGAGAGGTGGTCTGTGACCTGCTGGCCGATCTCGATGTGGTGGCGCTCGGAGACACCCTTCGGACGGATATGAAGGAGACGAGCTCGGCTGCTCAGCGGCGCAAGTTCGCCAAGCGCTTGAAGATCGTCGAGGCCTTCCGGGACTCCGGCAACCAGCCAGAACACATGATGCTCGAGGTCATTCCGGTTCTTCCGCCTGATCTTCGGCCGCTCGTGCCCCTCGATGGTGGGCGCTTCGCGACCTCTGATCTCAACGACCTCTACCGTCGTGTGATCAATCGCAACAACCGCTTGAAGCGGCTTCAGGACCTCAACGCGCCGGAGATCATCATCCGGAATGAGCGTCGCATGCTTCAGGAGGCTGTGGACGCGCTGTTCGACAATGGTCGCCGAGGCAAGGTGTTCACCGGGCCGAACAAGCGTCCACTTCGTTCCCTCTCGGACATGCTCAAGGGCAAGCAGGGGCGTTTCCGGCAGAACCTTCTCGGCAAGCGGGTCGATTACTCGGGTCGTTCCGTAATCGTCGTCGGGCCGGATCTCCGGCTACACCAGTGTGGTCTTCCCAAGAAGATGGCGCTCGAGCTCTTCAAGCCCTTCATCTACAACAAGCTGGAAGAGCGCGGGTACGTCACGACCATCAAGGCCGCCAAGAAGATGGTCGAGAAGGAGCGTGAGGAAGTCTGGGACATCCTCGAGGAGGTCATCAAGGAACACCCGGTGATGCTCAACCGGGCCCCCACGCTTCACCGCCTTGGCATTCAGGCGTTCGAGCCGGTCCTCATCGAAGGTCGCGCCATTCGCCTGCATCCGCTTGTTTGTACGGCATTCAACGCGGACTTCGACGGTGACCAGATGGCGGTCCATGTGCCGCTCTCGATCGAGGCACAGATCGAAGCGCGTGTCCTCATGATGTCCACCAACAACATCCTGAGCCCGGCCAACGGCCGTCCCATCATTCAGCCCAGCCAGGACGTCGTTCTTGGCGCCTACTACATGACCCGAGAGCGTAAATTCTCCCGGGGAGAGGGGCGTGTTTTCGGGAGTCCCGACGAGGTCGTGGTCGCCTACGACGCCGGTGAGGTCGATCTCCACGCTCGCGTGAAGGTCCGCATGCCGAGTCGTCCCCTCGAGGAGCGCCTGATCGAGTGGCTTCCCGATCTCATGGATGCACACCTTGTCGTCGGTGTCGACGTGGGTGAGCGTGGCGAGATCTGGCACGTCCATCGCGGTCATGTCGAGCGCTTCGTCGACCATGGGGGATCTGCAAATCTCGGTGAGTTCGCGGCACTCGGTGGAGACGCCGTGGCGGTGATCTCGAACCCCGGGCGCGGCGGAGGCTTCGATACCACTGAGAGCACCTCGGTGGTGCTTGATCTCGCGCGTCTCGACACACCGTCAGGCCCGGCAGAGAAGTATGCCGGGCGGGTAGATGGAATCGGCAACCCTTCCGAAGCCAGTGAGGGAGACCTCCTGACCTTCCTCTCGAGCCAGCTCGCCGAGCCGGTGGAAGGATTTGCTGCGGCGAGTGCAGGCGGCGCTGTGAGCAGCGTACGCCAGGAGCGTCGTGGGGATCTTCAGATCTACATCTACGAGTTGCCTGAGATTCGGGGTGCGAACCGGACCGTCGCGACGCTTCATCCCGTGGTCGCGATGGACGGAGACAAGCCCCTGGTCGATGCACGCTTCAATGTGGCGTACCGCACCCGGATGCTCAAGGATGCCGTGGAGTGGCTCCGAGCCGAGTACAAGGACACGCTGACCCTTGTGGTGGCCCCTGCTGGCTACTTCGGCTTCGAGAACCGTCTGCCGGTGTGGACCACGGACAACGAGGAAAATGTCGTCGAGGCCAAGGGCGAGCTGCTCGAGACCACGGTAGGCCGCGTCCTGTTCTACGGGATCTGCCCCCGCGAGTTGCCCTACAACCTTGTCGACCGGCCGATGTCCAAGAAGGCTCTCGGCGAGCTCATCGATCGTTGCTACCGAATCGCAGGCGCGAAGAAGACCGTTCTCATGGCGGATGGGCTGATGCAGCTCGGCTTCCGAATGGCTGCCGAGTCCGGTGTGTCGATCTGCATGGATGACATGGCGATTCCTGCATCCAAGCCTCAGATTCTCGATGAGGCGAGGGAGCAGGTCCTGGCGACTGAGCAGCAGTACAACGAGGGGCTCATCACTCCCCGTGAGAAGTACAACAAGGTCGTCGACATCTGGACCAAGGTGACGGCAGATATCTCGGACACGCTCATCAAGGGCATCAGCTCTGATGTCGTTCGGTCTCCGACGGGAGAGGAGGATGTTCAGCCGTCCTTCAACTCCATCTTCATGATGGTCGACTCCGGTGCACGGGGGTCCCCCACCCAGGTCCGGCAGCTGGCTGGGATGCGTGGACTCATGGCCAAGCCTTCAGGCGAGATCATCGAGACCCCGATCATCTCGAACTTCCGCGAAGGTCTGACCGTTCTCGAGTACTTCACGTCCACCCACGGAGCTCGCAAAGGCCTTGCGGATACGGCGCTGAAGACCGCGAACTCCGGGTACCTCACCCGTCGTCTGGTCGATGTCGTTCAGGACATGATCGTCACGGCACTCGACTGTGGCACGACCGAGGGGATGGAGGTCACGAGCCTCATCGACGGAGGTGAGGTCATCGAGCATCTTGGCGAGCGCGTGCTCGGCCGTGTTGCTGCGGAGGATATCGTCGACCCCTACTCGGATGAGGTGCTTGCTCCTCGCGGCACGATGCTCGATGAGCGCGCAGTAGAGAGGGTGGTCCAGGCGGGCGTAGAGCGCGTCTCGATCCGGAGCGTGATGTCCTGTGAGATGCGGTGGGGCGTTTGTTCCATGTGCTACGGCCGTGATCTCGCACGAGGCAATATGGTGAACATCGGTGAGGCCGTGGGTGTCATTGCCGCACAGTCCATCGGTGAGCCCGGCACGCAGCTCACTATGCGTACCTTCCACATCGGTGGCGTAGCGGGTGGCTCTGCCGCGCAGTCCTACCTCGAGCTCCGCACCAGTGGGGTCATTCGGTACTCGGACACCCTGACCGTTGCGGACAATCGGTACGGCAACTCCATTGCGATGTCTCGGAATGGCGAACTCAGCGTTGTCGATGCCAAGGGTCGCGAGCGCGAGCGCTACGGAGTGCCTTATGGCGCTGAAATCCTGGTCAAGGATGGTCAGAAAGTCGCTGCGAAGATGCGAATCGCCAAGTGGGACCCCTTCAATCTTCCAATTCTCGCGAATGTGATCGGGACTGGGAAGTTCGAGGACCTCGAAGATGGTCAGTCCATGAAGGAGGAGATCGATGTCACGGGGCTCTCCCGGGTCGTCGTCACCGACTACAAGGACACGGATTTGAAGCCGCGAATCACGGTCCGGGACGCGGAGGGGAAGATCTTGGTTCGGTACTTCCTGCCAGTGTCCGCCTACATCATGGTTCAGGACGGAGCGGACATCGCTCTGGCCGATGTTCTCGCCAAGATCCCTCGTGAAACGACGAAAACGAAGGATATTACCGGTGGTCTTCCACGTGTGGCCGAGCTCTTCGAGGCCCGGAAACCCAAGGAGGTGGCGATCATTTCCGAGATCGATGGTGCTATCACCTTCGGCAAAGACACCAAGGGTAAGCGGCGAATCGTCGTGACTCCCGAGGAGGGGGACGCCGACGAGTACTTGATCCCGAAGGGCAAGAACATCACTGTCAACGAGGGTGACTACATCCGTGCGGGTGAAGCCTTGATGGACGGTGCGGCGAACCCCCACGATATCCTCAAGGTCAAGGGTGAGGATGCCCTCGCTCGCTACCTGGTCGACGAAGTGCAGGAGGTCTACCGCCTGCAGGGCGTGAAGATCAACGACAAGCACATCGAAGTCATTGTGCGGCAGATGCTGCGCCGGGTCCGTATTCGGGAAGTTGGCGACACCGACTTCCTCGTGGACGAGGTCGTTGACAAGCACCGTTTCGAGACGGTCAATCGACAGGTCATGGCGATGGGGGGCTTGCCCTCCACCGCGGAGTCTCTCCTCCTTGGCATCACCAAGGCGTCCTTGTCGACGGACTCGTTCCTCTCGGCGGCGTCCTTCCAAGAGACCACCCGGGTGCTCACCGAGGCTGCCATCAAGGGCAACATCGATCAGCTCCGTGGTTGCAAGGAGAACGTGATCATGGGGCGCCTCATTCCGGCGGGTACGGGCTTCGCTGCGTACCAGAAGCTCGGAATGTCGTTCCGTGACGAGTCGGATGCAGAGGATTTGGCGTTCGACTCCTTCTAGGACGGAACCTCAAGTAGCATACGGCGGTAGTCGACCTCGTGTCGGCTACCGCCGTTGTGGTGGATCTGCCGCCGATGGCTGCGCCCGGTGCGCCCTGGGGCTTCCTGTGGAGCGGCATCGGGTGCTTCGTGTAGGGGGCGAGCGTGGTGGCTTTCCACCGTTCGTGGAGGACCGAGTCAGCGGGCGAGTCGAAGACGGACCGTCGCACTAGCTGGTTTCGCTGGTGGCCTCCTGGCTTGGACCGTGGGACACGATCCCACATGCCTGCTCCGTCTGCTTGACATGAGCGTCCCATGTCCATACACGCGGATGGTCAATTCAGTGATGCGTCCTCAATGGAAGCGCATCCCTCGTAGAGGATTTCATGCCCACCATCAATCAGCTCGTTCGGAACGGTCGCAAGGCCATCCGGAAGAAGTCGACGGCGCCCGCCCTCAAGGCGTGCCCCCAAAAGCGCGGTGTCTGCACCCGCGTATACGCAACGACCCCGAAGAAGCCGAACTCGGCCCTCCGGAAGGTCGCACGTGTTCGGCTCACGAATGGCATGGAGGTCACCTCCTACATCCCCGGAGAGGGGCACAATCTTCAAGAGCACAACTCGGTGCTCATCCGGGGAGGTCGTGTAAAGGACCTTCCTGGTGTTCGCTACCACATCATCCGCGGAACCCTCGATTCGCAGGGCGTCAATGACCGTCGGCAGGGCCGTTCCAAGTACGGCGCGAAGAAGCCGAAGAAGTAAGGATATACAGATATGCCCCGTCGTCGCGAAGTACCCAAGCGTCCCACGCTCCCCGATCCCCAATACGGGGACACACTTGTCACCAAGTTCATGAACTGTCTCATGAGCGATGGGAAGAAGTCGACAGCCGAGAAGATTGTCTATGGCGCGTTCGAGCTCATCCGTGAGCGCACCCGAGAAGATCCCGTCACGGTGTTCCGTCAGGCAATCGAGAACGTCAAGCCCATGGTCGAGGTCAAGTCTCGCCGGGTCGGCGGCTCGACCTATCAGGTGCCCATCGAGGTTCGCCCCGAACGCCGCACCGCCCTCTCCATGCGGTGGGTCATCATCCAGTCCCGCAAGCGCAGTGGGCGCAACATGATGGAGAAGCTCGCCAACGAGCTGATCGAAGCCAGCCACAATCGTGGTGGTGCCATCAAGAAAAAGGACGATGTGCACCGGATGGCTGAGGCAAACAAGGCATTCAGCCACTACCGCTGGTAGTTCGGTTGCTCGGCGCGCCGCGTCAGAGCCCGATTACGCACCGATCGCTCCGCCACATCCCCTTGAGGGTGTGCGGAGCGTTCGTATTTCTAGGCTCGCTGGCCTGTGGAGGCCTTGGCGGACCGTCCAGGGATTTCTCCGGCCCTCACACAGCGACGATCCAGGCCCTGGATATTTCGCCAGACGGCTCCTTGGTCGCGACCGGTGCCCAGGACCGTACTACCCGGGTCTGGCGGCTTCCCGGGCTCGAGGGGGTACGTGAGCTCCCGGACGAAGGCTTCGTCGGGGCCGTAGCGTTCTCGCCCGACGGCCGGCGGGTGGCCACCGGTGGCAGGGGCCCGGAGGTCGTCGTCTGGGACACCGGTAGCTGGGGAATCGTGGGTCGCATCCCTCGATCGGTCGCGAGTCTGGACTGGGCTGCCGACCGGATTGTCTTGGCGGTACAGGACAGCGCCACCGTCGAGGTCTGGCATGCGAGTACCTACGAACTCGAGTCCACCTTCACCGGACATATCGATGATGTCCACGCCGTACGTCTGTCCAATGACGGGAACCGCGTGGCGTCTGGCGGGAAGGACCACGCTATCCTTCTGTGGGACTCCGCCACCGGAGAGGAGCTCGGCGTATTCGCCGGCCATAGCGGTGTTGTCCTCACACTGGCATTCAGTCCGGATGGCAGGATGATCGCGAGCGGTGCCTCGGACAAGACCACGCGAATATGGGAGATAGAAACGCAGGAACCCGTACGCCAGCAAGGGGGGCATGCTGATCGAGTCACGGGCGTGGAGTTCTCTCCCGACGGCACGACGCTCGCAACAGTGGGCCGGGACGGCGCGCTTCGACACTGGGATGTCGCGACGGGGGACCCGCTGGACAAGGTGTCCGTGGCCGAGGAGGCTCTAACCTCGCTTCGCTTCGACGGAGACCAGCATGTGGTGGTTGCGGGAGATGACGTTTCACGAATCTCCGTGAAGGGTAGAGCGGCGGGGCAGCGGGCCGGCAGTGCGCCCCATGCCCGTGCCCTCGATGACCGCTGCAGTCGGCTCGTAACCTGTGGAAAATCGTTGATTCGCGAGAAGCAGACCAACGAGCGCGGCGTGGCCCTGGTGCGGATGGCCCGGGAATTGGACGTCGACAGCCCGGAGATCTGTTTGACGACCCTGATGAGCGTCGGTTCGGTCATCGGGGCGGCCCCTCCCGCAGATTGTCTGGTCACGGATTAGGATCGCGTTCGATCCCTGTGATCGAACATCGCGGGCAGATTTACCCTTGTGCGACATCCGCCTACCGGGTACATGGCTGCGATTCCGGGGCCCTCCGACGTGGAGGGAACGGTTCGGTGTGTGAAGAGATCGGCTGGTAAGCCTCTCACAGCACCCCACACACTTCAGTCGGGCCCTCGGGCCGCGGAGTACGTCATGGCGAAAGAAAAGTTCGAGCGGACCAAGCCGCACGTCAACATCGGTACCATTG
>Ga0316205_10000880_pt1 | contig 44308 bp, 41 predicted proteins | sample 3monthpyrite_MG_FD_204941 | JGI IMG/M metagenome (GOLD analysis project Ga0316205, IMG submission 204941) | Microbial mat bacterial communities from mineral coupon in-situ incubated in ocean water Damariscotta River, Maine, United States -... | ecosystem: Environmental > Aquatic > Marine >...
CTATTAAGACAGGCATTTGCCATAGCAATCAATAATACTGAATATTCAGTGAATTATGCTTAAAAATGTTTGACATTAAGCACAGTTCATTGCGAGGAGGAACGACGTGGCAATCTAATATTGACTGGTATTTCCTAAACATAATACTACGCCCAAAAAGATTGCCACGCTTCGCTCGCAATGACAGTATTAACTATATTCTTCTGGCACCCATTTTATCTGCTTTACAAATACTGGTAAATCCGTGCTCAGATTTCTGGTATATTGAATCAAATATTTGTCTGGCTTTTTTTGCATCGTCTATATTATCACAAACCGCAAACGCTGTTGGACCAGAGCCGGAAATACCAACCGCCAAACTTCCACTTTCAAGTAGCGCTTGTTTCGTTTCGGCATAGTTCTTTAACAATGAAACTCTATAAGGTTCTGCAATCACATCTTGCAGTACCGAAAAGGCCTGAGATTTATCCTGACGATAGCTGGCTCCGATAAATCCTGCCAGTAATCGAGACGCCTGGATCATGGTTTGACGACCATAAGAATCTGGCAGGATCTCTCTGGCTGATTTAGTACTGACTACAATATCCGGATAGGAAATCACCCAATAACAATCATCAAAGGTTGGAACTGATTGGCAAATTTCATAGTGGTCGTCCAGCATTAATTGCAGACCACCTAAATAACAAGGCGCGACATTATCGTAATGTAAACTGCCGCTAATTTGAGCCTCTAATTCGCCCATTAGTAAAAGCAGTTCCTGCTGCTTAAGAGGGTTGTGGTAAAATTCATTGAGTGCCATCAATCCTGCAACAACGGAACAAGCGCTGGAACCGGTACCACTGCATATTGGTGTGTTTTTTTCTAAAGTAATATGTACGGTTTGAACTTCGATTTTTTTGGTTAACAGTTTTTGATTAAACGACAACAGGCATTGCCAGACAATATTTTCTTCTTGCTTTTCAGGTAAGCTGTGTTGATAGTTTCCGCTGCAATACAAATGATTCTGTTGATCGGCGCTCGATTTTACTCTAACAATATCGCCCAATAGTTGACCATCAATTGGAGTGACGGCCAAACCCAAACTATCAAAACCAACACTCACATTTCCCACAGATACAGGCGCGAAAACGCTGACAGGTTGATCAGGGCGATGTAAAACATTAGTCATATTAGTACTCCCGATCCCAAACGAGGGTTCTTAATACATCGGCGAACATTCCCGCCGCCGTAACCGAAGCGCCAGCACCGTAGCCGCGGATCACAAATGGCACCGGATTATAAAAATGGGTATGGATCGCCAATGCATTTTCACCACCTTGTACACCATAGAGTGGATGCTCGTTATTAACGGATTCGATTTTTACTTCACAAACGCCGTCCTGTATTTTTGCGACATATTTTAATAACTGGTTATTTGCTTCGGCCGTTTTTACTTGATCATTAATAGCAGCATCCAGAGTTGGAAGTTTTTGCATGAATTCTTCACCATCTTCTATATTCGCTAACTCCTCTGAGATAACTGACTCGAGGCGAATATCCTCTAACTCCAGATTGAGCCCCGCTTCACGCGCAATGATCAACACTTTTCGTGCAACGTCTAAGCCACTCAAATCTTCGGCAGGATTGGGCTCGGTGAATCCCATGTCCTTGGCTTTTTGAGTCGCTTCGGAAAGGCTGAGGCCTTGATGCAATTGGCCGAATATATAGGATAACGAGCCCGACAAAATACCTTCAAAGGCTACCAGTTGATCGCCAGCACCTAATAAATTTTGCAAGTTATCTATGACCGGAAGCCCCGCAGCCACGTTGGTTTCATACAAAAATCGACGTTTATTCTTTTGCGCAGTATTGCGTAGCTTTTGATAATACTCAATAGACGCCGTATTCGCTTTTTTGTTTGCTGCGACTACATGATAGTTCGCACTAAGGTAATCCGCGTAACTCATTGCAATTGATTCATTGCTGGTTGCATCAATAATCACCGGATTAAGCAAATGATGCTCTTCGACAAATTGGTTCAGTTTCTCCAAACTGAAAGATTGATTGGCTTGTGATAACTTGCCCTTCCAATCATTGCCTAAATCGATCCCCTGACCATCTAATAGCAGTTTTTTACTGCTTGCAATACCGAATACTTTCAGCTCTATATTTCGTCTAAGCAAAAAAGATTGTTGATTCTGAATTTGATTAATCAATTCTTCACCAACGGTGCCACAGCCAAGCACAAAAGCATCAATGTTATGTCGTTTCAAAAATAGGTTACGATGACAGATTTTGACCGCGTCGTCGGTTCGTTGACTTCGGATCACTGCGGAGATACTTCTTTCTGATGAATCTTGAGCGATGGCGATGATGTTCACATCAGCCTGAGATAAGGAGGCAAAAAATTTGGCCGCAATGCCTTTTTGTTTTTGCATATTATCGCCGACCATCGACACAACGGATAAGCCTTTGCTGATTGAAATGGGTTCAAGTAAAAGGCTTTTTAACTCTAATTCAAATTCTTGATTTAAACATTGTTCAGCGGCACTCGCTTGTTCGGCCGAAACACAAAAACTAATCCGATAGGCGGCGGAAGACTGACTGATCAAAATAACGGGCAAGTTGGCTCGGCTGATAGCAGAAAAAATCCGGCTGGTCATTCCTACTTTGCCTTTCATACCTGGACCGGAAACATTAATCATGGCAACTTCATCTAAGCTTGAAATCGCCTTAACACTGGTGTCGGCCGAACTATGTTGAGAAATCAAAGTGCCTTCTTTTTGTGGTGCGAGAGAATTTTTAATTAAGCAGGGGATATCATGTAAACTTAATGGCACGATAGTTTTTGGATGTAATATTTTTGCGCCGAAATAACTGAGTTCAATCGCTTCATTAAACGACATCTTGCTGATTAATTTGGCTTCATTAATTAATCTTGGATCGGCATTATAAACACCGTCCACATCAGTCCAAATCTCACAAACATCCGCCTGACTACAGACTGCCAGTATCGCAGCCGAATAATCAGAACCGTTGCGTCCAAGGGTCATGGTATTTCCTGTCGGCGATATTCCAACAAAACCGGGCATTAATGCGATTGGTTTAAGTGATGAATAGTGCTGATTGAATTTCTCTTTGGATAAAGGAATATCTGCGACCGGGTCACCGGATTGATTTTCTACGACCAAAAATTTTTCCGGGTCGATCAATGAAACTTCAGTCTTCAGGCAGTTAAATATCCATGATAGTAAAATGATACTGATCCTTTCGCCCAACGTCAAAATTTGCGCACCAGTTTGTTCAGGACAGTGGCCTAATAAATTGGCACCTTCTATTAGTTGTGCCAGTCTCTCAAACTCATGGTTGACGGCGCTACTTAATGAAGATGAATCTAAGTCTTCCGCGTTTTTCGCATTTAAAGAATCAACTAAATTTTGTTTGATCTGCTGGATTTTTGCCTGTAACTCTTCGACGATGGTTTCAGGATTTTCATCGGCTTCTAAACGATTTAATAGATTAACTAATAAATTGGTTACACCTCGTGGTGCTGATAACACCACACTGACATGATTGTTTCTGTTTTCACTTTGCACGATATTAGCAATGCCGATAAATTTTTCTGCGTTGGCTAATGACGAACCACCAAACTTTAGGACTTTCATTTTTTATTCATCTACCCTATAAATGATCATAATTAGTTAATCGTCGTACCGAATTTCATGTTTCATTGAAAATCACCGATTAACCTTCCATGGACATAAAAAAACCCGTGAGTCTTAAAAGAGTCACGGGTTAGTTAGAATGTTTTCCTGTCAACCAATGACCACTTTATCTGGCATGGTGGTGCCAATAATCGTGCCAATAATAGTTGAAATTGTAATCATAGTAATTCCGCCGTGTGTTCGTCGGTGACTCATCATTGAATTGCTATTTAATTTATTCACGCATTTTCTCTATTTTGATTACACTCAGTGTCGAGGTACTTGTACTCTGAGGGTTACCAATATTTTTGTCAAACAGCTTAATCAATATCGATATAGTTTGTAGTTATATCGGTTAGAAAGATACAAAGTTTAAATTAAATAATAATGTGCCTTACCTTTACGTAAACGTATTTCGTATAAGTTTCAAAAAACATTCTGAGCGATTGTCGGATAATAGATCGAAAGGTTATATCATGTTGACCTATTGTCAAAAACCGACTAAATTCAAGACATGAACAAATTACAGCAAATAAATATTTTAATTCTCATTCTTCTCCAGTCTCTCTGGCGGATTAAGTGTGAATAGCTAAATTTTAGTAAACACTTAAAACCCGCCAAACGGCGGGTTTTTTTATGTCCATAGCGATGTCAAACGTAAAGAATTTATTCGGAATTCAAACTAGAAAGGTAGGGTAGCAAAATGAATACAGTATCACATAATGCAAATCAAGAAGATCAACATAAAGAAACCGTTGAGAATGATTCCAGACATTATCAACATAAAGCTGACAAGCGCGGTCAAGCTAACACTGCGAGAGAAAGCTCGGTTGATGTGTTCGAATTTGAGCCGACCGGTTTTATGAGTGATAGCAGATGGTAAGCACTTTATTTGATAAAGTGTGGCAACAGCATTTAGTTGCACAAGAAACAAAAGAAACACCGGCGATTTTATATATCGATACTCATTTGATCCATGAAGTAACTTCGCCCCAGGCATTTCAAATGCTCAGGGAAAAAGGTCTAAAGCTTCGACGGCCGGAGCGAACCTTTGCTACCAGTGATCATTCGACTCCGACGAGTAAGGCTAATAGTGAGGGCGAGTTTACCTTTTACGGTGAACAGGAAAAACATCAGGTTGACCAATTAAAAGAGAATTGCGCTGAATTTGGTATCACCATTTTTCCACTCGGCGATAAAAAACAAGGCATTGTGCATGTGATCGGTCCCGAGCGGGGAATTACCCAGCCGGGGCAAACCATTGTATGTGGTGATAGTCATACCAGCACTCATGGAGCATTCGGCGCTTTGGCGTTTGGTATAGGGACCAGCGAAGTAGGTTATACCTTTGCCACGCAATGCATTCCACAACGTAAACCCAAAACATTCGGAATAGAAATTAATGGCGAGCTTGCCTCTGGCGTTACGGCCAAAGATGTTATTTTGGCGATTATTCAGCAGATTGGGATCGGCGGCGCAACTGGACATGTGATTGAATATTTTGGCACGACTGTTAGTGCCTTTTCTATGGATGAAAGAATGACGGTTTGCAATATGTCGATTGAAGCTGGCGCCAGGGCTGGCATGATCGCACCGGATGAAACCACCTTTCAATATCTTGAGGGAAAAGAATACGCGCCCAAAGGTGAAAATTGGAATAAGGCGGTTGATCAATGGAAACAGTTACATACCGATCAAGGGGCGACCTTCGACAAAAAGATTAAGATCGACGCTAGCAGCATTACACCGATGATCACCTATGGCACTAATCCACAAATGGGGATCAAAATTGGTCAAAAAATTCCGCTTAAAAATGAAACTCAAGCGCTGAAATACATGGGGTTTGCTGAAAATGACGATTTAGTCGGTAAGCCGGTTGACGTGGTTTTTATTGGTAGTTGTACTAATTCGCGGATCAGTGACTTGCGCGATGCGGCTGCTATCTTTAAAGGTCGAAATGTTGCCGACAAGGTCAGAGCATTAGTGGTTCCAGGCTCCCATGAAATAAAACAACAGGCAGAAGAGGAAGGTCTCGCGCAAATATTTGTTGATGCCGGTGCAGAATGGCGTGAGCCAGGTTGCTCTATGTGCCTTGGAATGAATGGAGATATTATTGAATCGGGACAATTTTGCGTGAGTACCAGTAATCGTAATTTTGAAGGGCGACAGGGTAAGGGCGGTCGAACATTGTTGGCGAGTCCACTCACTGCAGCGGCTGCAGCGGTGAGCGGTATGATTGTTGATCCTAGAGAGTTGATGTAGTTTTTTTATCCCCTCTCCCTTGAGGGGATAGGGCTAGGGAGAGGGGACTAAAGACAGAAACATATTAGCTCAGCTTTGATATCGAAAATGAACAAATTAAATAAAGATAAATATGAAAAAATTTGAAAAACTAAACACAACAGTCGCCGTGATCAATATCGAAAATATCGATACCGATCAAATTATCGGCTCGGATCATTTAAAGATCACCGATAAAGAGGGATTGGGTAAACATCTTTTTGCTGATTGGCGTTATTTATCCAATGGCGAAGATAATCCTGAATTCGTTTTGAATCAAGAACAAACGAAGTTCGCAAAAGTGATTGTTGCCGGTGATAACTTTGGCTGTGGCTCTTCAAGAGAGCATGCCCCGTGGGCATTATTGGATTTTGGAGTGGAGGTGGTTATCAGCTCGTCAATCGCTGATATATTTTCCAATAACGCCACTAAAAATGGTTTACTACCAATCAAAGTCTCGGCAACTGAGCATCTTTTTTTAATATCGAAAAACGCCGAAAGTATCGAAATAGATTTGTTAAACCAACAAATAAAATGTGACGATAAAGTGATTGATTTTGAACTAGAGCCTTTTGCAAGATATTGTTTACTTAATGGCATCGAGCAGCTTGATTTTCTATTTAATAATGAATCAAAAATTACTGAGTATGAAAATAGCAGGGTACTAAAATAACAGAGTATGCAAATTGATTTGTCGGTTGACGTGCCCTTTCCGATCTACGAAGTTAACAAATTAAAAAAATAATCTTAAAAATGAGAAATAGAATGAAATACAACATAGCCAGTCTTCCGGGTGATGGTATCGGACCCGAAGTCGCTGCAGCGGTTAAAGCCGTTTTAGACAATGTCGCGAAAAAATTTAATCATCAATTCGATGTCAAAGAATATTTAATTGGTGGCGCAGCAATCGATGAAACCGGTGTGGCACTTCCCGATGAAACTTTAGCAGCCTGCAAAAGCGCAGATGCGGTATTTCTGGCAGCAATCGGTGGACCAAAGTGGGACCAGTCCGACATACGCCCCGAACAAGGGCTTCTTAAATTGCGAGCGGAGCTTGAGGTATATGCGAATATTCGGCCGCTCACTATGTATCCGCAATTGCAATCTGCTTCACCTCTAAAGCCAGAAATATTGGCAGGCACCGATTTCATCATTGTTCGTGAGTTAACCGGTGGCATCTATTTTGGCGAAAAAGCTCGTTATGAGGATTATGCGACCGATGAATGTAAATATTCGGTGGAAGAAGTAGAAAGAATCGCACGAGTCGCTTTTGACCTTGCCATGCAGCGAGACAAAAAATTAACCTCAGTTGATAAAGCTAACGTTTTAGAGACTTCCAAATTATGGCGAGAAGTGGTGACAAGAATAGGCGAAACAGAATATCCACAAGTCGAATTACATCATCAACTGGTTGATTCCTGTGCGATGAAACTTATTCAGTCACCATCAGAATTTGATGTGGTATTAACCGAAAATATGTTCGGTGATATCTTATCGGATGAAGCTAGTGTGTTAGCCGGTTCTATGGGCTTGTTAGCTTCTTCATCGGTGGGAAGTAAGTATGGTTTATTTGAACCAATTCATGGCTCTGCGCCGGATATTGCCGGTCAGGGTGTGGCTAATCCTTATGCCTCTATTTTAAGTATCGCGATGATGTTGCGCTGGTTAAAGTTGTCAGATGAAGCGGATGCGGTTGAGCAAGCTGTGTCTAAAGCCATTGATGATGGCGTTCTCACTCAAGATCTAAAATCCAATAGTGGAATTTCTACCAGTGATGCCATTGGCGCGGTTATTAGTAACTTAAAAGAATAGGTAATTGTAGGAGTGGTCTTTAGCCGCGAATGGTTCGATATTGTTAGCTATTTTTTCGCGGCTAAAGACCGCTCCTACAGATAAACAAGCGAATCGATAATTTTGAAATGGTATTAAGCTTAATGCTGAATCAAAGGGAACGAGCATGAATAATAATGTAATAATTTTCGATACAACTTTGCGAGATGGCGAACAAGCGTTACAAGCAAGCTTAACCGCCAAAGAAAAATTACAGATTGCTTTTGCTCTCGAACGATTAGGCGTGGATGTGATCGAAGCCGGATTTCCTGTTTCATCGCCAGGAGATTTCGAATCAGTACAAACAATCGCCAGAGAAATAAAAAATAGTCGTATCGCCGGATTGGCCCGTGCGATTGACAAAGATATTGATGCGGCTGGCGAAGCGTTAAAAGTTGCCGAAGCTTTTCGCATTCATACTTTTATTGCCACCTCTAATATTCATATCGAAAATAAATTACGCAAGGGTTTCGATGACGTGGTCGAAATGGCTGTCAGATCGGTGAAACGTGCTCGTAATTATACTGACGATGTTGAGTTTTCCTGCGAAGATGCAGGCAGAACACCCATCGATCATCTATGCCGAATGGTAGAAGAAACAATTAAAGCCGGGGCGACAACCGTTAACATTCCGGATACGGTTGGTTACACCTTGCCATCGGAATACGGCAGCATTATTGAGACTTTATATCAGCGTGTCCCCAACATTGATCAAGCTATTATTTCCGTCCATTGTCATGACGATTTGGGTTTGTCTGTCGCCAATTCGATTGCGGCGTTGCAGGCTGGTGCTCGTCAAATCGAATGTACCATGAATGGGATTGGTGAGCGCGCGGGAAATTGTTCATTGGAAGAAATTGTCATGATCTTAAATACCCGCAAGGAATATTTAGGTTTAACCACCAGAGTCAATCCAAAAGAAATTCATCGTACCAGCCAGCTGGTTTCCAATTTATGCAATATGCCAATTCAGTCTAATAAAGCGATTGTGGGTAGCAACGCATTCAGTCACTCATCTGGTATCCATCAGGACGGCATGCTAAAAAGTCAAAATACCTACGAGATTATGACGCCTGAAACCGTCGGCTTAAGTACCAATAAATTAAACCTGACCTCCCGCTCGGGCCGTCACGTAATTAAACACCGTATGCAAGAATTAGGATATGATCAAAAAGATTTTGACCTGGATAAATTATATGATCGTTTCTTATTGTTAGCTGATAAAAAAGGCCAGGTGTTTGATTATGATTTGGAGGCTCTGGTATTTTTTGCCAATCTGGATTCAGAAGATGATTTTTTTGCATTGGATTCATTAAGCGTTCAACTTGGAACCGAAGGTTCTGCGACCGCAACGGTTGGCTTACGTTGTGGGGATCAAGTGATCCAGGAAGCCGCGATTGGTAACGGCCCCGTCAATTCTATTTGCAGTTGTATCAGTCACATTACCGGTTATGATATTGAAATTAAAGATTTTAAAGTCGCTTCAACTTCACAAGGTACCGATGCATTAGGACAGGTCAATATTATGGCCACTTGCACTAATCGCTGCAATAAAAAAACCTTTCATGGCATGGGGCTGGCAACTGACATCATTCGCTCGTCGGCGCGAGCTTTAGTGAATCTGGTCAATGATATGAGATGCTCTGAGCGTGTTGCGGAGCTGAGAAGTAATGGTGACGTTGTGAAATCTATATGATATTTGACGACATCTGGTTAAGTAAAATCAATAGCGAATCTTTTGGTAGGACCGGCGTCCCGCCGGGAATACATCTTATAGATTACGATCTCGTAAACGTTTGGTTATGATCTAAACCCTACCATCGAATTCCCGGCGGGACGCCGGTCCTACAAGTCCTAGTACACAATACATAATTTATGAAGGAATTTTTAAACTAAATCATTTTCGGCCGCTTAAATGACCCCAAAATTGAATACAGATAAATCACCACCAGGCACAATAACGCACTAACTAAATACAACCAAAAACCACCAATATGATCGAGCATCAATCCACCCCCTAATGGCGCGAGCGCAAAACCCAACGAATAAAATGAAGTCGCACCAAAATAAGCGCCTCGCAAATGATCCGGCGCAAGACGGTCGATATGAACATTCATGGTCGGAAATAAAATTGCCTCGGCTAAACTCATGATGATAACCGCGCCAATCCATCCCCAAAAAAGATCGAGTGGGTTGATGGCCATCCAAACTTGTGAGGCGGTTAATAAAATTAATCCTATTTGTATTCGTTGCACTAAACTCATTTTGGCCATTATTTTTAAGAGTACAAACTGACTGGTGATAATCACTAACGCATTGGTTAATATCATCGATGAAATCAGGGCTAACAAGTCAGGTACATCAGCGCGGGTTAAATACTGAATCAGCGTTGTGTCCATCTGTCCATAAATAAACATACATATAATATTGGCCAAAATTAAGCATTGTAATAATCGATCTTGCACTAGAATTTTTAGCGTATGAAAGAACTGGTTATCCTTCACGTTTTTGCCTTGATGAACCGATACAGGATTGTCCAGCTGAAAATTTTGCTGTCTGAATCCCCAAATTAACATCAACATTAAAATAGCAAACGCGCCTGCGGTGATATAAAAGGTGGACGATTCACCTGCCAAACCTAACCAAAAACCAATCATTGGGCCAATTGCTGATCCAACATTCACCATAAAATACAGCGACTGCATGGCAAGCTCACGGGTTTTTTTGTCTTCAATAATATCGCCAATTAACGCCGAGGTAGAGGGGCGCCAAATTTCGGTAGCAATTGAACAAAGCGTGATGACTACCGAATAACCCGCAATAGAATCAACATTAGCCAGCAGGCTAAAGGAAATAATATAGAGAATACCACTGGTATACATCACCGCTTTGCGGCCGAAATGATCGGAAAGCGTGCCGCCTACAAAACCGACAAAAACTGAAACCATAGCGGCAAAGGTCAAAATCATGCCCACCTGAGTGGCTGAGATCCCGAACTTTTTATACAGTATGACCGACAGGAAAGGCCAAACCATATAATAACTGCCGCGGGTAATAAAGGCGCCAAAAAGCAATATCCACATCAGTGGTGGAAACTGTTTTACTCTAGCAAGGGAGACGTCGCTTTGCATTTTAACTATTCTATGATTGGCAGATTATATAAACCGTAGCTTTATATAATGGTTCGGTGATAAAAGATACCATTATTGCTAAAAGTTATCGGCTCTCGGTAGTAAAAAACCTTTTCGTCATTTATCTTTTTACGGCATAATCCCTCCCATGCCAACAATACAATTCTCACATGCCAACGGTTTTCCCGCCCAGTCCTACGAATATCTGTTTTCCTTAATCGAGAATACCGACATACGTTTTATTGATACCATGGGACATGCCGATTACTCCAATATGGCCGATCTCACTCATTTAAGAGATGAGCTGATCGATGAGATAGAAGCAGAACATCAGCAACCGGTGATCGGCATGGGGCACTCCTCCGGTGCTGCTGCCACTTTACTCGCAGCCGCCAAACGGCCAGAATTATTTGAAAAAATTATTTTATTAGATCCGGTCGTTTTTTCAGGCAGAAAACGGCTGGCGATCTGGTTATCGAAAAAATTGGGATTATGGGAGTCCTTTAGCCCTGCTAAAAGAGCCATGGTCAGGCGAGCTGATTTTTCCGATCGCAGCGAAGCTTTCGATTATTTTAAAAAAAAAGCTTTGTTTAAAAACTTTCATCCAGAATGTTTTAAGAGTTACATCCAGCACGGTCTCACGCCCAATGAAGACAGAATGCAGTTGGCTTTTTCTGCTAAAGTCGAAGCAGATATTTTTCGTAATGTACCGGTTAAAATGCCTGCTAATCTCAGCAAATTGAAAGGCACTATTGTCTACGGTGACAAGAGTGGGATTATTGCTAAAGCGGATATCAAATGGTGGCGAAAAAACGTACCCAATTTAGAAATCGTTTCATTCGATGGAGAGCATCTATTTCCATTGGAAGCGCCGCATCAAACCGCAGAGTTACTAAACCGGATCTTGTAAAATTTCACTACCAGCTTGTTATCCGAGATCACCACAAGCCACTTATTCCATTAAATTCGTTTGTTTGATTAGCGATATCTGATAGTTATAGGTTCTGATTTTATCCAACTAAAAAATTCCACCAATGCCATTAGTCGCTTTTTCCAAATTGCCAACCTTTCAAAGGCTCATGAATGAATATCATGACGTTTTGCCGTTGGATAGAGCCAAGCATCAGGATATTCGAGAATTACATATCGGATTGTTAAATATGATGCCTGACGCGTCTCTTAAAGCGACTGAGAGACAATTTATGCGGTTGGTGGGAGACTGTAATCAAATCGTTCAGTTTTATGTTCACCTGTTTACCGTTCCTGCGATTGAGCGCTCAACAGACACTCAACAATGGGTGGACGACTATTATGAAGATTTTGAATCCATCAAGGCCAGCGGTTTAGATGCGTTGATTATTTCTGGCGCTAATCCGGCTTCCAAACATTTAGAGCAGGAAGCTTTTTGGCCGATGTTGACCGAAGTGATTGATTGGGCAAAAGATAACGTGAGTTCCACTTTGTGTGCCTGTTTGGCGACCCATGCGGTTGTGCAGTATCTTTACGATATCAAACGTGAACCGTTACCGGAAAAAAAATGGGGGGTATTCCAGCATCGGTTAACTACTCAAGCTCATCCACTCACCCGGCATATGAATACACGATTTGACGTGCCGCATTCTCGTTATAATGAAGTTACTAATAAGCAATTAACCGACAGTGGTGTGATCCTGTTAGCGGAAAGTGAGCAAGCTAATGTTCATTTGGCGGTCAGTCCTGACGGTTTCAGGCTGGTGTTTTTTCAAGGCCATCCTGAATATGATGCACTCAGTTTATTGAAAGAATATAAACGAGAAGTTGTTCGTTGGTTTGATGGTGAAATAGAAAATTATCCGCCTTTTCCTGAGAATTATTTTAATACTTTAGTTCAGGAAAAAATGAGTGAGTTTAAATTTATTGTGGAAGAATCAAAATTACGAAATCAGCCACTGCCAGATTGGCCAGAAGAATGGTTAGTTTCTCAAATTGATAATACCTGGCGTGATACAGCCTTATCGACTTATAACAATTGGCTCGGAATGGTTTATCAATTGACCAATAAAGATCTGAGTCAACGATTTATGTCGGGTGTTGATCCTGAGAATCCGTTAGAGAGCGAACAATTGCCTTGATATGTGAGTTTTAGCATTTCTCGTTGACCCATTAATTCAAAAATGGCATGCCGTTACCTCAAGTGCAACATCAATTAGGCCATGCGAAGATCCGGTTGAATGGTCAGTTAGGCATGTTATCGGTGGATGGTGGGCCTGTTCGTTCAAAGGCGATGAAGATAGCTAGTTTAACTCGGTCAACCTTTAGACCTCATTGGTGGTCTTTCGTGCTTCATTTTGGTGCATCTTCTGTCTAGCAGATATTATTTCACCAATTTAGACACAACCCATCTCCTGGTGTATGGGTTTCATGGAAAATTTCTGGCATTACTATTGCTTTATTCAATTTGTAGTTTTCTTATGGAATTATTCAATGCCTGCTTTAACCCCAATTCGAGGTTTGCGATCATTTTGTGTCGCCGCCCAATGTCTTAGTTTTAAAAAAGCCGCCGCTCATCTCTACTTGACTCCATCGGCTATCAGTCATCAAGTTAAGCAGCTGGAAGAACAGCTAGGTTTGAACTTGTTCGAACGTCAAACCCGTTCAATAGAACTTACTCAAGTGGGAAAACAATTTTATAAATCAATTTGGCCGATCATGTCCGAACTTGAGTCAACCATAAACGAGTTTACTCAGACTAAAGAAAACACTACGTTATCAATTAGTATGCCTGAGTTTTTTGCGAGTGAGCTATTTGTGCCACGCTTAAGTGAGTGGGCAGAACTTAACACCGAAATTAATCTTCAATTAGAAACGGTAAAATCTGACCAAACAGCCACTAGGCCAAGCGACCTATCCATCGTTTTGTCCAATGGTATCCCTTCGGCAAATGTGGTTCACGATCTTTTTCCACTGCGTTACGTGCCAGCCTGCAATCAAACGATTGCTCAAAAGTGGTCTCATAGAGGTTATGAGGTGCTAGATGCTATACCTCTTATTTTGCACCAGGCAAGACCGTGGGCGTGGCACCAATGGGCTGACCGGGCCATGATTAATGATTTTGATCCGTCACAAATTATTCTGTTAGATTCAATGTTTGCGGTTGCTAGAGCGGCGCAAAAAGGTATGGGGATCGCGCTCATTCCGATGCCAATTAGCACATCGTGGTTTGAGGATGAATTACTGTTCAAATTATTTGATGAAGACCTAGCGACTAATGATCGCTACTTTCTGGTTCAAAATGAGGAGGTTCAACATCAGCAAGCACTTTCGACTTTTGTAAATTGGGTAAAAAAGACTTATGAAAACTACGGATGAATTTATTTCATCCGTTGGTGTGATTCTTTTCGTTTGTCGCGGTGCGCAATCAGGTCTAAATTAACACTGTCAGCGAATACAAACCCCAAATCAAACGAGGAAGTAAAAATGAAATCGAATACTAAGAAATTTAGTCTATTAATTGTCGCATTATTGATTAGTTTTAATAGTGTTGCAGAACCCAAACGGTTGGCCCTTCAACTGGCAGTTATAAAACATGCTGCCGGTTCAAAAGAGATTATGAAAGGTGAGTATGGTCAAGGTCTGCAAAAACTAGTGAAGGCCAGTGCCAGAAAACGAGCATTATTTGACATCGCAACGGGAATTTGCGCTGCGAAAATAATGACCAATGATCTGGAGCAGGCAATTCCCTTTTGCAGTCAAGCGATTGACATGTATAAAGAACGAAGGAACAGTAAGTATCACTACTTAACGTCAATAGCCTATAGTAATCGTGGAATCGTCCGCTTTAAGCTTGGCGATATGGCTGGAGCGTTGGAAGATATAGAAACCGCTGTGTCAATTGACAACAACAATATTGTGCTGAGTAATCTGGATTATTTGAAATCTAGGTTAAGCGCAAACCAGCAAGAAACTTTGCAAGTAGCTAGTGATTGATTAACCGTAATTTAAAATACAACCTTCCTTAATCGCTGCTATCGATTCTTTCTTAAAAGATGTTGATAGGAGGGTTGTATTTACAATGACAATCCTGCAGGTTTTACATTTTATCTACTAAATACAAATTCTTAATCCCTTGAGTCAGAATTCCCTTTTTTGTAGTCTACTGCACTATTTTTTACTCCACAACCTAAAACTAACCCATATCAAAATGAGCTGTGAAATGCCTCAACATTGGAGGCTCCCAGCTAATTTTTACGCCCCTTAGTTTGTCCTTATTGGCATTCACTTCCGCTAAACACTCTATACAATAGTCGATATGACTCTGGGTGTAAACTCGTCGTGGGATCGCCATACGAACCAGTTCCATTGCCGCCGGTTGTTCGCTGCCATCGGTTTGTCTGCCAAACATAACGGTGCCAATTTCACAGGCTCTAATGCCTCCTAGTCGATACATTTCAATCGCTAAGGCTTGCCCTGGGTAATCGAGAGGATCAATATGGGGAAGCATTGCTCTTGCATCAATATAAACCGCATGGCCACCGACTGGTTTCATGATCGGAATACCTAATTTATCCAGTGCATTGCCGAGATAAGCGGTTGATTCAATCCGATAATTCAAATAATCTTCTTCAACCACTTCCTCAAGACCGACCGCCATCGCTTCCAAATCACGCCCTGATAGACCGCCGTAGGTAGGAAATCCTTCAGTTAAAATCAAAACATTACGGGCTTTCATCGCAAGTTCGTCATCATTAAGTGCCAACCAACCCCCCATATTGACCAAAGCATCTTTTTTGGCGCTCATAGTCATGCCATCAGCATAATGAAAGATCTCCTGCACAATTTCTTTTGGCGTTTTGTCGGCATAACCGGGTTCGCGCATCTTTATAAAATAGGCGTTTTCGGCAAATCGACAAGCGTCCAGAAATAGCGGTTTATTAAATTCTTCACACAGCGCTTTGGTGGCTTTAATATTCGCCATGGAGACCGGCTGCCCGCCACCGGAGTTATTAGTAATGGTTAACATCACCAGCGGTATGTCTGCTGCCCGTGTTTCTAAAAGATCTCGCAATCTTTCGAGATCGATATTGCCTTTAAAGGGAAGTTCCAGTTGAGGATCGAGACCTTCTTTTTTGACCAAATCAATTGCTTGGGTATTGGCTGATTCAATATTCGCGCGAGTGGTATCAAAGTGAGTATTATTTGGAATAATTTTGCCGCGTTCACCCACGATCGAAAACAGGATCTTCTCGGCCGCCCTGCCTTGATGGGTGGGGATTATATGTTTGAACGAAACCAGTTCTTTCACCGCCGCTTCAAAACGGTAAAAAGAAGGAGAACCAGCGTAGCTTTCATCTCCACGCTGAATACCAGCCCATTGATTAGTGCTCATGGCAGAAGTGCCAGAATCGGTCAGCATATCAATTAGAACATCGTCCGATTTTAGTGAGAACAGATTGTAGTTTGCGGCTTTTAATAAAGCCTCGCGTTCCACTTCTGTGGTCATTCTTAAAGGTTCAACTGACTTTATGCGGAAAGGTTCAATGATCGTCTTCATCATTTATCCTCTGATTTGCGTCGCTACTCTGAAACAAGTGGCAACTTATGTGGTTATCTTCATGCTAACAAAACAAATAATTTTTTGTCAGTCGCTTTTTTCCAAATTCAAAAATGTTTGATCTAGAACAATAAATATTAGTGCTAGCCACTATGTGGGCACCCATAACAATTGGATCGAAATGGTTTATCAATTGACCAACGAAGATCTCAGTCAACGGTTTTCGTCTGCTGTTGACCTTGAAAATCCGTTAGAGAGTGAACATTTGCCTTGATTTGGGGGCCTTAATATTTTTTGCTTACCCATCAATTCAAATAAGTTTGAAGGCTATCCTTTTTCACCCGTGAGTGTTTCATATCTCCGGTGAAAATACTCGAACGTTATCTGCCAACTTGCTGTATTAAATGTGCTATCTCAATAAGATCAATTGTGGTGATTCGGGGATATGACGCGAATGGAAATATTGCGTTGCGTGATTGCAGAAAATTTTTGAGTGTATGCTTTGTTTTACTTGTGGATTTATGACAGGTTTTCAATTAATCTTAATTTTCTTCTAAAGGATATGACGCGTAGGGCATAAAATCTGCTGGCGTCTGAATTCACTGTTAATTGTGATCGAAATATGATAAAAATAATTTTGTTGGCATTCTCTATTGCTCCTCTGTTTTCAGTGCCAGCATATACAATTTGGTTTGGTATCATGCATCCAAAAGACTTTGGAATGGCTGTAAGTAAAATGTTTGGTATGAGTATCTATATTTTACCAGTAGCATATACTGCAACGACTTTTTTTGGTCTTCCTGCTTACTTCGCATTGCGTTATTTTAAATTAGCAAATTTCTTTAGCGTCACTCTATTAGGAGTTCCACTAGGATTATTAACTGTCTCATTGATAGATGACATTGGTCGCCGTGGCACAATAGGCTTAGGGTTAGCGTGTGGCATTTCAGTATCTTTTGCTGCGGCATTAATACTAAACCTGAGAAAAAATTAACCAGCAGTTGTTGCGCGACATCTTACTCGTAAACTCGCTCGCTGCCGCAAAACAATAACGTTAAAGCGCTAGCGAGAAGTATCGCTGCATTACAATTTGTCATCCTGAGGTACGAAGGATCTTACAAGCCATCAGCATCGTAAGATCCCTCCGTTGTCGGGATGACATCGAGGCAAACAAAGATTCATTCATTTGATTTTAAATATGTTTGGTTTGTACAAGATTAAGAGTTCATCAAAAGCGAACAAAACCAAAATAATAAGTAGTTGCCAATATTTGTCCGCTATTTTAACCAGCACCGGCAGCCGAAAATTAACTGTTGACTCCTTTGTCGTCAAAAGTTATTTTCGTCTGCGGTGAAACGTTAAATCTGAAAATCAACTTGCACAATTTATTGAACAAGTTATACTTGTCTTATATATCGTACAACTAAGAGGTCTTAATGAGAGTTGTTAATTTTTCAGAAGCGCGAAATCACTTGAAAAGTGTTTTAGATCAAGTGGTTGAAGATATTGATTTTACTGTAATTTCACGAAGAGATGCAGATGACGCAGTGGTCATGTCGCTTGATTCATTTAATGGATTGATGGAAACAGTGCATTTATTAAAAAGCTCAGCGAATGCAACCCACTTAGCTAAGTCAATTGAGCAATACCATTCAGGTAAAGTAGAAATTCATGAGATGATCCATGATTGAAACCATAGCTTGGACGAGAGAAGCTTGGAAGGACTACGTTTACTGGCAAGGACAAGATAAAAAAACACTAAAACGTATTAATAAATTACTCACCGATACTATAAGAATTCCGTTTGAAGGAATCGGCAAGCCTGAACCGCTTAAAGAAAACTTGTCTGGCTTTTGGTCTCGAAGAATAGATGAAGCAAATAGATTAGTGTATACGGTGGATGATAGTCAACTTACAGTCATCTCTTGTCGTTACCATTATGATAAATGATTTAACCAGGGGTTGTTGCAATTGCTAACAGTTGCTTCGCGCCTGTCATCATCTGCAAAACCTGGCGTTATAACTAAAGAGGCTCTATGAAATATCTAGTAGTAGTTTTATTTTTATTCCGATAAATACTAACCCAAGCTGCATCGGAAGGAGAAAATTTAAATTTAAAGGTGTTTAAGATCAATCCAGCACAAGATCTTTATAAAAGACCGTTAAAGTTAATATTGAGACGGTCGGTGAATGGAGCAAAAATAATGTCTTTAACCAAGACCACGCACATGGGGTAAGAAATCTTGTGACTAATCGGGATCTTCTTTCTGAAATTTTTCGATAGGTTTAATCAATCATAACGGTGGCAGGATTAGGGGACGGTTAACTGATATCAGCCATTTTTCATTTCAGCCACCCAAAAATGCCTGGTAGGCCGAATTATTAGTTTCTTCCTTCCACTCATATCCAAGATCTTTTAAATGCCGGAAAAAATCTAACTGTTGAGATTCCTCAACTTCAAACCCTGCCAATACCTGACCAAATGCGGCGCCGTGATTGCGATAATGAAATAAAGAGATATTCCAAAGCTCACCCAACGTATTTAAAAATTTTTCTAAAGCGCCGGGATATTCTGGAAACTGAAATCGAAATATTCTTTCACTAGAGGATTTTGCATTGCTGCCGCCGATCATATAACGAATGTGCAATTTGGCTAATTCATTTTCGGTGAGATCCTCGACTCGGTAATTAGCTTTTCTTAAACTATTAACCAAACTGTTTCTTTCATCACGCGCTTCGCCTAATCGTACCCCAACAAAAATATGCGCCTGTTTATTTTTATTGTTACCGTTACTGGAATAACGATAATTAAATTCAGTGATTACGCGGCCACCTAAACTTTTGCAGAACTTTCGAAAACTGCCTTTTTCTTCAGCGATAGTGACCGCTAGCACCGCTTCCTTTTGCTCACCTAACTCACAGCGTTCAGACACGTATCGTAAATTATGAAAACTCATATTAGCGCCGGATAAAATGGCGACCAATTTTTGTTGAGATGTTTTAGTCTCGGTGTGACTCTCTAACAAGTATTTCTTAAGTCCTGCCAAAGACAAAGCACCAGCAGGTTCAGCAATCACTCTGGTCTGCTCAAAAATATCTTTGATCGCCGCGCAAATTTCATCGCTATTGACGGTAATTACCTGGTCACAATATTGGCGTATCAAGGAAAAGGTTTTTTCCCCGATTCTTTTAACTGCGACGCCATCGGCGAATAAACCAACGTGGTCTAAATCTACTGGCTCGCCTGCTTCAAGGGCCGCCTGTAGGCAAGCAGAATCTTGCGCTTCGACGCCGACTATTTTTGTATTAGGACTGAGTTGTTTTATATAAACCGCCATACCCGCTAATAAACCACCGCCACCGACGGGGATAAAAATTACATCTGAGTCCGATTGTTGTTGCAGCAATTCCTGCGCAATCGTACCTTGACCGGCAATAACGTCGAGATCATCAAAAGGGTGGATCAATTCCAGATTGTTTTCTGTAGCATATGCGACCGATTCGGCTTGAGCGCGATCAAAACTTTTTCCTATTAATTTAACATTGCCACCAAGGCGTCTGACGTTTTCGACTTTTATTTCCGGGGTGGTGATCGGCATAAAGATGGTGGCTTTAATATTGAGGTGTCTTGCTGCCATTGCTAATCCTTGTGCGTGATTTCCGGCTGAGGCAGCTACTACTTCTTTGATTGGCGTGGAATGTTGCTCAACCAAATTAGCCAGCTTGTTGTAGGCTCCTCTAATCTTGAAAGATTGAACCGGCTGTTGATCTTCTCTCTTGAGAAATATCTGCTGATCAAACTGCACCGATAACTTGCTCATTTCGGTGAGTTCAGTTTCTTTAGCAACTTCATAAACTTTGGCCAATAATATTCGCCGCAGAAACTGCAAACCGGTTTGTTTTTCGTCGGCAGAATCACTCGCCTTTTTTTCTATCGGACGATTGTTTAATAAATCTTCCGGATTCATTTTTCTGATCCGGGTTGCACGCTCGATGTTCCCGCTATTGGACTAATAAAATTATCTAACAGTTCTCGATTTCTAACCGCGCCTTTATCGGCGCTGGTGGCGAGTAATGCATAATTTTTCAGTGCATAACTGATCGGTCGGACCCGATTTTTGGCTTTCCATGCGGATGGACCGCGCTCTTGCATCGCTTGACTTCGCTGTTGCAATATTTCATCGCTCACTTGTAATTGAATGCTGCGACGTGGAATATCGATATTGATCAGATCGCCCTGTTCAACCAGCGCAATAAGACCACCATCGGCAGCTTCCGGTGAAACATGGCCGATAGAAAGACCAGAGGTCCCTCCAGAAAAACGTCCATCAGTGAGTAGCGCGCAAGTTTTACCGAGACCCATCGATTTAAGATAAGTGGTTGGATAAAGCATTTCCTGCATACCCGGTCCGCCTTTGGGGCCTTCATAACGGATCACGATCACTTCACCGGCGACCACCTTGCCAGAAAGAATGCCTTCGACCGCCGACTCCTGACTTTCAAAGATATGCGCCGGTCCGCTAAAAGTTAGATTATCTTCATCAACGCCTGCGGTTTTTACGATGCAACCATCGACGGCGATATTGCCACTTAATACTGCCAGGCCTCCCTCGGTTGAAAACGCATGATCTAATTTCCTGATACAACCATTTTTACGATCGAGATCTAAACTATCAAACCGGCAATCCTGGCTAAAAGCCCTGGTTGTTCGGATGCCAGCAGGACCGGCTTTAAAAAATTCTTTAATATCCTCATTGCTACTAACCGCAATATCATACTCTTCAATTAAACCGGCCAAAGTGCCGCCAAAGATATTGGTTGCGCTAGTGTCTAATAAATTTGCCCGGGAAAGCTCGCCGAGGATTGCCACCACACCTCCAGCACGATGTACATCTTCCATATGATAAAGTGGTGTGGAAGGTGCGACTTTACATAAATGTGGCACTTTTCTAGACAAACGATCAATATCTGCCATGGTAAAATCAACGTCGCCTTCCTGTGCGGCAGCGACTAAATGCAAGATGGTATTGGTTGAACCGCCCATTGCAATGTCCAGACACATGGCATTTTCAAAAGCGGCTTTGGTAGCAATGTTTCTTGGTAACGCGGTTACATCGTCTTGTTGATAATATCGATTTGCCAATTCAACAATCTGCTCGCCTGCTTTAAGAAATAAACTTTCGCGATCTTTATGAGTGGCTAACATTGAGCCGTTACCGGGCAATGCTAAGCCTAACGCTTCCACCAGACAGTTCATCGAATTAGCGGTAAACATACCTGAGCAAGAGCCACAAGTCGGACAGGCAGATCGTTCGATTTGCTCGCTTTCTTCATCGCTAACTTTAGGGTCAGCCCCTTTGATCATCGCATCAACTAAATCAAGCTTGATAAGCTGATCCGAAAGTTTTGTTTTACCGGCTTCCATTGGGCCACCGGAAACAAAAATGACGGGTATGTTTAGCCGCAACGAGGCCATTAACATGCCCGGCGTGATCTTGTCGCAATTAGAAATACAAACAATCGCATCGGCACAATGCGCGTTCACCATATACTCGACCGAATCAGCAATCAGATCTCGCGAGGGTAAGCTATATAACATTCCGGAGTGACCCATAGCGATACCGTCATCGACCGCAATAGTATTAAATTCCTTTGCGACACCACCGGCTTGTTCAATTGCACCAGCAACTAGTTGACCCATGTCTTTTAAATGCACATGGCCGGGAACAAATTGAGTGAAAGAATTTGATACTGCGATGATTGGCTTGCCAAAGTCGGTTTCTTTCATGCCTGTCGCTCGCCATAACGCGCGAGCGCCAGCCATGTTTCTGCCCTGGGTGGTGGTTGCTGATTTTAATTTTGCCACTGTGAGATATTTCCTTTCAACACTAAACACTAAACACTAAAGAAAAAGATATTTTCACCACGGAGGCACGGATAGACGGAGAAAAGCGAAAGGAATTTTTGAGCTCGATTAAACTTGACTGATACGAATCTACTAATAAACATTTCAAATATGCTCTTAATCCTATGTTTCTCCGCTTCTCCGCTTCTCCGTGCCTCCGTGGTAAATAGTCATTTAATTTTTTAATCCTTTAAACTTTTTCCAGCCATCCATGTTTATCTTCGGTGCTTCCATCAAATATTCCAAAGAAAGCCGTCTGAATTTTTTCCGTCACCGGACCTCGCGAGCCCTCACCGACTTGAATACCATCCACACTTTTGACCGGAACGACTTCGGTTGCGGTGCCGGTCATAAAAACTTCTTCGGCGATGTATAAAGCTTCTCGAGTGATTTGCTCTTCGCGCACTTCAATGCCGCGGTCTCTTGCAAGACTGATCACTGAATCTCGAGTTAAACCTTGTAAAATCGATGCGCTACTTGGCGGAGTATAAATCACACCTTTACGTACTAAAAAGATATTTTGTCCAGCGCCTTCACTGACAAAATTATTCACATCCAGTGCGATCCCTTCAGTATAACCATGCCGCGCTGCTTCAGTTGAAATCAACTGAGAAGATAAATAATTTCCACCGGCTTTAGCGGCGGTTGGCATGGTATTGGGCGCCAATCGATTCCAGCTGGATACTCCGACTTCGACTCCGTGTTCAATGGCATCTTCACCGAGGTAGGCATCCCACGGAAAGGCGGCAATTATTAACTCAGATACGGCATCAACTGGCGGACGTAATCCCATTCCAATTTCGCCTAAAAAGATCATAGGACGTAAATAGGCCGATTTAAGACCGTTCTTTTTAACAGCGTCTTTGCAGGCTTGTACCACTTGCTCATTGCTATAGGGAATATTCATTCGATATATTTTGGCTGAATCAAATAATCGATCGATATGCTCCTGCAGACGAAAAATACAAGTGCCTTTGTGGGTATCATAGGCGCGAATGCCTTCAAACACAGAAGAGCCATAATGCAAAGCATGACTCATGACATGTACTGTCGCATCTTTCCACGCGACAAACTCGCCATTAAACCAAATAAAGTCTGAATTAACTTTTGCCATCTTGATGTTTTCCTGATTTTGAATATGATTTTTTAAATATAGCCATTGCTATTATGCCTGACATTGTACGCTCTTAGACTCTAGTAGATTAACCTGTTTAATATCAAATAATTTATTTAACTGGTTGTAGAGCCGCTGTATCCCAGATTCAGGTGTCGATGCTAACCCTTGAGGATCGTTGACCGTCAGTTTAATATCCAGCAAGTTATCTTCGGCGGCAGTTAAAACGGTGAAATTGGTCACCACAAATCCTCGATAGCGGGTGACTTGTAATAGTCGCTCTAATACCGTTGGTTGGTTATCGGCCGTTATTTCGATTGTGTGGATAGTCATTTTGTTTTCCTCTGTTTGGTGCTGTTATTCTTACCCAACAATTATTTATTGGGTGTCATTTACTGGCAGTCATTTAATGCTCAAGATCTTCCATCATCTTGTGATTAGCGGTATCTGGCGGAACCAGTGGCCAGACGTTTTCAAAGGCATCAATCTTTACATGCAACAGATAAGGCCCCTGATGTTCTAACATACGGGTTAAACCATCGGATATCTGTTGCTCGTTGGTGATCGTTTCTGCGGCGATGTCGAAAGATTTTGCTAACATGACGAAGTCTGGATTATCGGATAAATCGGTCTCGCTATATCGTTCATCGAAAAATAATTGTTGCCATTGACGCACCAATCCAAGCTTGCTGTTATCGATCAACAGAATTTTTACCGGCAGTTGGTAACGTTTTATAGTGGCAAGCTCCTGGACATTCATCATAAAAGAGCCGTCGCCTGAGATGCAGATTATTTGCGCCTCAGGATCGCTCAGTTGAGCGCCAATGGCGGCTGGAAGACCAAACCCCATAGTGCCCAGTCCGCTACTGGAGATAAAGCGATTGGGTAAACTGAAACGCATATGCTGCGCGGCCCACATCTGGTGCTGACCAACATCGGTGGTGATATAACTTCGATCGTTGCCAGTTTCCTGCAGTGAATCGCTTAACTCTTGTAATAGCGCCGGTGCAAAAATGCCCTGGCTTTTTAGCGGGCTTTTCAGTGGATTTTTATCCACCGACAGCTCACATCGATCCTGCCACTGCTTGAGCTCGCTCTGATTAAATGGCTGCTTGCAGGCTAGCAGGGCAGCAAAGAGTTTCGGTAGAGTTTCTTTTATGTCGCCTGCGATGGCAACATCGGCGTGGCGACGTTTGTTAATTTCAGCAGGGTCGATATCCAGCTGGATCACTTTGGCATGAGGCGCAAATTCATCCAGTTTACCGGTAGCGCGATCGTCAAAGCGAGCGCCCAACACCAACATTAAATCACATTCCTGAATTGCAGTATTACCGGCGCGGGAGCCGTGCATGCCTAACATGCCAAGGTAGTGGTGCTGGTTAAGGGCTACTACGCCTAGACCTTTCAATGAAGCTACACTAGGCAATGGAAAGGTTTGCATCATATCGCGTAGTTCATCGACTGCATCGGCCATACCGACACCACCGCCGATATAATAGAGAGGGCGTTTTGCTTGACTTAATAGTTCAATGGCTTGCTTAAATTCACTACCCGGACCATCGCTTGCAGTTTGTTGCTTAGGACTGGCAGCAGAAACGAGTGACAAGGTGCTTTTGGTTTGGCTAAGGGGGGGCGTTAATGTTTCGACTTCGGCAACCTGAATATCTTTTGGTATATCGATCAACACCGGTCCAGGCCGTCCGCTGGTGGCGATTTCAAATGCTAGTTGCAATACTTGCGGTAAATCTTTCAGCTGCTTGATTTGAAAGCAATGTTTGGTGCAAGCGAGGCTTAATCCGATTATGTCAACTTCCTGAAAACCATCGGTGCCCATGGCGCGAGTTGGTACCTGACCAGTAATGGCTACTACTGGCACAGAATCTGCCATTGCATCTGCCAGGCCGGTGATTAAATTGGTTGCGCCAGGACCGGACGTTGCCATACAAACACCGGGTCTACCAGAAGCCCGCCCATAACCCACTGCCGCAAATGCCGCGCCTTGTTCATGACGACATAAGTAATGATTGATTGGACTGAAATAGAGCGCATCGTACATTGGCATGATCGCGCCACCGGGATAGCCGAAAATATCGGTGACACCGAGCTGTTGTAATATTGCCAGGGTTTGCGCTGCGCCTGTTTGTTTTTGTGTTGTCTTCATCTTGTTTAAAGCTTCATTTTGTTTATAGTTTCATTCGATATTCAAATTTTTGTTCTCCCCGCTTTGTGAAGGGCGGCTAGGGGGGATTTAATCTTTTGACTTTTACTCTTTCTAAATTACCAAGTTTAGGTCGAGGTATTGGGACATAAAAAAACCCCCGGTCTTTTCAGAGCGGGGGTTTTGTTTCTGCCTGATTTTCTCTAGCGCAACATCAACCCCCGGGGCGATAGAATAATCACCACGACGAGAATGTTAATAATCACTAGAGATAAATTTTTCATTGCTGCTTCTTCTGTTAATCAAACTTGTGTTTGCCATTGGCGCAGAATGCTCTTGCGCGCTTTGCTTAATCTATTAGTATCATAGGATTAAACGCAGTATCAATGAGTTTGCTTTAGAATCCGCTTAAATGCTAGAACTTACGGTTATATGGGCGGAATCAGGATCGGTTGATCTTATGAAAGCTCAATGTGTTTCAATCTATAACGTCAAAAAACGCTTTTATTGCTGGTCGAGTTAGTTTTTGTTTTTGGCAACAAATTCCGAGAGTAAAAGGCTCGATCTCTCCTACGTTGGCAAGATATTCTACTCGGCCCCTTACGGGACTATTTTCGACCACGACTTCAGGACTAATTCCCACGCCACATCCCAAAGCCACCATACTAACTAACGCTTCATGACCGGAAACCGTCGCATAAATATGAGGTTTGCCTTGTTGCTTTAAACTAAACCATCGATCAAACCTTCTTCGCGCCGGACCGTGTTCTGGCAAAATGATTGGAATTTTGCTCCAGTCAATTTTCGATTGGCGTAGTTGTTGGCGAATTTTGCTAGAAAGTAGCGGAGCAATGATCGCCAATGGAATTTCAGCGATTGAAGAAAAATGAAGACTATTCGAGAGTTGGTGAGGTTTGGCGGCGATAGCGATATCTGCTGAACTTTCCCACACATTAGAGATCGCATCAGCGGCATCTCCGGTTGTCAGGATAATTTCTACCGAAGGATGTTGTTGTCTAAATCGATCTAATAAAGGCGGTAGATGGCTGTATGCTGCGGTTACCGAGCAAAATATATGCAATTTTCCAGTTAAGTGATCTTTTTGTTGCGCAATGTTGTTGGTTAAGCTTTGCCATTGCTCTATCTGCTGATCGGCAAAATCCAATAACTTATCGCCACTTTCGGTCAATTGCACACTGCGATTATCTCTTAATAATAACTGGCAACCCATCTGTTGTTCCATTCGCTGAATCAACCGACTCAGGGTGGATGGACTCATATGGTATGCATTGGCAGTTTTAGCAAAATGTAAGCTACGAGCTAAATGCTGAAAGATCTGCAGTGATTTGGTATCCAAAATACGTTTCCTGTCCTTTATTGCATAAAACGCAACGCTATGTTGATAATATATCATTTTACGCAATATAGCTCTATGCCTATCATGTAGCCTACGAAACGATTAGTTAGAACCTAGAACCTAGAACCTAGAACCCGCATCCCGGAGAAACACCATGGCCAATTATTTTAACAGTCTGCCTTTAAGAGAAAAACTATCCCAATTGGGAAAATGTCGCTTTATGCAACAAGACGAGTTTTCTGATGGGTGCAACTTTATTAAAGACTGGAATATCGTCATCGTCGGTTGTGGCGCCCAAGGGCTTAACCAGGGCCTGAATATGCGAGATTCGGGACTCAATATCAGTTATGCGCTTAGAGCCAATGCCATTGAAGAAAAACGCCAATCTTTTAAATGGGCCAGCGAAAACGATTTTAAGGTTAGCACCATTGAGGATTTGATCCCTGAGGCTGATCTGGTTCTAAATCTGACGCCAGATAAACAACACTCTGCGGTGATCAACTCGGTAATGCCGCTGATGAAGCAGGGTGCGACCCTGTCTTATTCTCATGGTTTTAATATTGTCGAAGAAGGCATGCAAATTCGTGACGATCTTACCGTTATTATGGTTGCGCCAAAATGTCCCGGTACTGAAGTGCGTCAAGAGTATTTACGTGGATTTGGCGTGCCAACCTTAATCGCGGTTCATCCCGAAAACGATCCAAAAGGTGATGGTCTTAAGATCGCTAAAGCTTATGCATCGGCAACCGGTGGCGATAAAGCGGGGGTACTAGAGTCTTCTTTTGTGGCGGAAGTAAAATCCGATCTTATGGGGGAGCAAACGATTCTTTGTGGCATGCTGCAAACCGGCGCTATTTTGGGTCATCAGCAATTAGTGGCTCAGGGAATGGATGCCGCCTATGCCAGAAAATTGATCCAATACGGTTGGGAGACAGTTACCGAAGGACTTAAGCATGGCGGTATTACCAATATGTTAGATCGTCTGTCAAACCCGGCAAAAGTCAGAGCATTTGAAATGTCGGTGGAACTAAAAGATATCTTGCGGCCATTATTCGAAAAACACATGGATGACATTATTGAAGGCGTATTCTCAGAAACCATGATGCAAGATTGGACTAATAATGATTCGAACCTACTTAAATGGCGCGCCCAAACTGCCGAAACCTCTTTTGAATTAGCCGCTGACTGCGAAAAAGAAATCGCAGAGCAGGAATACTACGACCGAGGTGTATTCTTAGTGGCAATGATTAAGGCGGGGGTTGAACTTGCTTTCGAAACCATGGTATCTGCCGGTATTATTGAAGAGTCGGCCTATTATGAATCGCTTCATGAAACACCTTTGATTGCTAACTGTATCGCTAGAAATAAGCTTTATGAGATGAATGTCGTGATTTCTGATACAGCAGAATACGGCAATTACCTGTTTACTCATGCCGCTGTGCCATTGTTAAAGGAATATGTGGCAAACTTGTCACTTGTCGATCTTGGAGAGGGGATTCAAACAACTGATAATCAAGTGGATAATCAGCGATTAATTGCAGTTAATGATGCGATCAGAAGTCACCCGGTTGAGAGCATTGGTAAACAATTAAGAGGATTTATGCTGGATATGAAACAAATTTCCTAAATGCCAATTCAGACCTCTGTGTTTAGATACTGGCGTCGTGGGAATAGAAATTTGTGTTTTTCCACGACGCGGTATCATGTACAATAGCGCCAAAATCAAGTCCCCTAGAGTAATTAAGCCGTGTCACTAATAATCACCGACGAATGTATCAATTGTGATGTTTGCGAACCTGAATGTCCAAACGAAGCAATCTATCAGGGTGAAGAAATCTACGAGATCGACAAAGATAAGTGTACGGAGTGTGTCGGACATTACGACGAACCCCAATGTCAGCTGGTATGTCCGGTGGATTGCATCCCAATGGATGAAAACAACGTCGAATCAGAAGAAGTTTTAGTTCTTAAGTACGAAAAACTTACCGGTCAGACGTTTGAAGGATAGATAAGAGAGCCAGTTTTAAACATTCAGATCAACCATTCAGATCTGGACTTATGTATTGGCTATGGTTATAGTACGTCAGAATGCCGTTTTAATGAATATAATGAAAAATTAAGGGTAGGCGATATTCGAAATTCGTCCCAAAACGGTCTGAAATAGACGGCTAAAAGCCCTGATAGAGAAAAATAACAGGATAGAAAATGAGCAAAAAACATAGACGCGTAATAGAAGATGAAACTGAAGTTGATATGACTCCGATGCTGGATATCGTATTTATCATGCTGATATTCTTTATCGTTACCACCTCTTTTATTAAAGAAGCTGGTATTGAAATTAGTCGACCTAATAAAAATCAGTCTGAAGCGCCACCTAATCCAACCTCGCCAATCGTGATCCGTATTACTGATACCAGTGATGTTAAAATTGGACAAAGTTTAATTGAAGTCGCTCAAGTCGAGGCGCGAGTGTCAGTAGCCTTAGCCAAAAAGCCCAAAGCCGCTGTAGTGGTGATGGCCGCAGAGAAGGCTCGTACTGGAGTTGTTGTTGGTGTGGTTGATGCCGTTAAAAAAGCGGGCATAGCCCAGGTCACCGTGACCAAAATGAAAGAGAAGTAGACGTACCGTAAGATTGGTATAGTTTTAAATCAAAAGGCGGCTTATTAGCTGCCTTTTTTTATGTAAACAATTTCTGTCATGTTAAGTAGTTTAGTGAAGTTTTACAGAGCTAAAGAGGAGAATATGAGTGTCTAAAGTGATAACTCTGCTGATGCTAGGTTTTATTGGCTGGTATTGGTCTTATTCGCAAAAAATCAAACAATTGGCGCTCAGAGCCAGTGTCAAACGATGCAAAGAAGCAGACGTCCAGTTTTTAGATCATAGCGTTGTTTTACATCGAATCGGGTTTCGAAAAAATAAGGCTAATCGTTGGAAAATGATCCGTGAATATCGATTTGAGTTCACTTCAACCGGTGAAAACCGTTATATTGGCCGAATCATATTACAAGGGCAATATGTGGTTTCCTCAGAATTGGAACCCTATAGCCTTAACTAAACCAGGTTTAAGGACATTATTTAAGCTTATGAAACAATGTTGCCTGGAAATAAAAAATCTGGATAAATTGCTCGGTAACCGGGCCGCCATCAGTCAACTGAATCTGTCTATATCAAAGGGCAAAAAAATCGCTTTGTTAGGCCTCAATGGCGCTGGTAAGTCGTCTTTTATCCGGCTGCTGGTCGGCGAATCAAAGCCAGATGACGGCCAAATCAATTATAAAATTGATCAACCGGAAATCAAGCATAAAAATCGAATCAGCGGTCTTGAAGTAGGTCCTCAGGATTTGCTATTTAAGCAGTCACTCGGTTATCAGTCGGATACTATGTTAGCCATTGGCGAAATGACCGGCAGAGAATATTTGAACCTTTGCGGGAGTTTTAAAAAACTCAAGCACAAAATCATAAATAAACAAATCGACCTGATTAGTCTCAAGTGGTCAATAGCCAATCTTCTCGAACAACCGATGAGCACTCTTTCCAAAGGCAATCTGCAGAAACTGGCTATTGCGCAGGCCTTTATTGGTGAGCCTAAATGGTTGTTTTTTGATGAACCTTGTCAGAGTTTAGATCCGCTTGAACAAGACCGTTTCAATCAAAACATCAAAGACTTAAATGATATTCAGCTTTGCATTTTCTCCACTCATAATGTTAGCCATGCTTTAGAGGTGGCGGATGAAGTTATATTGTTTCATCAGGCAAAAATAGTCTATCACTTCAAAATTCAATCGGAGGCAAATCAAGTAAGCGAGAAACATCCACAATATAGTTATTTGATGGTATGCAAAAATCCCAGCATCAATATCTGCGAGTTTTCCGCAGAGCTTGATTTATCAATCCAGCGGATCGGCCAACAGGTTTATCAAATCCAAACCACAAAGACGCAATCGATAGAGCAATTAAAAAAGAATTTGCAACAAGAAAGTGTTGTCATCGAGTTTTGTTTAGATGAAGCACAGGCGGTTATGCCATTATTTCGTTTGCTTGCAAGTGGAGAAATCAATTTTGATCAGCACAACTTAGTTAGTTCTCTCCAGTTAGAGGGGGCTGGCCAATGAGGCAGGTGATATTTCAGTTATTTTCTAATTTGCTTAAAAGAAAAAGCCTGCAAATATCGATACTGATCACCACGCTTGCTATCGGTATTTTTGCAACGCTGAGTTATCAGAATTTTTTATACCTTCAGGCACAAAACATCAGCCAGCTTTCCCTATTTAATGAGATCATCAAACCGCTTTCCGGATTAGTTTTACTGGCGCAATTATTTCTTATTAGCGCAGCTGCGTCACAACTGACACCCTATCTTAACGATCGCGGCCAACAGGGTTTGATGCGACACGCCAACTTTTCAAGCCATTCACTTATCGGGATCAACCTTGTGGTACTGTCTATTTTTAGTTTGATGCCATTTGCTTATTTTTGTTTGATCAGTTTCAGCTATTTGCAGATCAGTGATATCGATGGGTGGCTTGTTGTCAGTACTGGATTTGCGTTGATAGCGGGAGGTCTTCTTTTTAGCTTGTTGATTTTGTCGGTCACTTTATTTATCAAGAAACCTTTAACAGCGCTAATTTTTAGTCTTTGTTCTATTCTTCTGATTTTTGTTCTGGATGAATTTTTAAGAAATCAACCATCGACACAATCTCTATCGATTTATCTGGACGTATTTATTCATTTGCGGGATGGTTTGATTGTAGCAAATGAAATTATGTTTTTAATTTTGTGGTTGTTATTTCTCTATGCCGTTCTTTTGATTAGTTTTCAAAAATTACGATTGTTAAGTAGGCTCGCAGGGCGTTATTTATTAGTTATTTCGGTGCTGCTTATTGGAGGAAACAGCCTGCTGTTGAAAAACATCTCGAAAAATGATTCCTCCAATACTGGTTTGTTGGGTGGCGTGACGTTAACAAAGTGGGATATTAGTCAAAAGAAATCGAACTCGCTGACGGAAGACTTCGCCCAAAAATTAGCCGACATCAATGCGCCAATTGTGATTACCGCAGTGATTGATGATGAAAAAAATCATGATGAAATTCGTCAGGCGTTCGAAGTAATCCAGCAGTATCATCAAGACACTCAGTTAACCTTTACCAGTCGACAATCGTTGACTAATCAATCTTCGATGGTCGATCAGTTTGTTTCGGTACAAATAGCAGAGCAGCAACAAAGCCTGCGATACCCGTTTGATCGCAGTGCAAAAGAGGCCATTTCGCGATTAATTCTTCAGCTGACTACCCGAAATAATCAGTGGATCACCTTTGTTGAAGGTCATGGCGAAGCAACTCCTTTTGGCCAGTCAGGACGGGATATTGGTTTATTTTTCCAGTCCCTAAAACAATTAGGTTGGCCGGTGGCAATGCAAAACCTTAGTACTCAACCAATTATCAGTCAAAATACAAAAGTCCTGGTGATTGTGGATAGTAAAAAACAGTGGCTGGTAGGCGAATTAGATGGATTAATGGATTATCTCAAACGAGGAGGGAATTTGTTGTTAATGCGAGAAGCGCAGGATAAACTGCCTGATGAGCTGCAATCATTTTTAGCGATTAAAACTCTGCCTGGAACATTGATCGACTGGCAAGGATATCAAAGTGGTACGCCGCATCCTGCGATCCTGATTGTTAATCAGTTTGATGATCATCCTATTATGGCAGGCATCAATAGTTTGATCGCATTTCCCTGGAGTCAGGGGTTAATAGTTGACCCACAAGAGCAAAAGCCCAGCAATCAATATCAGGCGATTATTCAAACTCACAAAGGTGTCTGGAGTGAGTTTAATAGTGAAGATGTTGAACTGGCATTTGATCCTGATATTGGCGAGTTGCGGCAGCCCTTTAATTTGGCCTATAGCATAAAAAACAAGAATAATGGCCAACGAATTGTGGTTATTGGTGACACTAGCTTTCTATCAGACTCAGCAATCAACAATTATGCGAACCAACAATTTGCACTCAATTTGATCAGTTGGCTGTCCTCACAAAGTTTCGAAACCCAACAACACAAAAATCGAGATAGCTTTGTTCGAGCCACTCCGCTGAGCCACTTTATTATGAGTTGGCTATTTTCTTTGATTATTCCTTTGCTGTTAGGGTTCATAGTGCTCAGCAGAATATTCAAGAGTCGACGGTTAGCGCTCAAACCGGCTTCGCAAAATTTTTATGAAAAGCTCAACAAAAATAATGGGCCATCTAATGAGTAAAGGGATGACCCAGAGTCAATGGTTGAACATTGTCATCATTGTTATATCGGCTCTTGTTTTGGGATTTACTTTGATTGGTCGGTTTGTGGATCATGCTGTGGATAAATCGGATGCCAGACAAATTATTGCAGCGGATGGAGGACAACAAATTAGTGCGCCAGCATTGCAGCTAACTTCGATCGATTTTGGTACCTTGCAAATATTTCTCAAGCGACAAGAAGCTCATTCCAGGTTTGCATTGATAGGATCTGTTGAGCCGACGGGAGTTTTAACCAAACAACAGATAAAAACATTGATTGCGCGTTGGCAGAAAATTTTAGTGATGCCGACTCAACCTTTAAGTCAATCCACGTCCATGAGGTATTTTCCCATTGCGACCGTTTTGTTGTACTTTGCAGATACAGCTCAACCAATAGTTGCCAAGGTAGTGGCGAGTGATAAAATTGAATCAGCGCCTTCAATTATTATTCGATTTGTTTCTACCGGACAACAAATAGTTATCGACGATCTAGCGATTGATCAGTTATTGCCGCGACAAGTGTTGCAGAAACCTGCTAGTGAAAAAAAATCATCGAACCCGGCTGATTTGCAAGGATTGGACTAATGCCTGAATTACCGGAAGTTGAAACCACCTGTCGAGGGATCGCTCCATTCGCGCAAGGGCAAACTATCGACAAGATCATTGTTCGTCAGAGTCAATTACGTTGGCCTGTTGACAAATTCTTGAGCAAAAAACTCGCCGGACAAACAATCAGTAAAATTTCTCGTCGCGCAAAATACCTGATGTTGGAGACTGAACAGGGCAGTTTGATGATCCATCTTGGAATGTCGGGTAGTTTGAGAGTCGTTGAGAAGTTGCCGCTTAAAAAGCATGATCATATTGATATTTGTCTCAGCAATGGAAAAATAATTCGTTTTAACGACCCCAGACGCTTCGGTAGTGTGATCCTCAATCAACAAGGTTTAGAGCATTCTCTATTGATAAAGTTAGGGGTTGAACCTTTATGTGATGATTTTAATGCTGCTTACATGCATCAAAAAGCAAGGACCAGAAAAATCGCCATCAAGTCTTTCATTATGAATAATCACGTGGTGGTGGGGGTCGGCAATATCTATGCGCAGGAGTCTCTTTTTTTGTCGGGTATTCACCCAAACAGAGCCGCCAGTAAGATTTCACTCGCCAGGATGGAAACCTTGGTGGCGACCATTAAGCAGGTTTTGGCGCGTGCCATAAAAGCCGGTGGCAGTAGCCTGAAAGATTTTACCGGCGCGGATGGTAAACCGGGCTATTTTCAACAAACTTTAAATGTTTATGGACGAAATAGCGCAAACTGTCTTGTCTGTGATACCTCTCTTAAACAGTTAAATATTGGTCAAAGAACAACTATTTATTGTCCTCAATGCCAGCGCTGAGTTCTCTCGGAGTTATTGATTATGTATCGGTGGACAAGAGACGACTGGACGGATTCGTTGCCGAGCATGTTCATCTGACCTTTGTTAGCGGCTGAAAATGTCGTTTGTTGTTTGCTGGTGTCGTAAAGATTTGATAACTAGCAGACAATAAAAAACCCGATAAAAACCGGGTCTTCAGAGGCTACTCGTATGAATTGTCTTGAACGGTTAAGTTCAGGACGGAAGCAATTACTTAATTTTTGCTTCTTTATACATGACGTGCTTGCGAACGACTGGATCATATTTTTTGAATTCCAGTTTTGTTGGCGTGCTTCTTTTGTTTTTGTCTGTGGTGTAAAAGTGACCAGTACCCGCAGATGAAACTAATTTAATCTTATCTCTCATGATCTAAACTCCTAAACCTTGATGCCGTTATGACGAACTTCAGCCAATACAGTATCGATACCTTTCTTATCGATGATACGCATACCTTTTGCGGAAACTCGTAATTTTACAAAACGGTTTTCACTTTCCACCCAAAAACGGTGAGAGTGAAGGTTTGGTAAAAAACGACGACGTGTGCGGTTTTTTGCGTGTGATACATTGTTTCCAGCTACTGGTCGCTTACCGGTAACCTGACATACTTTTGACATGACTCTAGCCTCTCTAAATCTATTACAATACCTAAAAATTCTGTTTTCTGGCGTTTAACGCCAAGGCGACATTTACGACTAAAAAAGTCAGTTTTACCTTCCTGTCGCGGAAAGGGCGCACTTTATACCAAAAACTGACTGACAATACAACAAATTCAGTTAAATAAGCCGCTTTGGTAGTGTTTTTTTAGCGGGATCGAAAATTAGTCCTGATAGCCGGGTAAAATCACTTTATCGGGTAATTAAATCTGCCCCCTCTCTGCCAGTGAAGTGACCTGATGCGAAGCGACTACCAAATGATCCAAAAGCCTGACATCAATTAAGCTGAGAGCCGTTTTTAAGGTGTTGGTAATATCGATATCGGAAAGGCTCGGCTCAGCCACGCCAGAGGGATGATTGTGGGTGATTATTACGGCTGCTGCGTTGTGGGCCAGACACCGCTGCAAGACCACCCGTGGATGAACCGAAGAAGCATTCACGGTACCAAAAAATAACTCTTCAAATGCCAATACATGATGTTGATTATCCAAAAATATCACTGCAAACACTTCATTTGGTTTGGCCATTAAGCGTGATTGCACGTATTGTTTCACTTGTGAGGGGTTTTGCATGGCATCCTGACGGGTGATTTGTTCCTCAATGTGGCGTTGACTCATTTCCAAACAGGCTTGTAGCTGGACATATTTGGCTCTACCCAGCCCTTTTATTTGGCAAAACTCCTTTTCTGTGGCGGCAAATAGATTTTTAAGGTTGCCAAAATGTTGGATAATTTCTCGGGATAACTCGATGACATTTTTGCCGCTAGTGCCCGTTCGCAAGAAAATGGCTAATAATTCTGAATCAGACAGGCTGGCTGGACCCTTGTTGAGTAGTTTTTCTCTTGGTCGCTCGCCTTCCGGCCAGCAAATCAGTGATGACATTTCAATTCCTTTTGTTAGATGAATTCTGAACGAATTAATATCCCTGTACCGAGCCGCAAGCATAAACAACATTGAAATTTTGGTCTGTAGGAGATTAACTACAAAAAGAGTGAGAAATCATAGATTATGTTTGCTATCATATTAGTAAGTAAGCATTTAGTTCGTCTGAAAGACCTGTTATTACTCGGTCTCTAGATAAAATTATTACATAATAATCAAACAATAAAGATTTAGGCCATTGGTTTGTCAAAAACACTCATACCACCAACAATAAACATACTGCTAGGCGTGACTGGCGGGATAGCAGCCTATAAGTCTGCTGATTTAGTGCGCCGTTTAAAAGAACACTCATTTAATGTTCGTGTGGTAATGACCGAGTCTGCCAAGAATTTTATTACCCCAATGACGATGCAAGCAGTATCCGGCAATCCCGTACACCATCAATTATTCGATTGTCAGGCTGAAGCAGCGATGGGACATATTGAGCTAGCCAAGTGGGCAGATATCATTTTGGTCGCTCCTGCCACAGCTAATAGCCTATCAAAAATAGCCCTCGGATTGGCCGATGATTTATTATCAACTCTTATATTGGCGAGCAAAGCTCAATTGTTTATCGCTCCCGCAATGAATCAACAAATGTGGGCTAACAAAGCCATAATTAGTCATGTTGAGTTATTAAAAACACGTAATATACAGCTGATTGGGCCGGAGCAGGGCGATCAGGCTTGTGGTGATGTTGGATTCGGTAGGATGTCAGAGCCATTGCAAATCGTCGAACGGCTATTGCCGTCACTTCATGAGGATGGTCCTTCAAAGACGAGTGGGGCTCTTAAGGAATTTGCGAGTAAATTAGCAGGTAAGCAGGTATTAATCACCGCAGGACCAACCCTTGAAGCGATCGATCCGGTTCGATTTATCTCAAATCACAGCTCTGGGAAAATGGGTTATGCACTGGCAGAAGCCGCTCAAGCTGCTGGTGCAATCGTCACACTGGTTTCCGGCCCCGTTGGTCTTTGTGTACCTCAAGGGGTAGCGAGCGAACCAGTCGTCAGTGCAACTGAAATGCTCGATAAAGTAAAAAAGCATATTGTCGGCTGCGATGTTTTTATTGGTTGCGCAGCAGTGGCCGATTACGCCCCTTTGCAAATTGCGGAGCAAAAAATAAAAAAGAATGATGAAGAAATGCAGCTTTCCTTAAAAAGAAATCCGGATATTCTGGCCTGGGTCGGCGCTCAAACTAAACGGCCCTTTGTGGTTGGTTTTGCTGCGGAAAGCCAAAATTTAAGAGAGTTTGCCGAAAAAAAATTAGTGAACAAAAAACTTGATCTAATTTGCGCCAATGATATCAGTCGGGTCGGTTTGGGATTTAATAGTGACAATAACGAAGTCCTGATTTTGAGTAAAAATCATGAGGAAATTAAATTACCAGCCGCTAATAAAATGGAAATCGCTGTAAAAATATTGCAACAGATAAATAAGCATTTATAAACTCGTTTGTATTCGCCAGTCTATATTTACTAAACAATAGTACAATAGTACAAAAGTGCTCTTTACCGATAGTTTCAAAAAAAATTCTTGAGGCTAAGCAGCCCAAAAAAATGTAAGTACGGAGAACGTTAGTGAAAATTGAAGTCAAAAAAGAAACAAAAGTCAAAGTTCCTCAATTAGAAACCAAAACTTTACTTTCTTATTCTTTACCCTATTTGGTTTTGTGTGTGCTGACCATTATTTTTGTTGCGATTGTGCAGTATTATCTGGTGGTAGTTCAACCCGCCAAAGATCGTAATTCGATTTTTGTTAATGTCACGATGACTTCTTATATGGAATTAGTTTTGGGCCGGCTAGATTCAATTGGTGAATCGACCAGGACCGTATTAAGTGATCCAAGTCTTGTCGAAGAAATAAGACAGGCCTCTCCGCAACAAATGACGGTGATTGAAAACCGATTAAAAAACAGACTTCCGCTAGTTGATGGGGTCCGAATTTTAGACGCATCGACCCATGAGATTGATGCCAATTCGACTCCATCAATAACCAATGTAACCTTACAGTTGATAAGAAACCTGCAATCAAAAAATCAAGTCATGCATGAAGCGATTAGTGCCGGTGCTAAAGATCAACATATCGCTGTGCTATTAAGAGTTAACAATACCGATAAAATAGCTTTGATAGGAGTAAGTTTTGACATCTTCGACAAGGCTCTGCCCAAAGATAGACTCGTACCAGGTTATTATGAATTTTTACAAAGTTTCGCTAACCAAAACTTAACCATTACTAGTATCGGCGAGAAAGTTTATAAAGTCGGGGAGCCACTTGGTATCGCCAGATTACCTTCTACTCAATGGCGAATCGCTTTTTGGCCCGCAAGCCCGGAAAATTTTTCTTCAGAATTTGAATTGATGATCTTTTTTGGCGGGCTAATATTGGTGATGTCCTTTGTCGGGGTTGGTGGATTTTTTGGTCTGAAAAATTTACAGACCAAAGTTCGTAGTGACGCTTCAGGATTTTTGCGTTGGCTAATTGACAATTCAAAATCTAATCAACCTCTTGCTATGCTCGATTTCGAATTACAAATATTCTCTGATATGTCGCAAACTCTGTCCCGAGAAGGATTTGCGCTTGGGGTAAAAACAGCAAACGGTACGGCAGTAAAACCAGTCGAGTCAAATGTAAAAGCCATTGAAGATGAGTCTGGATCTTTAATTGGAGCTTTAGAGAATAAATCATCTGCTCTGGAGGTCGTCACCAGTAATCGCTCTGCTGAATCCGCTGAGCTTTCAGAATCGATTTTTAGAACCTATGATATACGGGGTATCGTGGGCGAAACGCTTAGCGTTGGAATTATAAAAGAAATTGGTAGGGCCATAGGAAGCGAAGCTTTCGAGCGCGGCGAACAGCGAGTAGTCGTTGCCCGTGATGGACGTTTATCGGGGCCCTCTCTGGTTGAGGCGTTAATAGAGGGGTTGGTGGAAAGTGGTCGAGATGTAATCGACATTGGCGAAGTGCCAACGCCACTGCTATATTTTGCAACACACTATCTGGATTCAAGCAGCGGTGTAGTCTTGACCGGCAGCCACAACCCTAAAGAGTATAACGGACTGAAAATAGTACTCGGTGGGCACACCTTATCTGGCGATGAAATTCTGGCACTGAAAAAACGCATCGATACCGATAACATGGTGAAAGGACGAGGCAGCAAGGAAAAGAATTCCATTGTGCAAGACTATATAAGTCAGGTAACCAGTGACGTTGCACTAACCCAACCACTTAAAGTGGCGGTTGATTGCGGAAACGGTGTCGCAGGTAAAGTGGCTCCGCAATTATTGCAAGCGCTCGGTTGCGAGGTGATCGGTCTGTATTGTAAAGTTGATGGTAATTTCCCCAATCATCACCCAGATCCGAGTAATCCTGATAATTTACAAGAGCTAATTGATTTGGTCAAATCAGAAAAAGCCGACATTGGTTTAGCTTTTGATGGTGATGGCGACCGACTTGGTGTGATTGATTCTGATGGCAATATCATTTGGCCTGACCGCCAGATGATGCTTTATTCCATGGACGTTCTTTCTCGAAACCCGGGCGCCGATATTATTTATGACGTTAAGTGTACCAAACATCTGGCAAAAGTAATATCTTCTAATGGTGGGCATCCTATCATGTGGAAAACCGGTCACTCATTGATAAAAGCTAAGATGCGTGAAACCGGTGCACTGTTAGCGGGCGAGTGCAGCGGTCATATTTTCTTTAAGGAGCGATGGTTTGGTTTTGACGATGCGCTTTATGCGGCAGCCAGGTTATTAGAAATATTATCAGCAGATACTCGCAAGTCTGTGGATGTGTTTGCTTCTTTACCCAGCAGTGTCATCACACCTGAAATTAATGTCGCAATTGCAGACAATAAAAAACACCAGTTTGTTGAGCGTCTGACTCGCCAAGGGATTTTTGGCAATGGAAAAATGATTGATATCGACGGGGTCAGGGTTGAATTTCCGGACGGTTGGGGGTTGGTACGAGCGTCTAATACAACTCCAAATTTAGTGATCCGTTTTGAAGGTGAGAGTGAGAAAATCATTGATAAGATGAAGCAGTTATTTAAACAACAAATGCTCATGATAGACAATAGTTTGGATCTAGATTTTTAAGAAAGTCATTTTCTTACTCACAAAATCGGTTACTTAAGGGTTATATTTATGACGGAAAAAAAGAAAAATAGAAAACAGGACATTCTGCAAAATTTGGCTTATATGCTGGAAAAAGAGTTGTCTGAGCGGATCACTACTGCCCGTTTGGCTAAACAGGTGGGCGTGTCCGAGGCAGCTTTATATCGCCATTTTCCCAGCAAAGCACGCATGTACGAGTCTTTATTGGATTTTAGCGAAGAGAATATTTTTTCTCGAATTAATTCAATTGCTTCGGGATCACAGGATGCGTTTGAAAAAAGTAATATGATCTGTCAACTGGTGATGGGTTTTAGCCAAAAAAATCCTGGCATTAGCCGGCTACTTACTGGAGAGGTTTTGCTCGGTGAAACTCAACGGCTTAAAGATAGGATTTCACAATTTTTTGATCGCATCGAACTTCAAATTAAACAAATTCATCGTGATCAGGCGATTGCCAATACAACCTCAAGCATCGATTCTGCTGCTATGGCAAAATTGTTAACCTCGGTTGTTGAAGGGCGAATTCAGCAGTTTGTTCGTTCAAAATTCAAAATCGAACCACTTGAACAATGGGATGTTCAGTGGCGATTGATTAGATCAGGTATTAGCTAAGCTGCATTGTTACTGTTCAATTTAGTTTTTCAATGGTCATTAGCGATGATTACTATTGGTTAGGTTTCTAAACGATCTTTTAAATATTCCAGATAGTTCTTTCGTATTGCTTTTACTTGTGGTGTTTTACAAAACGCGACGCCTTGTTCTTTTGCGGAGCAAGACACTTCCAGTACAATCAACGTTTTTTTATCAGCCGTTGGAATACGAGAGAATGATATGGCAATATCTAATTCTTTGGTAGGCCGACTAGTCAAGATTAAACTATTGGTGATGATTTCAATTTTGCCGGTGGCGTTATCTCTTGCGTAAATCTGGGCGAGTTGCCACGCTCTATTACAGGCCTGATCATCGGGACAATCGTAAATAACGGGCTCTTCTTCTTTTTTATCTCGGGCATTTTTACGTAACGCAATACGGACACTTTCTAATTCCTTATATCGAATAATGTCCCGTTCAAAACTTTTCTCAACTCGGATTTTTTCACTTTCAAGCACCTCAGTATTAACTCGATTGCTGGCGACTTGATCGAGAGTTGCCTGAATATCATCTACAATTGTTTTGGCGACTTTTTGCCCAAGTCTTTCGTAGGTTGCTGCCTGTTGTTGTTGATCTTCAAGCTGAAGGTTTAGCAGTCCTTCTTTGGCGTGTTGGATCCTGATCCGTTGTTCTAATGCCAGCAACTGAGAATCTCTGTTACGGATGATATTACCAATTGAGCTAAATTGTCTGAGCAGATCCGCATCTCGGTTCCTTTGTTTGGTGACTTCGATTTCCTTATTTCTTTCTTCTATTTTTCTCAATCGATCTTCATTTATTTCCGCTAGTGTTTTGGTGGGGGGGACGTGCTTAATTAATTTTCCGGATTCGCTGATAACATCATAACCACGCAATTCCATTTGTCGGCTTATTTTGTCGATAATTTGAATTTGCCCTTCTTCATTTTTATATCGATAGAAGTTTTTGGCCATGACTGCCTGCCCTGCACAGAGCAGAATTAAACCGATTGTTATCCAGCGCATTTTCATAATATATTAGTCTTCAACGATCCTGATGGTTGTTTGATACGCCATACTGCTGTCGATAGGTGTCTATTGCGGACGCATAGATCTGCATATCTGCCTGGCCTTCGATATAGTGATGTAAATCATTCAAATTAATAATAGCATAAACGGGTAATTGGTATTCTTTTACGATTTCCTGAATGGCGGAAAGCTCGCCATTTCCCTTTTCCTGACGGTCCAGCGCTATTAATACGCCTGCTGGTATTGCGCCTGCTGCGTTGATTAAGTCAATGGATTCGCGAATTGCGGTGCCCGCAGTAATCACATCGTCCACAATCAGTACTTTTCCAGATAAAGGGGCACCAACCAAATTGCCTCCTTCGCCATGATCCTTGGCTTCTTTGCGATTATAGCAAAAAGGCACACTGCGACCATGTTTACGGGCCAAAGAGATGGCTGTTGTACAGCCTAAAGGGATGCCTTTGTACGCGGGACCAAACAACATATCAAATTCTGCGCCTGCATTGATCAAAGTATCTGCGTAGCAGTCGCCTAATAAGGCAAGGTCCTGTCCTTGGTTGAAAAAGCCAGCATTGAAGAAATAGGGGCTAATTCTTCCAGATTTAAGGGTAAACTCACCAAATTTTAATGCTTGACGGCTGATAGCGAGTTCAATGAAGGTGTGTTTAGTTTGTGGCATTCTAGTCAATAGGATTAGTACTGGTGTCCGTCAGTTTACCGTGATTACCTCACTTGATAAATAGTTGCAAACAAAATCTAACAACAAAAATTACGTAATGTGAAGAAATTCTGTTTTTTAGCGGTATATTATTCACTTTCAGATGGATCTGCTGACAAGCCGTCAGAATTTTAGCTGAATAGTCAGGCTAAAACAGGCATAATTTCCACACAAATTGTGACCTCTGAATTAATCCGAATATGAAAACACTCGATAAAGTCGACACCGACATTCTTTCGACGTTATATAAGAATGCTGATATAACGAACAAAGATCTGGCTGAAAAGATTAATATTGCTCCGTCAACCTGCCAGGAAAGAGTCAAGCGACTAAAAAATCAGGGGATCATTATTGGTTATCAGTGTGAACTGAATTTAGCCGAGTTTTCCGGTCATATTGAGGCGATGGCTGCGGTCAAAATGGTCAGCCATGTCGAAGCGCTGGCTGATCAATTACGAGATGATCTACTTAAGTTGCCAGAAGTTATTCAAATTTTCCATATGGGAGGTGAGAATGATTTTAACGTTCATCTGGCGGTATACGATACTTCACATTTGAGAACCCTCATCTTTAAAGAGTTTACCTCACGAAGTGAAATTCAAAATGTTGAAACGTCGCTTATTTTTGAGCATAAAAGGAGTAAGGTATTGCCCATAAATAAGTCGTTATAATTCCGTTTTAACTGTGGTTTTGAGCAATTAGAGCATGCCACTGGAAGAAATTCGCGATGCATTGAATAAAGCTTGGGTGTTAGGAGGTGATCGATTTAAGCAACAAAACAAATAGAATTACAAATCGGCAGATGAGAGCGTCCAATGAAGCGAGGGCGTTTTAGGAAATATGGGAATTATCAGGCTAACAGAGAATATCAATAACTGACCCCTTCGATTTACGACAAAACCCATCCGGCGAAGTTGGAGAAATCAGAAGAGGAGTCAGATCCATGTATATGATCTATGATATAGTTTTACAGCAGACTTATTTGAAAGAGGTAAATACCATGCAAACAGCGAATATTAAAGAAGCCGTCCACGAGCTGGCTGACAAGTTGAGTCATACGGCAACATGGGATGATGTGATCTATGAAATGACAGTCAGAAAAGAGATCGAACAAGGTATGACCGATAGCGATGCTGATCGTGTTACGCCAGCGATTGATGTATTGAAAGAATTTGGGATTGCTTAGTGATCGTCAATTGGACCGATTTCGCTAAAGCAAAGCTTCATAAAATCCATCAATATATAGCCGAAGATTCGCCAATGGTTGCGGATAAAACCATTAGAAGGATCGTTAAACGCTCGACCCAAATAGGCGCGCTTCCACAGACGGGGCGCAAGGTTCCAGAATACAATCATTCCGATGTTAGAGAAATATTAGAACGGCCGTATCGAATTATTTACCGGATCATGCCAAAACGGATCGATGTACTAACCGTGATGCATTACCGCCAGTTACTTCCTGATTCATTAGATATCCATTAGCTAGCCCTCACATGCCACTGGCGAACGAACAGTAGGTGCTTTAGGCAAAAATGCCCGTGACGAGCTTTGATTATAACTGTGAGTTTGAGCTATTAGACCATGTCG